>Ga0105104_10000014_pt1 | contig 151267 bp, 120 predicted proteins | sample PPLLaktember2015_3_FD_87034 | JGI IMG/M metagenome (GOLD analysis project Ga0105104, IMG submission 87034) | Freshwater sediment microbial communities from Prairie Pothole Lake near Jamestown, North Dakota, USA - PPLs Lake P7 Core (6) Depth... | ecosystem: Environmental > Aquatic > Freshwater... | reverse complement strand
GGACATCGGGCCCGCGGACGGTGATGACCGCATTGGGTACAAGCTCGCGAATCAGTTTCCAGTAAGCACGCCAGTCATACTCCTGTCGTTTACCGTTGGGGCCTTCCGCGCAGGCGCCGTCAAACCAGACCTCTTCGATTCCCGGATAGTTCGTCAGCACTTCGCGAAGCTGGTTCAGGAAATACTGGTTGTACATGGGCGAGTCGCCATAGGTTTTCTCATGCCGATCCCAGGGCGAGATGTATATGCCGTAGTGCATCCCTTCCGCGCGGCAGGCCTCGACAAACTCCCGCACGACATCACCCTTGCCATTCTTCCAGGAGCTGTTCCTGACGCAATGCTCGGTGTACTTGCTGGGCCAGAGGCAAAAGCCATCGTGGTGCTTGGCGGTGAGGATCATCCGCGTTATGCCGGCGGCCTTTGCCGCACGCACCCACTGGCGGGCATCGAGTTCGGTGGGGTTAAACAGGTTGGGGTCTTCCTTTCCATCCCCCCATTCACGGTCGGTGAAGGTGTTCATGCCAAAGTGGATGAACGCCGAGATCTCATCACGCTGCCAGGCGATCTGCCGAGGCGTTGGCCGGACCTCTACGGTCTTGGCCAGTACGGCATCTAAGGAATCCTCAGGGGAAAGACAGATATTCTGCGCAACGGCAGAAGAGAGACCGAGCAACATAGTTATGATAACAACCAATTTGCCAGTAATATACATTACTTTTCCTCCCCGGCGACAACCGGACAAAATTGTAAAAAAGAACACAAATATACTCATATTAAAACTACGAACAGCCCCGCTATCGCCGGTTATTCGGTTATTGCTGTCCTCGGTTATTGCTCTCAACGATCACTTCTGCCGGCGTAAGACCATCACTTTCAGCAATTACTTTTATAATACCGCCTTGCCCTTCTTTTGTCCGAATAATTAAAGTTTCCTTGCCATAGAACAATTTATGTTCGGCGTCCTGGAATAGTTCAAATGAACGAGGATTGCCGTTATCGGCGGCTGCGATTTCGGCAGGACCTTCAACTCTGAACTTGACCATGTTATCCGCCAAAGGACATAGCGTGCCGTTGGCATCTATTGCTTCGATTAGCAGATAGCAAAGGTCATCACCTGTCGCAACAAGTTCTTTTCTATCGGGAGTCATTCGAAGCGACGCAGGTTCTCCAGCTGTTTTCATAATAGCCTGGCCTATTTCTTTGCCGTCTTTATAGGCAACCGCCTTAAGCTCTCCGGGTTCATAATTTACGTCGTAAAAGCCTATACGGTATTTGTCTATCACACCATAATAACCGGGTCCAGCCTCTTTTGCTTTTGACTTTTTGCCTTGAGACTGACCATTAAGGAAAAGTTCTGCGGTATCGCCATTGGTATAAATATAAACGGGGACATTTTGCCCGATTCGGTCGGACCAGTTCCAGTGAGGCAGGATGTGGACGGTAGTCTTATCGGGTGCCCAGCGGCTGCGATATAAATAGTAGCGGTCTTTGGGAATGCCTGTCAAATCCACAATGCCGAAATACGAGCTTCTTGCCTCTTTCATGAAAGGTTCGGGCTCACCGAGATAATCGAATCCAGTCCAGACAAATTCGCCGCTGACATATTTATCTGTATCCAGGTAATCGAATTCGACATCCGGTATATCGCACCATCTGGAGGTTCGGTCATAGGAGCTGACCTGATATACATTTTTTGTCAACTCTGATTTATTCTTTTGAAGCGGGAAGTCATAATAACCTCTTGTGCTGACGGCAGAAGCAGATTCGGCGTAAATTATTGGTCTATCCGGGAATATTTTGTGATAGGTCCCATAGCTGCGGTGGTAATTAAAGCCGCCAATATCGAGGGCGTCGTAATTATGATTTGAAGCATCCTTATCATCATTGGAAGCCAAACTGACAGGTCTTGTAAGGTCGTATTTACGGAAATAATCGGCCATCATTTTTACTCGTGCTGGATTAAGTCCCTGTTTATCCCTGGGAATTTCGTTACCGATTGACCAGACGACAACGCAGGGATGGTTGCGGTCGCGCATCACAAAATTTTTCACCTGCTTTTCGCCATATTCCACGAAGGGTGGTTTATCATCAACTCTGTCCGCAGTCCTGTCCCATTTATCAAAAACCTCATCCCAGACAATAAAGCCCATCTTATCGCAAAGCTCAAGCAGCTCCGGAGCGGGAGGATTATGGCTTGTTCTAATGGCGTTTACGCCTATTTCCCGCATAATTTCAAGTTGTCTTTCCATAGCGCGGGTATTGAAGGCCGCTCCTAATGCGCCCTGGTCGTGATGCAGGCAAACACCCTGAATCTGGACCCGCCTGCCATTAAGATGAAAACCATCGTCGGCTGTAAATTTGAATTCACGTATGCCGAATGTTATTGAGTCATTATCGACCATTCTTTCACCCATACGGACGATTGTTTTTGCTGTATAAAGTTTCGGGCTTGCGATGTCCCACCGCTGCGGGTTTGGAATTACAAACACTTGATTAATATCTTTTGAACCGTTGCCCGGGATTTTGTCGTCATTTGACAATGTGGCGATGATTTTTCCATCAGGGTCAATTAAGGCAACATCAAGAGTTATCTTTGAATTCGATTTATTGTGATTTTCAATAGTTGTGCAGACATTAATGGTCGCGGATTCATCGGCGACTTTCGGTGTAGTTATATAAGTTCCCCAGTGAGCGACATGCACCGGCTCAGTTATTGTCATCACAACCTTTCGATAAATGCCTGCGCCGGGATACCAGCGTGAGTAGTGTTTACGGGTATCGGCCTTTACAGCTATGATATTTTTCTCGCCGAATTTAATAAATGGCGTGGCATCAACTCTGAATGACATATATCCATAATCCCATTTGCCTGCTAATTGACCATTGACGTAAACTTGCGGGAAAGCCATCACACCATCGAAATCAAAATAAATCCTTTTGCCCCTGTCTGTTTTATCAAGCTTAAAGGCCTTTCGATACCAGCCTACGCCCATCCAGGGTAGTTTGGCCGTAGAGCCCTCTACTTTTTCATTGAATGGTCCCTTTATTGCCCAATCATGCGGCAATCTCACGGGCTGCCAGTTCGAGTCATCAAAAGTTACAGTTTCTGCTCCATCCAAATCGCCTTTGGAAAATCTCCAGTCTTTATTGAAATTGATAACCTGCCTGGCGGTCAAATTCATTTCAAAAGACTGAATTTGCTGTTGCTCTGTTTTAGTGCTTCGCTGGCAGGATAAATTAATTGATAAAAGGATGGCTGAAATTGATGTTAATAAGACTATTTGCCTGATTTTCATGCAATCTCTCCATCACATTATTGACTCTTTGTTTTATTGCATAATCCAGTATAATAAAGGTATAATTGCGATATATGTCAATAGTTGTCTATTGCATGTCTATTATTGATTTGTATGGAGCTGCTTATGGGTTCCGATGATAAAAGAGAGCCGGATTTTTTTTCAAGCCAGGTTCTGGAAGCAAATCGTTTTTATCTAAATATCCAATCTCAAAAAAATCAGACTCTGAAGGTCGTATGTGGCGGCCGCGAACATTGCCGACCGGGTTACCGAATCGAACGTTCTAATTTCCCGTTTTATTCCATTGAATTTGTGGCAAGAGGAAAAGGCGTAGTTATTCTTGGTGATAAGAAAAACACACTTTTTGCCGGAAAAGTTTTTTCTTACGGCCCGGGTATATTTCATATAATGACAACTGAAACTAAATTGCCTCTGGTGAAATATTTTGTGGATTTTACAGGACCCGATGCTTCAAAGATGCTGCGAAAGTTCGGTCCTGCTCCGGGAAATACGACGCAGGTTTCATCGCCTGAAGTAATAATACGAATTTTTGAAGACCTCATCAAAAACGGGCAAAATGTTAGTTCTTATACACCCCTTTTATGCGCCGCCATTTTGCAGCAACTCATTTTTAAAATCGCCGAGACATCTATAGTTGAAAATACACGAATGACCGCAGCTTTTTATACCTACCAGAAATCCAGAGAAATCATACAGAAGAATTGCCTAACGCTTCGAAGCCTTGATAAAGTTGCCGAGGAATGTCATATCAACAGCGCTTATTTATGCCGACTTTTCAAACGATTCGACAACCAAAGTCCCTATCAATATTTGATGCATATGAAAATGAGCTATGCCGCCAAAAAACTTCAGACGTCAAATTCTTCAGTAAAGGAAGTGGCGTTTGAACTTGGTTTTTCGGATCCATTTCACTTTTCTCATGTATTCAAACGGATTTTCGGTATATCCCCCGGCACCTTTAAAAACTTACGTTAAAAACACGGAAATAAGATAAATCTGGATGCGGATGATTTGAGCACCATCAAAGCCGTCTTTATAAGTCCCTGTTAATAAAAAGTCAATAATAGACATCTATAGGGCAACAAACGGCATACCTTCTATAGTCAAATATGTTATAATACATAATACCATGCCATAAAGCGGAGCATCGGAAATATTTCGGAAGAAATGATATGAAGCAGGCCATAATTTTCATAACAGTGGGAATTATTTTTGTTTCCAGCTCCTCTGCTGGTGCGGCCAATATAGCTGTTACGTATAACATCAATACCAACTCAACTCGAACACCCATCAGCAAATACATATACGGCACAAATTTTTACCTGAACACGGATTACACCATTCAAAGAATCGGAGGAAACCGCTGCACCGCTTATAACTGGGAAAATAACTGGTCCAATGCCGGTTCTGATTATCTTTTTGAAAACGACCAGATGTGGGATTCATCGAATCCCGCGGTACCCGGCCTGGGCTATACTAAAATCATCGACCAGTCTAATTCAGTTAACCAGGACTTAATAGTAACCCTGCAACTGACTGGCTACGTTTCCGCTCCAATCTTTGGGCAAAATTTAGATCAATACCCGGCTCCATCGCAGTATTTTTATCCCGTTCAATTCGCCAAAGGCGCTCCATTCTGCAGCCTGCCGAACAATCCAAACACTTCCGATAGTGTTGTTTATATGGATGAATTCGTGAATTTCCTCGTTTGGAAATATGGTTACGCGGGCACAGCGACCGGAGTCAAATTCTACTCTTTGGATAATGAGGTTGACATTTGGGATTCAACTCATAAAGAAGTTCACGCAGCAGATCCTTGTGCCGCTGAGATTAAAGACAAAAGCATTGCTTGTGCGAAAGCAGTAAAAAATGTTGACCCCAATGCCCAGATAATGGGACCTGTCCTTTGCGTGTTCACGGGGTTCCTAAATTTCTGCGATGCTCCCGACTGGTCAAGCGTGAAAGGAAGCCGTCCCTGGTTTATAAGTTATTATCTTGATGAAATGAAAAAAGCATCGGATGCCAATGGGAGAAGGCTTCTCGATGTTCTTGATGTTCACTGGTATCCCCCCGAGAATGATGGCAACGGCCATGGTATTTGTGACAACATTGAGGATGCTCGAGTATTTAATGCGAGAATGCAGGCGCCCAGAACTCTGTGGGATACAGGTTACGTTTATCCTAATAATACATATCCCAATGGCGGTTCAAGCTGGATAAACCAATCGTATTGGGCGCAATTTTTACCAATTCTACCAAGATTTAAATCCGACATCGCAACTTATTTCCCCGATACTAATATCGCAATAACGGAATATACATGGGGTCCTTCAACGCAATGGGCAACCGGTATTACCACAGCCGATTTTCTGGGTATTTGCGCCAAGTATGGCGTATATATGACTAATTACTGGGGACAGGGGGGCTATATTGACACAGCGATAAAAATGTACACCAATTACGACGGTTTCCATTCGACTTTCGGCGACACCAACGTTCCTGCGACTATGTCAGATAAGGTGAACAGCTCTATTTACGCTTCTGTATTCGCAAGCAATGACAATGAGCTTCATCTTATAGTTATCAATAAAAACCAGACCAGCGATATTACCGGGACATTCAATATCAACAGTCCGCACAACTTCTTGGCAGGCAGGGTCTGGAAATTCGATAACACCAGTTCAACCATTTCGGAAACCACCGGAATCAACACAATTATAAATAACTCGTTCACCTATACTATTCCCAAAACAAGTGTCTGCCATATTGTGCTTCAGGTAACCCCGGTAAACGTTTCCATAACTTCGCCTCTCGACGGCGATAGATTTGCATTGGGAGACGACATTGTCATTGAGGCAAATGCTTCCGCTGTTAACGGTTTCGTAACAAAAGTGGAATTCTTCCAGGGTTCGACAAAACTGGGTGAAGATACAGAGCCTCCCTATACTTGTACGTTGAACGATGTCAACCTGGGCCGATACAGTTTGACCGCACGGGCTACGGATAATAATGGCTGGCCAACTATCTCAACGCCAGTAAATATCAATGTTTTCAGCGGCGACGCCACCGGCTTTATCCTTCGCGAGTGGTGGACCGGAATTTCCGGAACGGCAGTGAACAACCTGACCTCGGATATAAATTACCCGGCTAACCCAAATGGTCGAGCATTGATCACCTCGCTGGAGGCCCCGACGGACTGGGCGGATAATTACGGGACGCGGATTCGCGGGTATCTGTATCCGCCAACCAGCGGCAATTACACGTTCTGGATTGCCAGCGATGACAACGGCTCATTGAAGCTTAGCACCGACGACGACCCTTGCCACGCCGTACAGGTTGCCTATGTCAACGACTGGACCAATTCACACGAGTGGACAAAATATGCTTCGCAGACATCGACGCCAAAATCACTGCTGGCGGGGCATAAGTATTACATTGAGGTCTTGCAGAAAGAAGGCGGCGGCGGCGACAATATAGCGGTCGCCTGGCAGGGACCGGGTATAACGCAGCAGGTAATTGACGGGGCATATCTGTCGCCCTGGTTGTATAATTTCAAGGATTACGCGGTTTTCGCCCCTCAGTGGCTGAAAACCAATTGCTCCCGGTCAAACGCCTGGTGCAGCGGCGCCGATCGCGATCGCGACGGTAATGTACAAATAGATGACCTGATGATATTTGCCGAATGGTGGCTTTATGACAGTGAATAAGCCGGTGTAGGCAAATAGGGGATGATTTGGGCCTGAGCAAAGAAAGGGTGCGCCAAATCGAACTGAGCGGCCTGCAAAAACTCAGGCAATCGCTGAGTCCTGAACTATTTGACCTGCTTACAGGCTGATGGGACGCGATAATTTGTTGTCGCAACACCATTGTTGACAACAACTTACGTCTTATTTCTTGAGTAAATCAGCGATTTATGGTAACTTCAAGGTAGGGGTTACTATTGTAATTACACGCCTTTAGTTACTCACGGAAAAGGTATTGGTTTTGGGGATTAATGTGATGAAGTTGCAAACAGCCATATCAGTTGTTTTTGTGTGTATTCTCATTTGTTCGATGTCGTTGGTTAAGGCCGCTGATTTAACGGTCAGCGTTAATGCCTCATCGTATATCCGGGCTATTCCGGAGACGATGTATGGAACAAACATGCAAACCTGGGACGGCGCTCAAAACGGCAGTAATGCGAATGTCAACGCGCTGATAGCAGCGGCGGGCAATAGACACGTGCGCTGGCCGGGCGGCTCATGGGCAAACGGGCACCTCTGGAGTGATATGGAAGCCCCAAATTATTCAAACGCATGGAAAGTCAACTATGGCGAATCGATGTATAGAATAAATAAATTCGATTCGATGATGCAGCCGATTGTTAATTTCACGGGTATCTGGAGTGACGCTACAGGGACTGACGTCAACCATTGGGAAGCCGGGGCAGTTGCTGCCGCGGCTGACTGGGTCAAAGACCAGAGTTCAAGGATAAATTGCGCACGCTACTGGGAAATAGGAAATGAAATCGGCGGCCCATGGGAGTACGGCTATTTTCCGGAAATCAGCGGAATATATTACGGCGATAGATACGCTAATTTTTACAACGCGATGAAGGCGGTTAATCCGCGAATCAAAATTGGCGCCTGCGCCGAACCGTATGATACGCCCGCGCAGTGGGGCTGGTATCAGGGGTATTGGACACGCGATTTATTAACCACGACGGATGCAAATCATGGACTTCGGCCTGATTTTCTCATTATCCATTCATATCCGGGCTCAACCAGCAATTATACATTATTAACCAGCGATCTTGCGCTTATTGCCACTTTTACAAACAACTTGAACGCTATGGTTTCGACTTATGTAGGCCCTCAATATGTAGGCAAAATAAAATACTCAATGACCGAATGGGATGCAGGCAGCCCAGACACTTACAATAGAGATATAACATATGTTAGCGCGTTATTCAAAGCTCAGTATATTATGGAAATGAGCAAATACGGGTGGGAAAGTTCCAATCCATGGAGCCAGGACCAGTATCATATGAGCAGTGAAGGAGGTTATCCGGATTATTACGTGTATCCGAAATGGTATTTCCCCACGCTGCTGAATTATTGTTTCGGCAGGGATATGGTGACAGCGTCATCGACCAGTGTAATGGTCAGGGCTTACGCAAGCAGAGATGACGCCAATAATCTGACTATTTTTATGGCCAATAATTATCCGAGCACCGACAGAACGGTGCATATCGATATATCCGGTTTTGGTGCAGGAACAACCGGTGAGAGATGGCTTATTCAGCCGGCGGGCTCGATCGTTCCCGGCGGAGTAAACGGTCAGGATGTTAATGATTTGATGATAAATGGAGTGGTGCATCCGAGTCCGTCAACCGTACCTTCATTAAGCAGCGTCGCTGTTACTACAGGCGACTCATTTGATATCAGTTTGCCGAGAAGCAGTATGCTAATTATTAAAATTCCGCCAGCTACTCCGACAACACAACTGTCTTATAATGGAACGGCATGGCCGATTCCTGGGACAATTGAGGCGGAGAATTACGACACGGGCGGCAAGTTTGTTGCTTATTACGATACAACTGCGGGAAACAGCGGCGGACAGTATCGTTCAGATGATGTGGATATCGAGACGTGCAGCGAAGGCGGTTACGATGTTACAAATTTGAAGGTAAAGGAATGGCTCGAATATACGGTCAATGTAACTTCTTCCGGTTTATATAAAATTACGGCTCGTGTTGCTTCAGCGGACTCCAACGGAGAATTCAGAATCGAATTCGACGGCAGGGATGAGACGGGACCGGTGATTTTCTCGCCGACAGGCGGGGCACAGGTATTTGGTAATACCGATGTTAACGTATTTCTTAAAAAAGGCGAGCATACGATGCGGCTGTTGGTGGATACGAATGACTGGAGCATCGATAAGCTGACATTTACGAAATTCGGCGACGGCACCGGTTTGGCTCTTCGCGAGTATTGGACAGGCATATCAGGCGGAGCAGTCAGCAGTTTAACATCAAATGTGAATTACCCATGGAATCCGTCGGGCAGAGAACTTGCGCATAGTTTTGAGGGGCCTACAGGCTGGGCCGACAATTACGGCACAAGGATTAGAGGATACCTGCATCCTGTCACCACCGGAACATATTATTTTTACATTGCCAGCGATGATGCCAGCGAATTATGGTTAAGCACCAATGATAATCCTGCCAATGCCGTAAAAATCTGCCAGGTATCAGGCTGGGTACATGAGTATCAATGGGATAGCTCCGCTGAGCAAAAATCTGCCGCAAAAACGCTGGTTGCCGGCCAGGTTTATTATATCGAGGCAAGACACAAGGAAGGCGGCGGCGGGGACAATATCGCGGTTGCCTGGCAGGGGCCGGGTATAATAAGACAGGCCATCACAGGGGCTTATCTGACTCCGTATGTTATTGATTTTATGGACTTCGGTAACTTCGCGAAACAGTGGTTGAAAACCGGCTGCGCATCGGGCACCGGCTGGTGCAGCGGTTCCGATTATGACCGCGACGGCAATGTTCAGCTCGATGACTTGATGCAGTTTGTTGAGAACTGGTGGCTCTACGGCGGTGAGTAAGCAACGGTAAGTTGATTGCAAATATAGGGGCCACAAATTATTTTGTGGTCCCTTTTCTTTTGGCGATTACTCGTGGCGGAGGGACTCGATTGGGTCCATATTGGCGGCGCGGTAAGCCGGGTACATGCCGAAGGCGATTCCGACTGCACCCGATATACCGAACGAGAGTAAAAGCGACGAGGCGGTGATTACGGTCGGCATATTGCCGAAGTGAGTTACGAAGAAAGGTATAGTGCAGCCGAAGAAGATACCGAGTATCCCGCCGGCAAAAGTTAAAAGCAGGGTCTCTGACAGGAACTGGAAGATAATGTCTTTCTTTCTTGCGCCCAGCGCCCTGCGGATGCCGATTTCACGTGTTCGCTCGCTGACGGTTGCGAGCATTATGTTCATAATGCCGATACCGCCGACGAGAAGCGAGATTGCGGCGATTGAGCCGAGAACGATGCTGAAGATTCGCTGTGTGCGTTTTGCCTGCTCCAGAAGTTCGAGGGGCACGGTTAACTCGTAGTCGGCTTTTTTATGGAATCTTTCGAGGACGGTCTGGAGGATATCACGGGTGGGCAAAACGAGGTCGGCATTGGCGACTTTGACAATAATTTCCTGCAGCTCAACTTTTTCAACGTTTGCGCCGCTTTGTCCCGATATCTTGACGGACATTTCGCCAAAACGGTTTTTGACGGTTGTCAGGGGGATGTAAACATTTCCCGCGTTTGCGCCTGCCTGTTTTTTTGATGCCTCGGCGTCTTTGGCCTGCTGCTGTTCTGAAGAGGCCGCGATGGGCTGTGGGCTTACGATGCCGACGACGGAGTAATAGTCGCTTCCTATTTTGACAAATTGTCCAAGGGGGTCATCGAATTTGAACAGTTCGTTCATAACCCGTTCATCGATGATACAAATATCCTGTTTGTAATCCATATCGTAAGTGGAGAGGAATCTTCCCATTACCAGCCGGATTGGCGAGGTTTCGAGATGCCAGGGGACGGTGCCTATGACTTCGACGGGGATTTTGCGGTTTCGATACCAGGCCTGATGCGAGACTCGCCTGACCGGGACAATAACTTGTATGCCGGGAATGCTGTTTCGGAAACGTTCGGCGTCATCGTACGTAAGGCCATATTCCTGCAGGCTTTGCTGCTGGCCTGTGGCGCGCTGGTCTTCGGGGGGCTGGACTGTTTTTACGATGATATTGAGCGAGCCGAGTCGCGCTATTTGTGCCATTGCGTCTCTGCTTGCGCCTTCACCAATGGCGAGCATCGCGATAACGGATGCGACGCCGAAGATGATGCCAAGCGCGGTAAGCGTAGAGCGGAGGCGATGAAGCCATAAGCTCTTAATGCCAAGTTTCAGCGTTCGTTTGGTCTTGTATAAAAACATATATCAGCGGTTATACCATTGTTTATCTATTCGCCCGTCGAACAGGCGTATTTCTCTTTGTGAATGTTTGGCGATATCTTCGTCGTGCGTGATAATGATTAGAGTTTTTCCCTGCTGGTAAAGCATATCGAGAATATTAAGGATGTCCCTGCCGCTCTGGCTGTCGAGGTTTCCGGTGGGTTCATCCGCGAGAATAATCAGGGGGTCATTGGCGAGCGATCTCGCGATAGCAACTCGCTGCTGCTGGCCGCCGCTTAGCTCTGTGGGCCTGTGGTTGATACGGTCGCCGAGTCCCACCATTTCAGCCAACTCTATTGCCCTGACTTTGCTTTGATGTTCAGACATACCCTGATAGAACATCGGTACCTCGATATTTTCCAGAACGTTAAGCTGCGAAATCAGGTTGAATGACTGGAAGACGAAGCCGATATGTTTGCCGCGTATTGCGGAAAGCTCGTTGTCATCGAGGGTGGCAACATCGTGGCCGCCGAGGTAGTATTTTCCGCCGGATGGCCTGTCCAAACATCCAATGAGATTGAGAAGCGTGGATTTGCCTGAGCCGCTGGGACCCATTACGGCAAGGTAGTCGCCTTTCTTTACGATAAGGTCGATTTCTCGCAGGACTTTAAGCTCGACGGCGCCAAGCTGGTAGTTTTTGCAGAGTTTGTCAAAAACAAGGATGGAGCCGTCAGCGGTAAAATCAAGGTTCCTGGCTGGAAGTTTGTCCATCGCTCTGCTGCCTCGTACGATTTCTGAATTGTTTGAATCTTTCACGTTGCTGGTCGTCCATCTGGTTGAGGTCGGGCATTTCGCCCCTGGCGGCTCTTTCTCTGAACTGTTTGATTTTTTCTTTTGTCGCATCATCAAGCTGATTGAAGTCAGGCATACCCTGTGGTCCGCCCATACCCATTGGCATACCTTGTCTTCTTCGGCCGGCCCTGTTGGGTTCTGACGTTGTTTGCGGCGGGTCGTCATCCGCTCGTGCCACCATTGGCTGCGACTGTTGTCCATTTTTTTGGAATTTGTCGGCTAATTGTTTGTCCGACTCTTTTTTTGTCTCGTTAATTCTGGGCGGATTGAGCATAACTTCTTCGCCTTCGTTGATGCCTTCGAGAATCTGAACCCAGGTATCGTTGAACAAACCTGTTTTAACTACTTTTTCAACGCTTTTGCCGCCGTTTACAGCAAAACATACTTTTTTGCCGCTTCTGTTGGCGACGACCTGAACAGGCACAACGAGGGCGTTGGGCGCATAATCAACGTACACTTCTACTCGGGCGGACATTCCGGGCTTAAGGAAATTGTGCGTGCCTTCGAGGCTTACCTGTGTCGTATATACCTTGATATCAGGACTGAGCCAGTTTCTCTGCTGGTCAGGCAGGGAGGCGATCTTGATTACCTCTCCGTTGAAGTTCTGGTCGGGGAAGGCGTCCATAACGATATTGGCTTTTTGTCCCGGCTTGATTTTATCGACGGATGACTCGTGGACCGCTATTTCGGCCATCATTGATGATGTATCGGGCAGCGTGATAATTGTTTGCCGCTGGTAAACCTGTTCGCCCAGGGCTATTAGTCCCGAGCCTCTGTATCTGCTCATATTATCCATGCTTGAGCCATATACGACCAGTCCCGGGGCTGGAGCTTTCATAGTGCATGCGGCAAATTGCTTTTTACTTTTTTCGAGACGGTCCCGCTGGAGGTCGAGTCTGGCTTTTGCGCTTTCAAGTGTCGCGCCGGCCTGAACTAACTGAGAACGTGCCTTGGCATAAGTGCGTTCAAGGTTACGTTTTGACTCAAAGTAGTCACTCAGAAGCTTCTGTACCTGTTTTGGAAATTCGTAAAGCTTGCACAGATTCAGTGAGACAAGCGCCTGTTTTTCCTGTATCTCGTAGCTGTCCCTCTCAAGCGCGTCGCGGTCCAGCTCGATTTTGGCCACGTAGTTCGCGTCGAAAAGCTCCTGTGTGCCTTCGAGCTTGTATTTAGCGTTTGCCAGATTCGCGGACGCCAGCTTGATTTTGTCCTTCCAGTTGTCAATGTCCTGCGAGCCCTGCCCGCCGAGGTTGTTTGTGTCCCGGATTATTTCGTCGATATTGATAAGGTCCGTAATATCGGCGTTGGGGTCGTTTGCGTCCTTGATGGTATCGATAATATGATTCGCGAGCGTTTCGCCGAGATACTTCTGGAAATCCATCAGGGCGAATTTGACTTTGAGTTCCGCTGCTGTAGTATCACTTTCGTTTTGTTTGACCTGTATGTCGTAGGCCTCTTTTGCCTGTGCGTAGCTTGCGTCCACGCCGGTGAAGTCAATTTGTCGCTGGGTAAGCTGTTCTTTGAGGTCGCCCGAATCAAGTTCGACGAGGATTTTGCCGTTGCATACGTCTTCGGGTGTGATAATGGTGCCTTCCGGGACGATATTAATTATTGTTGCCCGGCCTTCGACTTCGGATTTCAGGTCGATGGATTTTCGCGCCTTAATGCTGCCGCTTTCAGTGACGGTAACTGTAATGTTGTCTCGGCGAGCGACGAAAGTGCTGAGAGTTTTGGACTGTGCAGGCGCGGAGGTTTTACTCACGGCCAGTGTCATAATCAGCACCGCTATAATAACGATGACTAAACCAGCGGCAACAGACCATTTGCTCCGCCACCAGACCGGTTTATAAGTTGTCTTCGGGAGATTGTTCGCCTTGTTCTCGTTCATTTGTCTGATTCCTGGATACTGTAACTGGTTGTGTCCACATTCCGTCCGGCTTGACCTGCAAGATACCGACGTCACGGTAGAAACTTAGTTTAGCGATGGTGTGGCCCACCAGCGCCGAAGTAAGGCTGTTTTGTGCCTGCAGCAGCGAGTCCTGGGCATCGAGTAGGTCTCTGGTTTTTGCCCTGCCGGACTTCAGGAGCAACGGCATATTTTTGACTCTTTCCTCGGCCAGCGCCAGCGATTTTTTCTGGGTAATAAACTGTTCCGCTGTTGCCATTAATTGACGGTATGCCTGGCGGACGTCCTGCACAACTGAATCAACGTCCTGGCTGTATGCCCGCTGCTGGCGTTCCAGTGTTATCAATACCTGTCGGTAGGTGTTTCGCTGGTTTTTCCTGTCAAAAGGCAAATCGGCGGAGAGACCCAATCCATATGCTCCCCTGTGAAATTGAAAATTGTCGATATTTTCATTGCCCTGGGAGTTGACATTTGCTCTGCCTGTAAGGTCGAGCTGAGGGCCAAGTCCCTCGGAGGCAAGTTTGACTTTACGTTGAGCGTCATCAATGCTGTCGAATGAATTGGCTAAATCCAGCCGGCAGCTCAGCGCGGTTTCGATTGCGTTATCAACTGAGTATTGCGGTGCGGTTGTGCCGAAGTTTTGCAGCGATTTAAGCTCATTCTGGTCCAGCTCAAGCGGAGTATTGACAGGCAATGACAACCTGATTTTGAATGAATCGAGAGTTTGTTCGTAACGCTGAAGAGTTGTCACATAACTATCATAGGCGCTTAATTCCCGCTGTCTTGCCTGGTCAACCTGATAAGGGGCTGTTCGACCTGTTTTGGCCTCCATTTCTGCCTGTTTTCGATATTCGACGCTGCTGTTCCAGTTGTTCTTCGCGTTAGTTACGCCGTCTCTCTGTTGCAGGACGCCGTAATAAGCGTTAATGATATCAACTACAAAGGTCTGGCGATACCGGTTAAACGTGCGAATCTGGTATAAAACATCTCGTTCTGTCTGTGTCAGGTTTTCCCATGCGGTTTTGCCTGCGCCGTTGCCGAGCAGGGGGATGTCCAGTGTGCCGCTCAGAACGCCGCTTAGTGTGGTGTGTGTATCGCCTGTGATAAATCTTGCCCAGTCAAATACCAAACTGGTGTTTAATAAAATTCCGTCCGGCGTAATGAATGTTTTTTCGACACCGCCTTGGGCTTTAATAGTTTTCTGTTCAGACGATTCAGTGATTTGATTTCCAGGCGACACCTGGTTTTTGGTGTATTCGGCATCGATAGTTCCAAACCATTTCAGGGCATATTTGTAGCGTTCCCCTGTCAGCGTCAGAGCTTTCAAATAGAGATTTTCTTTTTGGAACTGATAATCACGATTGTATTTTGTAGCTATGGCTACTGCCTGTGCCAGTGTGAGGGGTTCTTCAAAAACCGGGGCTTTGGCAACATTCACGTCGTTGGGGGTAGATATGGTATTTGCGTCGGAAATGACATAGTTGGTTTTTTGGCCGAAGTTGTCCTGCCATTTGGCGTCGATGATTTTGTAAACCTCTTTGTCGGCGTCGGCCTTATGAAAATCAGGGCTGCACCCTGCGACCATTGTCAAGACAATGGCCGTTACAGCGCAAACCGCAAATATCGGCTGACGTTTGTTCATCACCTATACCTCGCCCAGATTGGCCTTCCAAGGCCCGGATTGTATGTTTCTTCATTATACAAAAAATGGCTTTCTAATAAAAGCCCTATAACTACTGTGTCGGCCTGTCAAAAGGCATAAACTTTACGTGTTTTGCCGGTTATATGTTCTGTATCGACGGGACTCGTAAGATATCCCTAATTGTAAATAAGGCGAGCGACAACCATTGCTGCCACTCAGTTTGGACGTTTCACAAGAGGTGTCTATTTCAGAAAATTACCGATATTACCGGCACTATCCTGTTTTATGATTGGACGGTTTTCAGAGGCGAGATTAACTTTGCGGCCCCCTAATGGGTGTCAAATCCGCATGTTGCCGCTTCGCGTCAGACGGGTTTTCATCCCGCCCGCTTCAAAGTAAGCAGCACTAACGGAGAGGCCGGGATTCGAACCCGGGGTACGATGTTACTCGTACGACGGTTTAGCAAACCGTTACCTTCAGCCACTCGGTCACCTCTCCATACGCTTATTTTAAAAGAACTTAAGGAAACACACTAAAATGCTTTTCTTTTGCAAACCAAAATCTGGAAAACTCGTTCGGATAAATCTCCCCTGAATTTACATTCAACAGGTCATTTTTGCAAGAAGATTAGAGGCAAACTTTATTATTTTGGAGCCGATAATATGGCGTTTATTGGACTGGTTGCTGGTGGCTAAAAGGCCGAGTTACATCATTTTTCATGTAAACCGGTGGTGAATCTGTGTCGATAAATAAGTCGGTACAACGTATTTCGTGTATTTTTGTTAGTAATAATGACGGGATAAGGGCGGAGGCAAATATGGCTTTTGACGTAACAATAAAAGATTACTTGCAGGAAATAGACGAGGCGCCTCTTCTTTCAGCGCAGGAAGAACACGAGCTGGCTTTGCGGGTTACCGAGCAGAATGACCCGGAGGCACGCGACCTGCTCGTTCGCAGCAATCTTCGATTGGTAGTAAGCATTGCCAAGAAATATGCCAAGGGGAATATATCTCTGGGCGATTTGATTGAGGAAGGCAACCTCGGATTGATAAGGGCGGTCGATTATTTTGACCCGAATCGCGGGACGCGATTCAGCACATACGCGGCGTGGTGGATAAAGCAGGGCATAAAGAGCGCACAATTGGGTGACGTCCGGCCTGTTCATGTGCCGGGGTATATGATCGGGCTGATTAACCAGTGGCGTCACGCGATGGCGGAAGTAGAGAACAAGCTGGGCAGGAAGCCGACTGTTGAGGAAATGGCGGACGTGATGGGGATGCCTGCGAAGAAGGCGAAGATTATCGACGAGACAGTAAAGATTCTCGGTTCGGTAAAAGACAATCAGCAGCCGGAAGCAGGCGAGGAGAGCCAGATATTCGACGCGAACATCAGCAGCCAGAGCGTGGGCAGGCCGGAAGATGACATGGTCGAGGATGAGGAACAGGCCAAAGCGGTTGGGTTTTTAAGCCGGATGGCCCCGAGAGACGCGGAGGTTCTGCGGCTGCATTACGGGATTGACGGCAAGCCGCCGATGGGGTTCAAGGAAATCGGCGAAAAGCTGGGTTTGACCCGTGAGCGAATCCGGCAGATTCAGCACGAGGCGCTGACGAAGCTCTATGAGCTTATGGAAGAGCTGTAGCTCGAAAAATTAGCCGCAGATTACACAGATACTCTGATTTTTTTTGTTCATTTCTGATTTTCAGCATTAATGACAATCCCCAAAACCTCTTGAGTATTGCCGATAATCTGCTAATTTAAATGAGTACAAGGGCAAAAGAGAAAAGGTAAATGGGAGCAAAATTATGGGCAAGGACAGAATAGAATTTGAAAAATATATCCGCGAGGTGGCGGATTGGCCTAAAAAGGGGATTTTGTTTCGCGATATCACGCCATTGTTGGCTGAGCCGAAGGTGTTTCAGGCGGCGATAAACGCGCTGGCGGCGGATTTTGCCGGCGCTGGCGTTCAATATGTGGTCGGCGTCGAGGCCCGCGGTTTTATCTTCGGTTCTGCGGTTGCTGAGAAGCTTAACGCCGGCTTTATTCCAATTCGCAAAAAGGGGAAGCTGCCTTTTAAGACCGTGAGCATTGCATACGACCTCGAATATGGGACGGGTACTCTTGAGGTTCACCGGGACGCGATAACAGCCGGGGCAAAGGTGCTGATGGTCGATGATTTGCTTGCGACGGGCGGGACAATGGCGGGGGCGTGCAAGTTGATAGAAAAGATCGGTGGACAGGTTGCGGGAATATCATTTTTGATTGAACTGACGGAGCTTGGCGGGATTAAAAAGCTCGCAGGGTACAAGGTTAAATCAATTATACGTTATTGAATCATATGAAAGAATTAACTGTCAAAGTGCCTGCGGCCAAGGCGGGCGAATACAGGATAGAAATCGGGACGGATATCCTGAGCTCTGTCTGGCCGAAGATTGAATCGCAGTTCGGCGCGGCGGGAAAATTCATTATTACCGACGCCAACGTGGCTAAGGCGGGCCAACTCGACAAGCTTGTTTCAGGCAGGAATGTCTCCAGTTATGTTATTTCGCCCGGCGAGACGTCGAAGAATATGAACATTCTCGTTATGATTATCGAGGCGATGGAGAATGCGTATCTCGGACGTGATACGGTTGTGATTGCGCTGGGCGGCGGCGTTGTGGGTGACATAGCGGGCTTTGCGGCAGCTGTATTCAAAAGGGGGGTGAGGGTAGTTCAGGTTCCGACGACGACGCTTGCCCAGGCGGATTCAGCGATAGGCGGCAAGACGGGTGTGGATTCGTCGCTGAGCAAAAACGCTTTCGGAGTATTCTGGCATCCGTCGGCTGTTTATATCGACGTGGCGACGCTCAAGACGCTTGACGACAGGCAATACAGGGCGGGGCTGGTAGAATCGGTTAAGCACGCGTTGATAGCGGATGAGAAATACTTCGAGTTTCTGGAGAGCAATCTCGACGCGATTTTGCACAGGCAGGCAGACGTTATGGAGCAGGTCGCGTATCAGAATTGCAGAATCAAGGCGCAGGTGGTTGAGACGGACCCGACGGAGAAAAACCAGAGAAGGATGCTCAACTACGGGCATACAATAGGCCATGCGGTAGAGTCGGCGAGCGGATTCGAATTGCTGCACGGCGAGGCGGTGGCAATCGGCATCATCGCGGCGGGGATGATTGAAATCGAGATGGGGCTTGGCGATGAGAAACGGCTCGAGAAAATCAAAAAGCTTTTGGCGGCTCTTGGAGTTCCAGTCGCAATTCCCGCAAAAATCAGTAAATCAGAATTGGCGGATATAATAAAACGCGACAAAAAGGCGATAAATAAATGGCCAAGATTCGTTTTAATTGATACAATAGGCTGCGTCCACCGCAGGGAGGAACAGTGGGCTGTCGAAGTAAAACAAGATGTGGTTGAGAACGTATTAGGGAAACTATAATTTTTATTGTTTGAGGGTTAACGTGTACAGAGAAAAAATAAAGTTGCTGGATTGCACAATACGAGACGGCGGGCTGATGAACAATCATTACTTCACGGACCAGTTTGTCCGTGAGGTTTACCGGGCGTTATCGCAGAGCGGCATAGATTATATGGAGATAGGGTATCGCAGCAGCAGGGAGCTTTGTCCGCCCAAGGATTTCGGAGCTTGGAAATACTGTGATGATGAGAAGTTAAAGGAAATCACGGATGGCATAGAATCAAAGATGAAGCTTAGTATTATGGTTGATTCGCATCGCGTCAAAGAGCAGCAATTCTTGCCCGTTGACAAAAGCCCGATACATATGATTCGGGTCGCCACATACGTCAAGGATATGGACAAGGCGATTGAAATGGTAAACAGGTGTCATGACTTGGGATACGAGACGACGGTTAATATAATGGCGATATCGAGAGAGATTGAGCCGGATACGATTGAGGCGCTGGACCAGCTGGCGAAATGCCCGGTTAACGTGGTTTACGTTGTTGACAGTTTCGGGGCGATGTATTGCGAGCAGATTGAATACCTTGTGAAGCTGTTCCGCAAACACCTGCCTGAGACAATAGAAATTGGTATGCACTGCCACAATAATATGCAGCTCGCATTTTCCAACACAATCGAGGGGATTATTCATAACGCCAATTTCCTTGATGCGTCGCTGTATGGCATAGGCAGGGGGCCGGGCAACTGTCCGCTTGAATTACTGGTCGGCTTTCTGAAGAACCCTAAGTTCAAGCTAAGCCCAATCCTGAAAGTCATCGAGGAACAGATGCTGCCGATACAGAAAGATATCGAATGGGGCTATCTGATACCATATATGATTACTGGTATGCTGAATGAGCATCCGCGTGCGGGTATCGAGGTGCGCAAGACCGCCGACAAGGACAAGTACGCGAAGTTCTACGAGGATATACGCGACATCGTGGGGTAAGGCCGACGCGGGTTATTGTTGGACGATAAAATAAAAAAGCTCGCGCGAAATCGCGTGAGCTTTTTGTTTGTTTGCCTGAGTTAAGCTGCGATATTTACCTTCTCCTCCGTATAACAGATATCGCACCCAACCCAAGCAATAATATTGTTGTCGGCTCCGGCGTCGGAATCTGTTCCGTGCTGAAGCTGAAGGACGTACTTCCGGAGAACGATATTTTGAAGCCGAAAGTGCCTTCATCTCCTATGGCAACAGGAGCGCCCGTGCCAATGTAGTAGTTGATCATCCCAACATAGCCAGGGCCAGCACCATTAGGCATCTGCCCTGCTACTGGCGCTACTATACTCCATGTCCAACCAGATGGCGCTACTATTCCCGTGCTTAGAATCGATAAGGAGCTGTTATTCATTCCAATGGCAATATGGTAGTCCGTCCACGCGAATGTCGTGTCGTTTTCCACGCCCTGCAGGATGCGAACAGTGGGGTCAAGCGCCGAATCAGTTGTGAAATCGCCAGCCATGTGCGCCGGAAGGAAATGCTGTACGCCGCTCATCGTGAGATCGTACTCGCCGCCTACTGGCGTCAGAGTTGCTGGACCCATCACGATGCCGCCATCGCCATCATCTGCACAGTTCCAATTGATGATAGACGCATTAACAGTTGTTGTAGCGAGCAATAAAAGAAGAACACAAAGAATTGCACCAGAACATCGCCCCATAACCCACACTCCTTAATTCAACTTAACCCACTCACCTTTTTCACCAACGTGGTGTGTGGCTCTCTTATGAATATGTAGTTTACCAGAAATAGGGCTGTGGAAGCAAGCGAATTTTTTTTGGTTTTTTTGGGCTACGGAGGGCAATGGTATCCGGTAACTATTTGATATATAAGGAGTTATGGAAGAATAGCATCTTTAGAAAAACGGCAAAAATACTGTTTTTTATGGGGCATCCACACTTTTTTTGAGGCAATAACGTGATTTTTATGGGGTCGTAATGCTTCAAAGAGAAATTGTTATTTAGCGGGTTTTGTTACGGCGACGGCCAGACGGTCGAGATTGGAGTAGTCCTTATCTATCTTAACAGTATCAAAGTACCCGGCAGTTTCAAGTAGTTTATGAATCGCGTTTCCCTGTTCGTTGCCGATTTCGAGCATAAGTGTCCCCGTGGGTTTCAAATACTGGTTGGCGTCGGCGATGATTCTTTTGATAATGTCCAGCCCGTCCCGGCCCGCGGCGAGAGCGGACTTCGGCTCGAAATCCTTTACGTTTGGGGCTAACTTTTCGTAATCGGGTTCGCTGACATAAGGAGGGTTACAGACAATGAGGTCGAATTTGGCGGGGCCGAGACCCGATATGACCGGCTCGAATAAGTCACCCTGCAAAAGTTTTATCCGGTTCATCAAGCCGTGCTTTGCGACGTTTTTTTCAGCGATAGCCAGTGCGGCGTCAGAAATATCGGTAGCGACTATTCTGCAACCGGCGAAATTTCTCGCTATGGCGACCGCAACACAGCCGGAACCGGTGCAAAGGTCACAGACGAATTGTTCACCATTTCGCGTTCGCAAAAATTCGATGGTACGTTCGACAAGCAGTTCCGTTTCGGGGCGGGGAATCAGGCAATCCTTTGTGATTTCAAATTCGAGTGAGTAGAATTCTTTTTTGCCGGTAAGATATGCGATTGGCTCGTGTGTGCCTGCCCGTTTTACCAATTCGTGAAGCTGCGATAGTTGTTCCTGTCCGATGACTTTATTGAACTGGGTATATAACTCGATGCGTTTGACGCCAAGCACATAGCATAACAGCCATTCCGCGCTCAATCGAGGCGAGTCAACACCCTTGCCGGTAAAATACTCCGTGACCCAGCTCAGCAGTTTTTGTATCGTCCAGGATTCCATCGGCTTTTGATTAAATGTAAACCTTGTCCATCATTCTTGGGAATGGGATGCACTGTCGGATGTGGGATTCGCCGGTGAGCCAGGCGACGGTTCTTTCGACGCCGAGGCCGAAGCCGCCGTGAGGGACGGAGCCGTATTTTCGCAGGTCGAGGTACCAGTCATAGTCCTCTGGTTTGAGGCCCATTTCTTCGATTCGTTTGAGCAGCAGTGCGTAGTCGTCTTCCCGGACTGAGCCGCCGATGATTTCGCCAAAACCCTTCGGGGCGAGCATATCGAAATTCTGCACGACTTTTTCGTTTCCACGGTCTGTCTTCATATAAAACGCCTTTGCTTCTCTTGGGTAGTGCGTTACGAAGACGGGCCTGTCGTGCATCAGCGATATTATTGTCTCATCGGAGCCGCCGAGGTCTTTACCCCATTGGAATTCTGCGGCGAGTTTGGCGTGTTTGGGATTGTTTTCGATTTTGATATTAATTTCTTCGAGGTCGCTTCGCAGGGCAATCAATTCAGCGGCGTTTTTATCACGTTTCCACTGCTTGATTTGGCCCGCCTGCTCGGTATCGAGTTCGACGAGTCGTTTTTCGATAGTTTCTTTTTGCAGTTTTAACTGCGTGAGCTGTTCGGCCATAAATTTGACGGTTTTTTCGCCCTTGAGGATTTCGACGGCCTGTGTGTAAGTAAGCCGGTAGAAGGGCGGTTTGATATTTTCGAGACTGGCGATATCCGCACCGAGGGTTTCAAGCTGGGGCCTGTTATCCTGAAGGACGCGGGATACGATATTGGAGACGAAATTTTCCGCGAGTTCCAGCAGGCCATCCAATTCGATAAACGCGATTTCCGGCTCGACCATCCAGAATTCTGTGAGGTGCCTGCGTGTCTTGCTTTTTTCGGCGCGGAACGTCGGGCCGAAGCAATAAACCTTGCCGAAACTTGCCGCGGCGCATTCGAGGTGCAGTTGGCCTGTTTGTGTCAGGAACAGGGGACTGCCGAAGTAATCGACCTCAAAGAGCGATTGCTGCTCTTCGCCCGCCATTGCCATAAGTATCGGGGTATCGACGAGCGTGAAGCCGTTATCGTTGAAGAAGCGTCTTATGGCGTCAATAACTGTGTGACGGATTTTGCCTATGCACCACTGTCTTTGTGAGCGAAGGTGCAGATGCCGGTGTTTCAGGAGAAAATCGATGCCGTGCTCTTTCGGCGTAATGGGATAATCGGTTGTGGCGTGGATGATCTGCGCGTTTGTAACCGCCAGCTCATATCTGCCGACGCTGCGGTCTTCCTTTCGGACCAGGCCCGTTATTGTGAGCGATGATTCCTGGCCGAGGTGTTCGAGCTTGTCGAAAACCTCGTCTGGGATTTTACCTTTTTCGACGACGCACTGGCAAAGGCCGGAGCCGTCTCGCAGGATGATGAACTGCACCTTGCCGCTGGAGCGTGCCTGATATACCCAGCCAGCTAATGTTACCTGCTGGCCCGTGAAATCTTTCAATTGGACTATAAGTGTTCTGTTATCGCTCATTATCGATTCCTTTTTCAATGGCTATATCAGGGAATAGAATATACAGCGCGGGACGCTAACAGAAAAGCACATATTTAGAAAACGAACGTTGTTGATTGTCTGGCTCAAGCAGCAGGATTTTATGAAGTCCTACCGGTAGTCAATTTTGCCGATTTAGCCCGTTATTGTTTACGTGGCATAATAAAGCCGGCGACGATGTACGTTATTATCAAAGGCGCTACGAATGTCACGAGTGTGAGGAAGACAATCGCCAGCCGGACCAGGGTGGGGTCGATGTCGTATGTCTCAGCTATTCCGCCGCAAACCCCGAAAATCTTCTTGTCCGTATTCGAAAGGTAAAGTTTCTTCATATTGCTATTCCTTAAATTTTAATTTTGATAACCACTTTGCGGACTTCGGTCGGGCAGGCGAGTTGTCGGCAGGGGAGGTGGGCATCGTCGGGGAAGAGGATGCAGAAAAGACCCGGTTCGAGTTTTACTTTCGTGATTTCTTCCGGCGTATTGAAAAAGGCAATATCCTTTTGTAGGTTGTATTCTTCCGCAACCGTAAGGCCTTTCAATGGCGCGTAGCCGAGGAGTTCTTCGCCTTCTGATAAAAATTGGATATCGATATATTTGCGGTGGGCTTCGAGATTGCCTTCGTTTAGCGGTTTAGTTGTATAACGCTGGATGGTGTAGTAAATATTATCGCCATCGACGGCGTATTTGCCGTCTTGTTTTTTTGCCAGGGTTTTATCTCTGAGAATCTCAAACGCCTTTGCGAAATCGGCGTTCAGGCCGAGGTACAATTGGGCGTTGTCGATTCGGTCGAGAATCATTTTTACATATCCAGTTTATCTCGCAGGTAACTTCGCAACTGGTCTGTCGCGACGCGAATTTGCTCCATTGAGTCTCGCTGGCGAACAGTAACGGTCTGGTCCTGTGCGGTCTGGCCATCGACGGTGACACAGAAGGGCGTGCCCGCCTCATCCTGCCTGCGGTAACGTCTGCCGATTGCGCCTTTCTCATCGTAAGCGCAGTTGAAGCGTCCCTTGAGGTCGTTAAAGATATTACGGGCGGTTTCGGGCATGCCGTCTTTATTGACTAACGGGAAAATGCCTGCCTTTGTCGGCGCGATAGCCGATGAGAAACGCAGGACGTTTCGCGTCTCGCCTCGGACTTCTTCCTCATCATAGGCGTCAACCAGAAACGCCAGTGTGCTCCTGTCCATACCTGCGCTCGGTTCGATGACATAGGGGATAAACCGGGCTTTCTTTTCGTCGTCGAAATAAGACAGCGGTCCTTTGAGATAATCCTCGGCTTCTTCTTTGAGTTTTATCTTCGACAAGTCGCCTTTTGTCTCATACCAGGAATTAAGCGTTCGCATTCCGCGCTGGTGCTGGCGAAGGTCGTAATCGGTGCGGTTGGCGATGCCTTCTAATTCCTGCCAGTCGCCTGAGCCGAACGGGAATTTGTATTCGACATCAACGCAGCCCTTTGCGTAATGGGCAAGCTCGTCTTTTTCGTGTTCACGGAAACGCAGGTTGTCTTTCTTTATGCCGAGATTCAGATACCAGTTGAAACGCTGTTCTTTCCAGTGCTCGAACCATTTATCGTCAGTTCCAGGCTCGCAGAAAAATTCCAGTTCGGCCTGCTCGAATTCGCGTGTTCTGAAAATAAACGCCTTGGTCGTAACTTCATTGCGGAAGCTCTTGCCGATTTGGGCGATGCCAAACGGGATTCTTACCCTTGTCGTATCAATGACGTTTTTGAAATTGGCAAAAATGCCCTGAGCGGTTTCGGGACGCAGATAAAGCGTCATTGAATCTTCGACGTTTGCGCCCATCTGGGTCTCAAACATAAGCTTAAAAGGCATCGGCTGAGTGAAATTGCCGACAGTGCCGCAGGATGGGCACACCTTTTTGCTTAAATCCTGAACTGCTCCGGGGACAATCGCGACGTGCTCGGTATGTTCCTTTGCGGCTTCGTCTGCTTTGTCTTTTAAGTGGTCAACACGAGTTCGAGTGTTGCATTTTTTACATTCGGCGACGAGGTCGGCAAAGTGGTCTGCGTGGCCTGAGGCCTTCCAGATAAGCGGGTGCATAAGAATGCTGCAATCGAGACCTACGACGTCATCTCGCATCTGGACGACGTTTTTCCACCAGGCCTTCTTGACGTTGTTTTTCAGTTCAACGCCTAATGGGCCGTAGTCGTAGCAGCTCGCAAGCCCGCCGTAGATTTCGCTCGACTGAAATATGAAACCACGTCTTTTGCACAGTGATACTATATCGTCCAGTTTTGCCAGCTTTGCCATAATGTCCTCAGTTACTTGTCCGCCTGCGGCGGATTCGAAATTTTCAAATACTTACGAAGCAAAGATTATACAATAACCGGACATTATTGCAAATGCCTGTGATTAGCACAATTCTCGACGAGGCCTATTTTGCGTTTGGTTCGGCGATATAGTCCTTAATTCTCGCTTTATAATCGGGCATCGCGGGCAATTTCTCGCTTGGAATCGGCTCATACCAGAAAGCGGAGCAGCTCCAGTCGTCCTGTCGCTCATACAGTCCGCTGCCTGTTTTGTCATTTACCTTTTGACTCCAGCCGATTTGCTGAATGGTGACGCGAATATCTTTTTTCCAGAGAATCGGGTCCTTGATGTGCCAGCGGTAAATTGTGTTCAGTTTGTTTCCCACCAGACTGGTCCCGCCGTAAAGGTATGCCGTATTTTGTACGCCCCACGACTGGCCGATGTAATCTTCTGTTCCTGTTCCGCAGATTGTCGGGAAGTTGGTGTCACCGTCAAGGTAAACTTTGACTTCGCCTTCACCCCACCAGTTTTCTTCCATTTCCCTTATTCCCAGAACGCAGCCCACGAATCGTCCGCTGCCTGTTCGCTTGGGCAGAATCTCGAAATCCTGCTTGAGGGTTGTCGGGTTCTCACGACGATAAATTGCGTGCAGCCGGCCGAATTTCTCAGGGAGTTTATCTCCGAGAGTGTAATCAATGTAGTAGAACAAAGGCGTGCTTTTGGTCGATTCGTTTGTCAGTGTAATCTTTGCCTGTTTGGCGAAGGGCATTTCCAGCCAGATATTCATACCTGCTTCGGGATTCACAGAATGCACCGCGCTTTGATATGCCCCGACCTTGCCGTGCATTATTCCGAAGAAAGCACCGAGCGGCGCCTCAATACTCGGATTTTCCTGCCCGTCCCAGTACGCCCTTACGACAATACCCTGAAGCGTCTCGACATCTTTGCGAACCGTTACCCAGATATGCCGAATGACTCCGGGCCCTTTTATATCACACAGCGTATATGCCTGTCCCTGCCTGAATTCCTTCGCGGGCAGTCCTTTTCTGCCGACACCTATTTTGCTTGCAGTCATCCCGGCTTTACCTTTTTCCCCAGTGGGATTCTCAAACGATATCGTTCGCGAGTCAACAGGCGTCTCAATCTCGTATAATTTTATTTCCTCCGCTATAGCAACTGTTCCAATTAAGAGTAAAACAACAACCGATTTTAAATTTCTCATCATCATTTTGTCTGCTCCTTTTACTTTGCCGTGTATTCGATTTTTTCGAACGGTATTTTACCGCTCACCACATCACAGAATGGCTTGCCGTTCCTTACGCCGACTGTGCCATAGCCGGTGGCTGTGGAAAGAAATGTTTTGAAGTCGCCTTTCACAGCGGGTTTAAGATATAAGATTTTTTCCATCGCATCGTACCTTGCCCCGCCAAGCGCTTGCAAAAGGGCGTATGATGACATTGCTCTGGCGTACCAGTGGCCGCATTCGTATTCGTCGAAGGGATTTCGAACCCTGCCGTCATATCTGTCGCGTGCGGTGCGGACAATCTGCAGTCCCTCATCGATAAACCCTTTTGTAATCAGGTGCGAGGCGACTTGGTATTCGATGCCCGTCCAGACCTCGTTGCTGTAAGGGAAAGGCAAACTGGGTTCGTCGCCTTTCGGCCAGGAGCAAAGCAGTAATCCGCCTTCGTTGCCCAGCGCATAGCCGGGTCTCTGCGGGTTCGCGTGTTCCGACAGGTCTTTTCTGAAATTGTATTTATAGACACTTTGCAGATGACTCTTGACCTTGCCTTCGTCGAGAATGCTGCCGACCCCGCTGATTTGTGCCAGCCACGCACCGAGGACGCCATCCGAGAGGCACCCTTTGCCATACTGATATTTAGGTCCTTCTTTTTTAAGTATTTCAATCGCTTCCTGAGAGTACCCGCCGCTGCCGAGTGTCTGTGCTGTTATCGGATTTTTCGCCTTGAGGTCTTTCCACTGAACCTGCTGATAAAAATATTCGCCGTTATATAGCTTTTCATCGAGGTATTTTTGTCCCTTATCGAGCAGTTCCTGGTAAAGCGGTTCATTGTCAATCAGGGCCTTGCCCATTAGCGTCATAGCCTTCAAGGCGCCGAGATAAAAACTGCTGCACATTGCGTCCGGGCCCCAGAACTCGATATCATAAGTATTGTGATGCGGCTCGGACAAAACGCCATTGTGATTGGGGTCCCAGGTGTCGATACAATAATTCATACTTGTCTTGACCTGCGGCCATAAAGTCCGTAACCAGTCGGAATCGCCGCTTATGCGCCAGTCGCGGTAAACTTTGATGATGCCGCCCAATTGGCCGTCTGCCGCCGCGTGGAAACTGTGCGTTGGCGGTCTGATAGGCAGTGAACAGCGAAAGGTCTGATGTCCTTTTTCGTTCTGGCAGACGCAAAACTCCGTTTCGCGGAGAGTGCGTTCAAGCGATGGAAACAGATTTGGCATCGCCTGCGCGTAGTTCCAGACGTGGGTACATGAACCGGCGCAGCAGCCGGCAGTGTCAAAGCATCCCTCCCATGCCCAGAGACGCCCATCATGCTGTCGAAGAACGGTAGGGGACTTTAAAATTGTGAGGTTTGCCGCGACTGCCTCAGTTACCTCGTCGGGCAGCGTTGTGTCATAAAAACAATCGCTGAACTGCTTTGTCTTTTCCCGCAGTTTCGCGTAATTTGTCCGCCAATAACCTGCCGTCTCCTCGATACTCGTGAATTTTGACGAATACCACGGGTGATATGTTGTCGGCTGATTGTTAGAGTCCTCACTTGTTTTGCCGCTATCGGAACCGTTTCTCAAATTGCTTACAGGGGAGTACCAGCAGAGCAGAATCGTTACGGTTTTTTCTTTTCCAGGTTCGAGGTTCACGGGGACAAAAATCGTTGCGCCGGGACTTGTTGCGCCGCCGGATACAGCCGGCTTTTCATAACATTTGCCCTGTTCTATATCCTTCCAGGCCATGGTCAGCGGGTCATACCAGCCGCCGCGAAACCAGGCGCAGTTGATATTGGCGTCGGGATTAAGCGAAATCGCCGCGAATGCCGCCTCATCCCATGGTTTGCCTTTAGGATCTTTTTTTGCGGCGAGACTGAAACCATTTTCAATTTTCGTAACCTTGCCCGGTTTTTCGTCGGAAGCGAGGAAATTACGAGCATTGAAAGAGTAAACTGCTTCGATTAGTTTGTCGGTTGGATTTGTGAAGCGATATTCCAATGCCGCGACTGGCAGTGAAGAGTCATTCGGCTCAGGCGGAGTGAAGGGACTCCAGCCGGTAATCTCAATCTTCAGCGGTATCTTCGGGTCTTCGAGAGTAACCGTTGCAAATGGAAATCTTGTCCTGAATTTTGCCTGCGCGAATCGCGGAAGCCCGTAAGTTCTGCCCGACATGCCGTTGCCGGCTCCGTTGTAATTGGTGGTATCGGGACCGGGGCTGAATATTTTCCATTTCGGTACCTGGCCTTCGAGAACCCTGGCGACATTTTTGTCGCCCTTAATGCATATTGCCGAAAACACGGTCGGTTCGCTGAATATTTCAGGTCTGTTTCGCAGTGAAAAACTGCCGAGCGTCCCTGTTCCTTCGAGACAAATCATCCCCGCGCCGATTCCGCCCATAGGAAAAGCGATGTGATTGATATTATCTCCGCTGTAAATATCATTGTACTTTCGCTGTTCTGCGGACACGCTGCCTGCTAAAGTTAGTGTCACGACTGCTGTGACCAGCGATTTGATTATTTGCGATTTCATTTTATGTTCTCCTCAAAGCGACTTATTTTGCGGGTTTTTCAATCTTTAATGCTTCACTGCCCATCGGCAGGGTCAGCGATTTGCTCCAGTTTTGTTTTCCCGATTCGAACGAACGGGCGAAACCGTATTCGATATCGCCGGATTTGTAATGCAGTTTTTTGCCGGCGTATTTATCGTTCGGGGCGTATTTGCCCAGGACCGTCGCGGGGTACCAGTGAAATGGGAACCTGTGGTCTTTCACGCTGGGGGTGATGTCGCCGATATCAACGTTATGCGCATGGGCGAGTATACGGTCGGTAACTGCCAGAGTGATGTCCTGCGTAAGATACTGGTCGGCCCAGTAAATTGTGTTTGGTTCCGCGGAGATGTCCCCGAGTGAGTTTGCGTCCCAGCCGAGCGGGACATATGCGTCTAAAAACGTCAGATGTATGCTTGCGTTTGTCTGTTTGGCGATGATTTTCGCCGCTTCGCTGATTGCCCATGAACCGGCAGAATGACCTATTAAATGAATGTGCTGCGGGTTCTTTGATATTTTCAGAATCTGCTCCGCCAGCATTTTACCTGCTGTGTCGCGGGCATATTGGGCGGCGTCCCTGGGATTGACGACCCTTGCCTCGTGATGCCAGTCAAACCAGCCGCAGACCCATTCGTTTGAATCGACCTTGTTCCTGAATGCCATCGCCAACTCGCCGGGCCAGGATTCCCGTTCAATCCACCCGTGTGTCGCGATGACGATTTTCAGACCGTCTGTTCTGGGCAGGTTTGCATCATCGGTCTTGACCATTCCCGCTTTAGGGGCGCCAGCCGCGATATACAATGTCGGCTGCTGTGCCGGTTTGTCATTGCCTAAGCAAAAGCTTAACTGTGCAAGGAAAACAGCGAACAATACTGATAGCGTTTTATTAGTCATTCAATCAGAATTCAGGATATACCCAGGGCCGGCGATAGTCGCGACGCAACAGTTTATTGGCATCTTCATCACCGATAACTGCTTCTTTGTCACCATCCCATTTTATGCTTCTGCCGAGTTTCAGCGATAACATACCCAGCAGACTCATATTTGTCGAGCGGTGACCTATTTCGATATCACAAACCGGCTTTCGTCTTGTCTTGATAGCGTCGAGGAAATCCGTCCAAAGCTCAGGTATATTGTGTGCGTCTCGCGTATGCGTCTTCGGCTCCTCGTGCAAAATCTGCCCTGTTTGTGCGTGTTCATCATGTTCATCTGGAGACGGATAGAATGTCCAGCCGTCTCTCCAGCCGAGGTGCAGAGTGCCCTTTGTGCCGTAGAAATAGCAGCCGATGCTGTGTTTTTCCGTTGGGTTACCGGCGTAAAATCGATGCTCCCACGTGCAGGTGAACGAATCAAACTGGTATGCGACCACTTGTGTATCCGGCGCATCGGCAATACCGCTGAATATGTTTTTGCTGCCCGTTGAATATACGGTCTTTGGGTATTTTTCTTCCGTCCACCACATAACCTGGTCGAGCCAGTGTATGCCCCAGTCGGCCAGTTGGCCGTTGGCGTAATCGAGGAATTGCCTGAATCCCCGCGGATGTATCCGCTTGTTAAATGGGCGAAGAGGCGCCGGCCCGCACCAGAAGTCCCAATCCAGCCCCTCGGGTGGGTTTTCATTTGGCGGGTCCGGGTGCTGATTATAATTAGAATGAACGAAGGTTCTAACCATTCCAATTTTGCCCAGTTTGCCATCCCTGAGAAATTTATTGGCTGAGATACAGTGCGGCGAGACCCGCCTGTGTGTGCCGACCTGCACGACCCGTTCGGTGTCCCGTGCTGTCTTTACCATCGCCTTACCTTCAAGAATTGTGTGGCTGATGGGCTTTTCGACGTAAACATCGGCTCCGGCCTTGCAGGCGGCGATGGTAATCAGTGCATGCCAGTGGTCGGGCGTGGCGTTTATCACAATGTCAGGCTTTACCTTGTCTAAAAGTTCCCGGTAGTCCTTATATTTTGCTGGCTTATCGCTGGTGAGTTTTTCTATTTCGTCACAGGCCTTGTTGAGAATATTTTTGTCCACATCGCACATCGCGACGATTTTACACTCGCCGCTATTTAACGCCTCCCTCGCGATATTCATTCCCCACCAGCCGGTTCCGATGAGTGCCGTGCGGTATTTCTTGTCCTTCTCCGCACCCAGGATATGCGGCGCAGCAAACGCCACACCGGCTGCTACGCCTCCCTTGAGAAAACTTCGACGCGATAGCGACATCATATTATCTCCAAAGGCAATTAATTGTTGTCATTCTACTGAAACCTGTCGAGTTTACAAGAGTGGCCTTTGACACAGCGAACACGCTCGGCTAAACTCAATCTTACTATGAAAACAGACGTTTGTGTAATAGGTGCCGGGCCGGCGGGGTTGACCTCGGCGATTTTCGCTGTGCAGGCAGGCGCGCAGGTGGTTGTGATAGAGAAAAACGCGACCGCGGGGCAAAAACTCGTTTTGACGGGCGGCGGGCGGTGCAATATCACACACACAGGCACAGTCGATGATTTCGTTCGAGCGTATGGCAAACGGGGGAGGTTCCTTCGGCATTGTCTGCATGAATTTTCGCCTGACGCGACGCGTGATTTTTTCGTCCAGATTCGTATCGCGACCAAAGTTGATGAAGATGGCTGTGTGTTTCCGATAAGCGAAAGCGCAGGTAATGTTCAATACGCCTTGCTGGACCAGTGCAGGAAACTCGGTGTGCAGTTTGTCTTCGGCAGGGGGGTCGAGGGCATCAAAAAGCGCGGCGCAGAATTTGTTATTTCCGCCGGCAAAGAGGTTTTGACGGCTCGTAAAGTGATTATCGCCATGGGCGGGGCAAGTTATCCCGCTACCGGCTCGACAGGCGACGGCTACAAATTAGCAAAATCGCTTGGCCATACAATAATTGAACCAAGGCCCGCTCTTGTGCCGCTTATTACGAGTGAAAAATGGTGCGCCGAACTGTCGGGAATTTCGCGAGATAACGTAACCATCTCCGCGATGATTGACAAAAAGAAAGTCAGTGTCAGCGGGCCGATGATTTTTACCTACGATGGCATAGGCGGGCCTGCTGTTCTTGATTTAAGCAGATTACTTGCCGATTATCTGCCCGCCCAAAAGCCAATCGAAATTTTTATCGATGTTATCCCGGCGATGAATGAGGCCAAACTCGAAGAATATCTGATAGGGCAGCTCTCGCAATACTCCAAAAAAATAATCGCAAACGTTCTCTTTGAGCTTGTTCCCAAAAAACTTGGCGGGTTGATATGTACTTTAGCGGGAATCACCGATACAACCGCGAGCCAGTTGAAAAAAGAGCAGCGAAGAAAAGTCATTCAGTTATTGAAGAAGCTGCCGTTATCAATTGAAGCTGCAGCGCCTATCGAGGATGCGACAATTACCCGCGGCGGCGTCAGCACGGCAGAAATTGACCCAACGACGATGCAATCGAAGGTGTGCCCCGGCTTATATTTCGCCGGCGAGATAATCGATGTTGACGGCCCCTGCGGCGGGTATAATCTGCAAATCGCGTGGTCAACGGGCGCTCTTGCTGGTAAAATTCAGCATAAATAATTAACGGGAGAAATATTATGAATCGCAGAATAATCTTAAAAGCGGCTGCTTTGTGCTGTTTGCTGTTGCTGCAAACGTCCTGTTCGCAAGTGGCGATAACCGGGCGAAAACAGCTCAACATCGTTCCTGATTCGATGATGAATTCGATGGCCTTGCAGTCGTATAATGAATTTTTGACTGACCACAAGCTCAGCGCCAATGCTCAGCAGACGGCAATGGTCAAAAACGTCGGGATAAGAATCCAAAACGCCGTGGTAAAGTATTGCGCAGAACACGGCCTGTCGTCACAGTTAAGGAACTACCATTGGGAGTTTAATCTTGTCGAGGACCCGAATATAAACGCCTGGTGTATGCCCGGCGGCAAGGTTGTGGTTTATACGGGCCTGATGCCGGTCGCGCAAAATGAATCGGGGCTTGCGGTCGTGATGGGCCACGAGATTGCGCACGCCATCGCCAAACACGGCTCGGAGCGAATGTCGCAGGGACTTCTTGTGCAAATGGGAGGAATAGCGCTGGATGAGGCGCTTGCCAATAAGCCGGAACAGACAAGGAGTATTTTTATGCAGTCGTATGGCATGGGGTCTCAGATTGGCGTCCTTCTTCCGTACAGCCGATTGCACGAAAGCGAGGCCGACCGTATGGGCCTGATATTTATGGCGATGGCGGGCTACAACCCGAATGAGGCGGTGAGTTTCTGGGAGAGGATGGCCGCTTCGAGTAAAGGCCAGAAACCGCCGGAGTTGCTCAGCACACATCCTGCCGATTCGAAAAGAATCAGCAATATCAAAAATCTAATTCCCGAAGCGATGCGGTATTATAAGCCGTGAAAAACCGGAGGACTGATGACAGAAGCCGCTTTTTCATTTTCGGCTTAATCAGCATGATAAAATCCGAGATAAGGCATTGAGATAGACTTGACCTTATCGTTTTCGTTGAGATAGAATCCTTTATGCTCGGTCTCATCTGGTGCCAGCTCGAATTCGATTTGCACCTTCAAGACGTCACACTCTTTGTGACTGTATGTGATTGAGCTTGGCGTGAAAGGCCCCCCATTTTGACGCAGGATTTTATTTACTTCCCTTCGTGTTGTTCCCAGCGTAATACTTTGAATTTCCTCGACGCGGTCTTTCAGCCATTTTTTATAATTCGATACCTTATCAGCAGGAAGCGGCTTGACATTTATACATTTTTGAAAAATTTCTTCAGTGGGATTGGTTTGCGGAATAAATATCGTTCCATCGTGTAATTGGCGTCCTTCTCTGATATATACTTGGGGCGCACAATCGTGAAGCCAGATTGCCTGTTCAGAAAAACAGACCTTGCCTTCAGTTGTGACATAAAATACTTTGCAGTCGGAGGATTCTGCCGATGTCTGGGGTTTCGTATTGGATTTTGTGCATCCGGCCAGCAAACAGGCAAACGCGAGAGTCAATAATACTTTCATCTTTTAGCCCTTGAACTATTTGCCGCTCAGTTCTTTTTTTATATCGTCGAGCAATTTGATTGATTCAATGGGCGTGAGGTTATTCACATCGACACCGGCGAGTTTGTCTAAAACGCTCTTGTGTTTCTGGACGAAGAGCGTATCGGAATCGGGTTCTTTAGTTTTGTTTTTGGCAAGGTGCGAGCCGGCGGCCTCTTTCTGGAATGTGGTTTCAAGTTCAGCTAAAATTTCCTTCGAGCGTTCGAGAATCGGTTTTGGGATGCCCGCCAGTTTTGCGACGTGAATGCCGTAGGATTTATCTGTGCCGCCGGGGAGGATTTTGTGAAGGAATACCACCTCATCCATCCATTCCCGTACGGCGACGTTGCAATTTTTGATATTCGCGAACAGTTCCGATAGCTCGGTCAATTCGTGATAGTGCGTGGCGAAGAGCGTTCGGCATTTGATTTTGCCGGCGATGTGTTCGGTGATTGCCCAGGCCAGAGACAGGCCATCGTATGTGCTTGTGCCTCTGCCGACTTCGTCGAGAATAACTAAGGATTTCGATGTGGCGTTATTAATTATGTTCGCGGTTTCGGTCATTTCGACCATAAAGGTTGATTGGCCGCGGATTAATTCATCTGATGCGCCGACGCGGGTGAAGATGCGGTCAACGAGGCCGATGGTTGCTTCTTTGGCGGGGACGAATGAGCCGACCTGGGCCATAAGGACCAGCAGCGCGGTTTGCCTTATGTAGGTGCTTTTGCCGCTCATATTGGGGCCGGTGATTATCATCACGTCGGCGGACTTGTTGCCGAGCGAGATATCGTTGGGGACAAATTCTGCGCCGAGCATTTCCGCGAGGACGGGATGTTTGCCGTCCTGTATGAGAAGGTCGTTATCGGTTGTGAGTTTGGGCCTGATGTAGCCGCGACGGTTGGCGATATGAGCAAGGGACGCGAGGCAGTCGCATTGCGAGATTGTGTCCGCGAGTTCCTGCAGGCGGGGGATATATTGGGCTGCTTGTACTCGCACCTCTTCGAAAAGTTTTTGCTCAAGGGCAAGGGCTTTTTCCTCTGCGCCGAGGGCGCGGGTCTCGTATTTTTTCAATTCGTCGGTGATATATCTTTCGGCGTTGGTAATCGTCTGCTTGCGGACGTAATCGGCGGGGACTTTGTCGGCGTTTAACCTGCTGATTTCGATGTAGTAGCCGAAGACCTGGTTGAAGCCGACCTTGAGCTTGTCGATTCCCGTGCGTTCGATTTGCTGCTTCTGGTATTGCTGCAGCCAGGTTTGGCCATCGCGTGAGATTGAACGCAATTCGTCGAGTTCCTTGTTGAATCCGGTACGGATGATGCCGCCATCGGTAACTCGCAGTGGACAGTTTGGCTCGATTGCCGAATCGAGCAAATCCGCCAGTTCATCCATGCTGTCGCATTTGCCCGCTAAATCAGTCAGCAATTTGGCGCTGAATTGCCTTAACGTTTCGCGCAATTTTGGTATCTGCCGTAACGTGCGGGCCAACGCGACGAGGTCTCGCGGCAATGCCCTCGCTGTAGCGATGCGTGCAGCAATTCGCTCCGGGTCGGAGATATCGCTGAGTAATTTACGGACATCAATCAGCCGATTATCGCTGTCTTTCAATTCGGCTACCGCGTCCTGACGCAGCTCAATCGCCGATAAATCGCACAACGGCCTGCAAAGCCAGTTGCGGAACATCCTGCCTCCCATCGGCGTCAGCGTTGAGTCGAGACAGTCGAGTAATGTGCCTTTTGTGCCCTCGGTGCGAATCGTTCGCAGTACCTCTAAACTTTGCAGCGATGTGTAATCGATGTGCAGGAATTTTTTCCTGCTGATTTTTTTGACGCTTGAGATATGCGCCAGCGCGGTTTTTTGCGTTTCGTTGAGATACTCGATAAGCGCGCCGGCGGGGGGGATGACCGCGCCGTCGGCGTCATGGATTCCGAAACCTTCAAGAGTCACGGTTCCGAAATGTTTCAGCAGACGTTGTTTCGCCTGATATGGGTCGAAATACCAGCTTGGCCTCTGCGTAATCGTCGCGCCGGTGAGTTCGCTGATGCCTTTGGCGAGTTTTTTCGCCTGTGCCTCGAATAATTCACCTCGTCTGTCGGGCAGCAGACACTCGGCAGGGGACAATCGCACGATTTCATCTAACAATTCATCTTCGCCAAGCTGCTGGGCGAAAAAATGTCCCGTTGAGATATCGACCCAGCTTATCGCCGAGGCCGAGTTTGTCTGCCAGACCGCCGCTAAAAAATTATCCTGCTTGGCTTCCAGCAAAATATCATCGGTCAGCGTCCCCGGCGTAACAACCCGAACCACGTCTCGTTTTACCAAACCCTTTGCGGTTTTTGGGTCTTCGATTTGTTCGCAGACGGCGACTTTGTAGCCCGCCTGAAGCATTTTTCGCAGATAGCCATCCACGGCGTGCCAGGGAACGCCCGCCAGCGGGACAGGATTCTCGCTGCCCTTGTCCCTGCTGGTTAACGTCAGCCCTAGGACTTTTGAGCAGGTTTTGGCGTCCTCGTAGAAGGTCTCATAGAAGTCGCCCATCCGGAAAAACAGTATGCAGTCCGGGTACTTCTGCTTGAACTGATGAAACTGCCTCATCGCCGGCGTCAAATTGTCGCTGCCCGTCGTCATATCGGCTGATTATACATTCAGCGGGCCACTTAACAACTCTGTAATGAGCGTGTGTGCAGCGTCTTTTGATTTTGCTTTCGACAGTTGAGCCAGAATCTGTTCCTGGCGTGGGGTAAAACATATCGGCTGATTCGGGTCAAAGTTTTCAACGCCGGCTAATCGCACAATCTCATCGCAAAGGTAGTCGATTCCTGACCCGAGTTTTGCGCTGATACTGACTGCGTTCGGCATATTGCCTGTTTCGAATAGGCAGGGCAGGTTCCCGCTGCGCTGCGATACGAAGGGCAGGTCTGATTTGTTAAGGACCATCAGGACTTTTTTATTGGCCAGTATATTTGTGATAGATTTGTCGATTTGGTTGACCGGCTCGCTATTGTCTAAAACCAGCAGGACAATATCCGCCTGATTTATTAATTCCGTCGCGGTCTGTTGAGCAGTTTTTTCAATGTCGGACGCCTGCGGTGAGCTTGTCTGTGGTGAGCTTGTCGAACCAGTCGAATCCGCTGCTTTCTCATCCAGTCCCGCTGTATCAATCAGTTCAATGGCTAATGAGCCGATTTGGCAATTTGCCGAGACCCAGTCGCGGGTTGTGCCTTTGATGTCCGCGACAATCGCTTTTTGTCTTCCGCAGAGTTGATTCAGCAGTGTGCTTTTGCCCGTATTGGGCGGGCCTGCTATGACTATCCGGCAGCCGAAAATGATAAATTTGGCGATTTTACTTTTGTCGATGATTTCTTGTGCTTGGGCAGCGATTTTGTCCAGCGGGTTTTGCAGCCAGTTTTTTACTGAGGCCGTAAGGCCTGAATCGATTTGGTTAAGGATTATTTGTGTGCCCTGAATTGTTTTGACTTTTGGCAGGGTTAATTTTGCTTCGAGGGCTATTGTGCTGCTTTCTGTTGAAGTTTTGCTGAGCAATTGTTCGGCGGTCAGTAATTCGACGCCTTGCTGCTGGAGCAATTGCATAATTTCTTCGACGATGAGCGGATTGCCGTGGCAGTTTATGGCGTATGTGTTGCTGCCTTCGCAGCCGATTGTTACCTGGTCGATTGTTTTGTCGCCTGATTTGATTACGCCTAAAACAATTTTACCGGTTGTTAATTCTGCTGATTGAGGGGAAAATATTTGCTTGAGGATGTCCGCCGCCGAATCGCCATAAAGTTGTATCGTGGCGATAGCCCCTGTTCCCTTGCCGGTCATTACCGCTGCGAAGACAGACATAGGAAAAATGTTTACTCCTTCGATTCGATATATTTCTCGTAGGCCAGCGCTATGCCTTTGATTACTAAATTTGGCACGTAGTTATCGACGAAGTCGCAGTCGTCTTTAATCAGTTTTGCTCCTGAACCGGTGATGATTGTTTGCGGCCAGGCGCCTAAGGTTTCCGCGTATCGCCTGACGATTTCCTGCAATGAGCTGACAGCCGAATAATATAATCCCGCGTTAATCGCATCGACAGTATTTTTGCCGAAAGGCCACTCCGGCTTTTTGACCGTTACCTTGGGCAGTTGAGAGGTGTAATCGTGCAGGGCGTTAGCGCTCATTTCAAAGCCGGGGAAGATTACCCCGCCGCAGAAAACGCCGCGGTCATCTACGAGGTCGATTGTTACTGCCGTACCGAAATCCGCGACCGCTACCGCCTGTTCGACAACTGCGTATGCAGCCGACGCCGCGAGGGCTCGGTCTGTTCCTATTGTTTCAGGATGTTCTATTGATAATTCGATTGGGAAGGGGATGTCCCTGCCCACAAGCAGTATATTTTCGTCGATGGTTTGTTTTGCTATATCGCGCACAAGTTTGGTCCAGTCGGGTTTTACAGAGCTGACGACAATTACGCCGTCTCGCTTGCCTTCTTTCGAGCGTTTCGCGATGGGTATCATTTCCCATGTCGATTTGAGCAGTTCAGTCAGTTCTGTCGTCGCCTCGCCCGGCAGCGATTTCACGAATTTTTCCTCGCTGTTGAGAAACAGCCCCACGCCAATATTCGTATTGCCTATGTCTATGGCTACAAGGTTCATTATGTGCTTGTCCCTTTAACTTTTGTTTGCTTAACTTTTTTCCAGAGCAGTTCGCATAAATCCTTTATCCCGTCGCCTGTTACGGCTGAAATCGGGTAAATGCGATGGCTCAATTGCTTTCGCAGTTTTTTTACCACTGCCCCTTTCGTGTCGAGGTCGATTTTATTGGCAACAATAACTTCTTTTTTGTCCGCCAGCGTCTTGCTGTATTGCTCAAGCTCTTTGCGAATTTGACGATAATTTTTCGCCGGGTCTGAGCCGTCGGGAGGCATTATATCGAGGATGTGGATGATAATGCGGGTCCTTTCGATATGCCGCAGAAATTCAAAGCCCAGGCCCGTTCCTTCGTGGGCTCCTTCGATAAGGCCTGGTAAATCCGCCATCACCAATCGTCGCTCGCCGGTCAATTTTACGATACCGAGAACCGGTTCAAGTGTGGTGAACGGGTAAGAGGCGATTTTTGGTCTTGCCGCCGAGCAGCGGGAAATGAGTGTGCTTTTGCCCGCGTTGGGCATACCGACCAGGCCGACGTCTGCTATGAGTTTCAGTTCCAGCCGGAGATTTCTTTCCTGGCCTGGAACGCCTTGCTCAGCAAACCTTGGCGCCTGATAAATCGACGTTGCGAATCGACTGTTTCCTTTGCCGCCTTTGCCGCCCTGGCAAATACATACCCTCATACCGGGTTCGTCGAGGTCTTTAAGCAGCAGGTCGAGGTCTGCATCGTAAATGAGGGTTCCGGGCGGGACGCGGATTACCAGGTCATCGCCGTTGAGCCCGCTCTTGTTTTTTCCAGAGCCGGGTTTCCCATTTACCGCCTGCCAGTTGTGTTTGCCCGCGAAGTCCAGAAGCGTATCGAGATTCGGGTCCGCTATGAAAATCAGGTCGCCGCCTTTGCCGCCGTCGCCGCCGTCGGGGCCGCCTTTGGGAACGTATTTTTCTCGCCGGAAGCTCACACAGCCGTTGCCTCCGTCGCCCGCCTTTACCCTGATTTTCGCTTCATCTACAAACATTTGGCCTTTCGCACAGATAACTAAGAGATACCGAAAGGCACATTATAGCGAAATTGCCGATGATTAACAGTCCCAACAGTCTAAATTGCTTTTACACCTCGTTCACCGGTTCGGATTTTGATGACGTCTGAAACAGGATAAATAAATATTTTGCCGTCGCCTGGATTGCCTGTGTGCGCATTCGATGCGATTGCGGCAAGAACGGGCTCCACAAATCCATCATCCACAACTATTTCAAGTTTAACCTTTTGCTCTGTTTCCACAAGGTCAAAGGCAACGTCGGCGTCCTGACCATGCGTGCGTCCGTAATCCTGAACATGGCTGATGATAATACCGGGCAATTCTTCAGGCATCGTCCGCAGGGCCTCAATTACTTTGTTCAGCATAAAGGGCTGGATTATCGCTTTGATTTCTTTCATAGTAATCTCCTGAAGGGGTTCCTTAAATTTCCTGTTCAGTTTTCTTACGTTCGAACCAGCCGTACAAAGTCGGCAGGATAAGAAGTGTTGCGATTGTTGATGTTAATAAACCGCCTACAACAACGGTTGCCAGGGGCTTTTGCACCTCTGAGCCGGGGCCGGTCGCTATAAGCATCGGAATTAAGCTGAATATGGTAATTGAAGCCGTCATTAAAATGGGTCGAAGCCGGGATTCGCAGCCCTGCTTAACGGCATCTTCAAGTCCGACGCCTTCCTGGCGAAGCTGGGATATACAGGACACCAGCACAACGCCATTGAGAACTGCGACGCCGAAGAGCACGATGAAGCCGACCGATGCCGGAACAGAGAGATACATATTTGCAATCAGCAGCGAAAAAACCCCGCCGACAAGCGCGAAGGGCAGATTGCATATTACGAGAAAAGCAAGTTTGACCGAATTAAACGTAATAAACAAAAGCAGGAATATTAACCCGATGACCAGTGGCGTAATGAGCATCAGGCGTTTCATCGCCTGCTGCTGGTTCTCGAACTGGCCGCCCCACTCTATGAAATATCCGTTTGGAAGGGTGATTTTTTCTCTGATACGCTTCTGGGCTTCTTCTACAAAGGTTCCTATGTCACGACCCTTGACATTAAGCTCAATCGCCATTCTGCGCTGGCCGTTTTCCCTGCTGATTTGCACGGGGCCCTCCTCGACGGCAACATCTGCCAGTTGATTAAGCGGAACAAGAAAATCTTTACCGGTACTGACAAGGATATTTCCTATTGTCTCAACTGAATTGCGTTTCTCTTCGGGGAATTTTATAACAAGGTCAAAAGACCTGTTTTCCTCATAAATCTGCGACACCGGCGCTCCGCCGACCGCTATTTCAATAATGCTCAGCACATCATTAACATTAATTCCGTAACGGGCGATTTTGTCGCGATCAACTTTAATATTTATATACGGCTGTCCGGCAACGACCTCGGTTATAAGGTCGGTTGAGCCTCTTATCTTTGACAGGACCGTCCCTATTTCATTGATTTTAGCCTTGAGAATTTCAGTATCGTCGCCAAACAGTTTTACAATTACCTGCGCCCGGGTTCCGGCGACCAGCTCGTCTATTCTGCACTGAATCGGCTGGCTGAAACTGAATGCTATGCCCGGAATATCGGCGACAGAATCCCTCATTTGCGTAATAAGCTCTTCTCGCGACCGGGCACTGGTCCATTCAGAACGCGGCTTGAGGGCGCCTAAAAAGCCCGTTTTGTCCACTCCTCTTGCTTCAAGGGCGATTCCGGTCTGACCAGTCTTGGAGACGATTGTTATCAGTTCCGGGAATTGCATAAGTTTCTTTTCTATTGTGTCAACAATTTGGTTTGCAGCTGCGAGCGAAATGCCCGGCATCATTGCGACATCCATATCAAATGCGCCTTCATCCATAATCGGAACAAACTCGGTGCCAAGACGGGTAATCGTGAATAAAGCGACGCATATCAGTAATATAGAAATACCGATAACCTTAATGTTTTTCCCCATTGCTCGTTGAAGCATTGGAAGATAACACATCTTAGCAAAGCGGATAATCCAGCTGTCTTTTTCATCCCCGTGTTTAATCACAATTGAGCACAGCACGGGAATAATAAAAATAGACAAAAACATTGATGCGAACAGCGCGATGGCAACAGTGTATGCCAGCGGCGCAAACATCTTGCCTTCCATCCCTTCTAACATGATTATGGGGATAAATGTCAATGCAATTATAAATTCACCGAATATACTTGGTTTTCTCACCTCCATTACGGCCTTTAGGACTGTTGAAAATCTATGGCTTTCATCTTTCACTTTGCCAAGATGCCTTTGGACGTTTTCAACCTGAATAATGGTTGCATCTATTATCATTCCTATTGAGATTGCCAGCCCGCCGAGCGACATCAGATTGGCGGGCAGACCTGAATATTTCATTATAATAAAAGTGAGCAGCAGCGAGAGCGGCAGGGCAAGGATTACGACAAATGCGCCTCTTAGGCTTCGCAGGATAATGTACAGCACAATTACAACCAGTATCGCGCCTTCCGCCAAAGCCCTTACCACGGTATTTATACTTTTACCCACGATTTCTGAACGTTCATAATATGGTTTTATTTTTATATTGGCCGGGAGAATACTGCCGGAATTGATTTCTTTAACTTTTTCCTGAACGCGTTTTACAACAGCCATGCTGTTTTCGCCCTTTAGCATCATTACGATACCGCCGACTGCTTCGCCGGTGCCATCCTTAAGAGAAGAACCCTGCCGGATGGCGTGCGATACTTTTACCGTAGCGACATCTCTGACGAAAACAGGGACTCCCTCAGGCGATTTGAGAATGATGTTGCCGATGTCTTCTTCGTTACGGATAAGGCCGATACCCCTGACGATAAACTGCTCCGATGAGCGTTCGATGATATTTCCGCCGACGTTCTGGTTATTCTTCTGAAGGGCGCCGTAAACATCGTTAACAGAAAGCTTGTAGGTCAATAATTTATCCGGGTCGAGAGATACGATGAACTGTTTCAGGAATCCGCCGAATGAGTTGATTTCGCTTACCCCCGCCAGTCCCTTTAGGGTCGGCGCAACTATCCAGTCCTGCAGCGTGCGAAGCTCGGTAAAATATCTGATTTTCTCATCCGGTTCCGGCGGCTCCTGTCCCTCAAGTGTGTATTGATATATCTCTCCCATTGCCGTTGCGACAGGTCCCATTTCGCAATCTACGCCTGCAGGAAGTTTTTCTTTCGCAGCCATAAGTCGCTCAAAGACAAGCTGGCGGGCAAAATAAGTATCAACGTCATCGTGAAATACCAATGTGACTACGGCTATCCCGTATTTGGTAATCGACCGCATCGAATCAAGACCCGGCAGGCCCCGCATCGACATTTCGACCGGATACGTAACAAACTTCTCTATCTCCAGGGGCGACAGCCCGGGCGCTGTGCTAATAATTTCAACCTGGACATTCGTTACATCCGGAAAGGCGTCAATCGGCATTGTCTTAAACGAATAAATGCCAAAAACCGTTATCAGAAATACGAGTAGTATTATTAAAAGGCGATTGCGCAAGGCGGCACTCATTAGTTTTTCTATCATTGTCTATTCCTCCAGTCCCATTTTTGATTTGAGAAGCTGCGACTTTAACAGAAAGCCCCCGTGTATTACTATCGTATCGCCTTCATTAATACCTTCGGATACGGCGACTTTGTCTTTGGTTTCATCCTTTATTTCTATTTTACGGACCTCGAATTTTTCATCTGCCGTTTTGATAAACACTGTTTTTTTGCCCTCTGTGATTTGCACCGCTTCCTGCGGGACGATGATGTATTTGTTTTCGGAAACCACCATCAGTTCAGCGTTGACAAACATTCCGAGTTTTAGAAGGTATTCCGGGTTATCAATAAGGCCCCGGATTTTTACAGTGCGGGAATCCTTGTCCACGCGGGGAGAAATAAATACTATTTCCCCCTCGAAGGCCTTATCAGGATACGCAATGGAACGCACAAGTATTTTCTGACCGGATTTAACCGCGGCGATGTCTTTTTCGTAAACGTCAAATGTGCCGTTGAGCTTCGAAAGGTCGGCTATTGTGCAGATGGAGGAAACAGAATCCACCTTGTCGCCTGCCTTTGCGAAGCCCCCGATAACAACCCCGGAAATGGGAGATTTAATTTCCTGCGGGTCGCCGCCGTTGACCTTTATAGTGCATATCACATCGTCTTTTTTGACAATGGCTCCAATATTTGCCTTAAGCTCAGAGACAACGCCCGGATTGAGGGCTGTGACGTGGCTTACCGTTTCGCTTTCCTGGGCAATCTGGCCGACCACAGGAATCTTTTTTACCAGCGACTCCCGTTTTGCCTCCATTGTTTTTAAATCTATCAGTTCCTGGGATTTTTTGCTCAAATCGAGGTGCTTCCCGTCCTCGCTGTGCTCCTCTTGCCCTTCCTGGGGTTGCACTTCCCTGTTCGGGAAGAAGTGCGAAATTGACATTCCTGCGCCAACGGAAAGCCCTATTATTATTACCCATTTTAGGAGTTTCATCGGAGATACGCCTCCTTTCTCATAGACGTATAAACATTTTTTTCCAGTTCAGTGACTGCGCTGTTAAGATTGAAAAGCCCCTCGTAATACTGGACTCTCGTCTCGGCGACGGTCCGTACCTGGTCGAGATAGTTTATAAAATCCAGTTCCCCTTCACTGTAACTCAAATCTGCCAGGTGCAGAAGCTCGTTGGCTTCTTCGAGGGATTTCTTTAATGAATCAAGCTGTTTTTGTGTCAGCTCCACCTCCAGATACGTCTGGTAAACTTCAAAGGCGGCTTCTCTTCTGGTCGCATCGAGCCGCACCCGTTGGGCGTCCTTTTCGGCCATAGCCCTTTGAATCTGGCCGCGATTTCCGCTCCACAACGGGAAACTGAATCCGAAAACCACGCCGTAGTCGTTTTCATAGTCCTCCCTTATTCTCTGGAAACCGATATACGGAGCAGGCAGGCGTTCTCGCTCTTCTTTGGTAACGTTCTTTGTTTTGGAGTCGAGATTGAGCCGTTCCTGCTTGACGTCGGGGCGATTTGCAAAAGCGATTTCCGTCAACTTTTGTAAACCGATTTCTAATTTTTCTTCTTTAAGCTCCTCTTCGATATCAAAGGCAAATTCCATCGCCCGGCCCATAAGAAGATTAAGCTGCGCCTTGTCGGTTTTCAACTCTTTCTCTGCGGCAAGGGAGGTGTTCTCGGCCTTTAGAAGCTCGATTCTCGCCCGTTGCAGCTCGTTCTTTAAGGCCTGCCCCGATTGCAGACGCTGCTGAACCCGGCTGAAGAAATTCCTGAAAATCTCAAGATTGCCTTTGGCAAGCTCTATCTTTTTTTTATCGAGGATTATTTTGTTGTAAGTTTGTCTTACCCGTGAATAAATTTCCCCCCACGCCTGCCTCAGAGATTCCTCCTGTACCGAAATGGCATTCGAGGCAATTTCTTTTCTTAATCCTCTGACGCCGGGCGGGTCGAATCCCTGCCGTATTTCAAAACTGCCGAGGTTGACCTGCCTTTTGCCGTCTTCATCCCTCTTAAGGCCCCCGATTTCAAATCCCACTTCGGGGTCTGGCAAACTTCCGGCGGTTATTAAATCTCCTCCCGCTGCTATTACTGCTTTACGTGATTCAAGGACGCGCGGATTATTTTCAAATGCCAAAGTAAGCGCCTTATCGAGGGTAAGCATCTCTTCGGCACGGGCCTCGGCGGAAAAGATAATTAATAAAGAAACAGTTCCTAATATATTAAAAATTTTCATTCTCATCCTAAACACCTTCTACAATCTGGGTTACTCAAAAAGATTGAGTGATTTGAGCGGCATAGTAAGGCATACCGCAAATAGTATCTCTGTATTCAGACGATACTTTAAGAGTGTTTAACGCTGAGTTGTCCGGGGAGGACGTTCGAGGCCTTTAGAGGGGGAACTCTGTGGTAAAGGTAGCTGCAGATAAAGTATTCTTGAATCGGTATTTGAATCGGTGAGAAGGGGACTCGATAGCACAATGGCTGCGCAACACACCAAAAAACAGCATCTGGCGCAATGCTCGTCATTGTCACCGGCCTTGGCTGTATCACAGAAACTGAACTCCGACACAAAAAAAACTGAAAGTGTCAGAATTAGTATTATATTAGCGGCCTTCATATTGCGCATAATTCCTTATATTACGCCATATGTTTCAGGAAAGTTCAAATAAACGAACGCGATTTTCGATTTTTCCAACTCAGATACTCGATTCATAAGTAAGTCAGCGAAAGTCCGCGTTTAGGTTTGTGTCGGTCCGTGTATTATACGACGTTGACTTTTCGGCCTGCGAACTGGATCTTGCCGTCGCTGACCGCGAAAAGGGTGAAATCCCTGCCCATCTGGACGTTTTTACCTGCGAAAAATTTGGTTCCGCACTGCCGAACGATAATACTGCCCGCCTTGGCGATTTCACCGGCATACAGCTTAACGCTTCTGTATTTCGGATTACTGTCTCTGCCGTTTCTTGATGACCCTTGTCCCTTTTTATGTGCCATAAAACTTACCTCGTTTTAACCACAGATTTCACGGAATTAGCTTTTTCTGATTACAAACTAAACAAGCTAATATACGGTACTTATGGTGTTTTGTCCAGCGGTTTTTTGAATATAAAATAGAAAATAATAAATAGTAAAATGACTACTGTTCGGCTTCGATAATGGCCTTCATTTGCGGGAACGGAATCATTCCTTCGGTAGCCAGCTTGATTTTACCGTCGGGAGCGATAAAGAAGCTGCAGGGGATGCTGTTTATAAAATTGTAAGGCCGGGGCATAGTCGCTGAGTCGGTTGAAGTAACGGGATAGTTGATAACCGGGTTTTTGGTGACGAATTTTCTGACCGCCTCGGTAGTGTTCCTCGGGTCGATACATGATATGCCCAGTATTATCAGTTTGTCTTCGCTGATTTGCTTTCTCAGCTCGATGATAGACGGTATTTCCGCGATGCACGGCGGGCACCATGTCGCCCAGAAAGTGAGCATTACATTTTTGCCCTTGTATTCGCTCAGCGTATGTTTTTTGCTGTTGAGGTCGGTAACCGTAAAGTCAGGCGCCTCTTTTCCATACCAGTTGGTAAAAGCCGGTCCCCAGCCCCTCCTGCTGTCGATTATGTTGCTGATTGTAAGTTTAGATGGGGTGATTACGACGGGTTTTACTGTATTATTTGGTTCCGCTGTTTGATTTGGGACGTTTGCCGGGGCTGATTGCGGTTCTTTTTTGCAGATGGCGATAATGCCAACAGCCAGTACGACAACGACAAGCCCGATTCCGAATTTTGTTCTGCTGTAAGTCATATTAGAATTATACGCGATAATGCCCGAATTTACAAAAACAATGTTACACTAACACAACGGTCTTTCTTCGGGACTAACGACGGTTATGTCTTGATGCAAACAAGACCGTCCCGAATAATGGCAACTTCTTGAGAAGGCCTCACCTCATTTTTAAACGAAAAACGGGGATTTTACAGCTTAAAGAATCACCATTCACTGCTGTCCCAATTCAACTCAAAATCAACCTGAAAATCCTTGACTTAACCATCGGCATTTGCTAATCTTACAGCATGGTAGCTTTAATCTTAAACAAGACAGGAGGCATCGCAGACAGGAATATTTCAATCGCTGCTGGCTGAAATTTAGCAAATAATAGGTGGCTGTCCCCATTTGTCCTCAAAGGACAATGAAAAATGTCCCGGTTTAAATATTTTATTATCGTTTGCCTGGTCCTGAGTTTGTCGGGATATGCCTTCGGCGCTGATGTTATTCTCAACGAATATAACGCCGTAGCCGGAAGTATGTTTCTTAACGGGGGAAACTCGTCCGCCGACGCAGATGGCGGCAGGGCATTCGATTCATATTTTGGAAGGGTCGCGGGCAACGGCGGCGACTGGTTCGAGCTGATCGTCATCACCGACCACCTCGACATGCGGAACTGGAAACTCGATATTTACGACAACGGCGGATTTACTGAAACGCTCGACCTTACCAGTCACAGTATATGGGCCGATTTACGCAGCGGAACAATTATTACTGTTTCCGAAGATGTCCCAAGTGATATAAGCTATAATCCAGCTGCGGGCGACTGGTGGATAAATGTCCAGGCCAACAACGACGCCAATGGCGTTTATATCAAAGCCACAAATTTTGTCGTAAGCAGTAACAGCTGGCAGCTCAGGATAAGAAACGCCTCAGGCGCTGTTATATTTGGACCCGCAGGTGAAGGCATAAGCCCCGCAAGCGGTATCAGCGATACGGAAATATTCCGACTAAAAGCCGACCCGAGCGCTTTGATTACTCCGAGTTCGTCCGACTATAGCGACGGTAAAAACTTCAGCACTTTCGGTTCATCCAATCAATGGGGCACTCAGAACATTAATCAATTGCGAACGGTTGTCCCGGCGGCTTCCACGGTGACATTGCTGTCTCCCAACGTCTCAACAGTCATTATCGGCGGCACTGCGTATCAGATTAGATGGAATACCACCGGCCCTGTTGACAAGGTTCTGATTGAATACTCGATGGATAACGGCAGCACATGGCGAGAGGTTTCCCCGTCAAGCGTCGCGAATACCGGCAGCTTTAACTGGCTTGTCCCGGCGATTGATTCTGAAAATTGTCTTGTGCGGGTTGTCAACGCGAACAATCCTGCTGTTTACGATGCGAGCGACGGCGTCTTTTTTGTATATCAATGTCCTCTGGCTGGCGATTTAACCGCTGATTGTATTGTAAACCTGGCCGATTTTGCGGTTATGGCGACTAACTGGCTTGACTGTGCCAACCCTTATAATCCGGGGTGTATTTAGTAATTAAAACAAACGAAAACAGGGCGCACCGAGGAACAAATAGGGACAGCCATCTATTGTTTCGCACATCTTCAATAATAATAGGTGGCTGTCCCCATTTAAACCCCGTTTCATTTAAACATTTAAAAAAAATTTGCCTTTCGGATGATGTTTGCCTTTGCCTGAAGGGACTACTATAATAGCCGTTAGCTGGTTTTTGTAATCTAAGATTTAAAAAATTGTAAGGAGTCGCAAGATGAATTATGTTTGCAAAAGGCATAGTGTCTTTGTGTTAACAATAGTGCTGGCCCTGTCGGGCATTTTGCTGGTTCTGCCCGGTTGCGGCGCTGGTACACCCGTCAAACATACGACTGTTCCATCGGCCGGCGTCCGGCTGCCTTCTATCATAAGCGATAATATGGTTTTACAGCAGGGCAAAGCCATACCGGTTTGGGGCTGGGCGGGCGCTAATGAGGCAGTTACGGTTACAGGAAGCTGGGGCAACGGCAAATGGAAAACAACAGCCGACCAGGACGGCAAGTGGATGGTCAAGATTGATACCGGCAAAGAGGGCGGCCCTTATGAGATGACCATTTCTAATGGCAATCCGATAACGGTGAAGAATATTCTGGTGGGCGAGGTGTGGGTCTGCTCCGGCCAGTCGAATATGGAATTTACGGTTAAGCAGGCAAAAAATTCCGCACAGGAGATTGCCGAAGCCAATAACTATTCGCAGATAAGGCAATTTCTCGTGGGACGAAAAGTAATTTATACGCCTATGTATAATTGCATCGGCAAGTGGCAGATATGCAGCAGCCAGACAGCGGGAAACTTTACAGCGGTTGGCTATTACTTCGGCCGGGAGCTTAATAAACAGCTTAATGTGCCGGTTGGCCTGATTCATACATCCTGGGGCGGGACGCCTGCTGAGTCGTGGATGAGCAAAGAGTATCTTGAAAGCGATCCTAATTTTCAGCCGATTCTAAAACGATTTGAACAAGCATCCGTCAATTATCCTGCATTGAAAGATAAATACCGTTCAGATATGCAGAAGTATAACTCGATAGTGCCGCAGCTAAAGGCAGAAGGCAAACCGTTACCACCAAGGCCGGAAGAACCGATAGGCCCGGGGCATGCTTACTCGCCAATGGGACTTTATAACGGCATGATTGTTCCCATTCTTCCTTACGGCATACGCGGCGCGATTTGGTATCAGGGCGAATCGAACGCCTGGCGGGCATATCAGTATCGCACGCTGTTCCCCGCGATGATTAAAAACTGGCGGGATGCCTGGCATCAGGGCGATTTCCCGTTCCTGTTTGTTCAACTTGCAAATTTTCAGGCGGCGAATCCTGAGCCGGTAGAAAGCGACTGGGCGGAGCTGCGAGAGGCACAGTTAATGACGCTTTCAAAACCGAATACCGGAATGGCGGTTATAATAGATGTCGGCGAAGCGAATGATATTCACCCAAAGAACAAGCAGGACGTCGGCAAGCGTCTGGCGTTGTGGGCGCTGGCAAAGACATACGGCAAAAATATAGTTTACTCAGGCCCGATTTACACGTTAATGGAAGTTCAGGGCAACAAGGCGATTCTGCATTTCGACCACGTTGGCGGCGGACTGATGGCTAAAGGCGATTCGTTGAAGGGGTTTGCGATAGCCGGGGCGGACAAGAAATTTGTCTGGGCCGACGCGAAGATTGAAGGCAACACGGTCGTTGTAAGTTCCGATAAAGTCAGTGTGCCGGTCGCGGTGCGTTACGCCTGGGCGATAAACCCTGTATGCAACCTTTACAACAAGGAAGGTTTGCCCGCGACTCCGTTCAGAACCGATACTTGGCCCGGTGTTACGGCCGGCCGGCGTTAATCGGAGCGGATTTTTGTATATACTTTTTGGGGTCGGCGTGTTGTTGTCGCCGCAGAACAATGACTAAGGGAAATTCATTCCCGAAAACCAGCCGGCTTCTCGTAAACAGTCAGTTCCGGATTGTTTTAGCCAAGCGATTGTCCGCTCGCGACGAGCTGCTTGTGCTGTACGCCTGCGAAAATGGTCTCGATTACCCCCGTATAGGCATATCCATAGGCAAATCCTGCGGCAACGCAGTCATTCGCAACCGGCTTAAACGGCTGTTACGAGAGGCGTTCAGGCAGAATAAGCATCTTGTCGCCACAGGTTTTGATTTCGTGGTCTCAATGTCGCCCCGGTGGGTCAGTCGAACCCGCGAAGGAAAGAACACAAAGACCGTTGTAGGGGCGATAAAGTTTGCGCAAATCCGCGATTCCTTCCTTAAATTAGCGGCACAACTGACCTCCGGAAGGGCTTAATTTGTAATCTTTGGCCCCTTTGGTGCCGATAAATGCTTATGTGAGCAAAGTTTGCCCGTTGGGTCCCAAAATAGGATTAGTAACGATAGGAGTGGCGGCGAAGAAGGCAGGCATATCGCGCCAGTCCCTGCAGTATTACATTATGCTGGGATTGCTTGAAGCGACCAGGATTACTAAAACAGGCAGACGATTGTTTGACCAGAAAAGTATTGAGCGGGTCAAACTTGTGAAAAAGCTCAATAAAAGCGGCTATCCTCTGCGGGCGATACGTGAGTTGTTCTTTGAGGGCAGAAACGATATGAAAGGAAGCAGGCGGTGAGCGATTACGAAACAATGCAGCGAAGACGCAGTATGGCCGTCGGGGTCTTTGTCATCGTGGCGGTCATAGCGTTTTTCTGGCTGATATTCAAATTCGGCGACCTGCCTCTTCTTATCAGCGAAATAAAGTCATACGAGGTTAAAATTCAGTTCCCCAGTGCGCCGGGCGTCCAAAAGGACACCCCGGTCCGATTCTGCGGCTACCAGATAGGCACGGTGACAAATGTCAAACCGCCGAATATCCTTCAGGACCGAAACACCAAGCAATGGTATCATCAGACGCTGGTAATCGTAAGCATCGATAATCAGTTTAAGGATATCCCGGCCATCATAGAGGCCAAACTGATGACGCGAGGTCTCGGCTCAAGCTATATCGAGTTGAGTATTCCGCCCGTGGACGTTCGTGAAGGGAAGTTTCTCGTTGAGGGCAGTTTGCTTCAGGGTTCCAGCGGGGTAACAAGTGAATTCTTCCCGGCGGAAACCCAGGCAAAACTTGAAGAGCTAATTACGGGCATCTCCACATTCGTTAAAAACAGCAACGATGTCATCGGCGACGTCAATAACAAGGCCAATTTCAAAAGCGCACTGGCCAATCTTGTAGACGCCAGCAGGGAGGCCAACGATGCCATACGCCAGATTAAGGAAGCTGCTGACGCCGGCAAGACAATGCTCCAGAATGCTGACACCAGGACTGCCCAGCTTACCACGTCTCTTGTCACGACCAGCGATAAGCTGGGCGAGGTAATGACCCGTCTCGAAAGTGTTCTCGAAAAAATTGACAACGGCCAAGGCACGGCGGGTAAGCTGGTGAACGACGGCCGGCTTTATGAACAACTGCTCGAAGACAGCAAACAGCTTCATTTGGTCCTGCAGGACATGAAAACCTTTATGAAGGAATCAACAGAAAAAGGTATATCAATCCGGCTGAAGTAGTGTTGTCTTTCATTTCAAAAAAATGTATCATTTGTGTTTCTTTATCAAAATCGTGGAAGGTGCGCGCAAATGGCTAAAGGTTCCGTAATCCGTCCGACAGCGGAAGATAAAAAAGCCGTCGGCAAAATTCTCGAACTGGCAAAGAAAGCCGGTATCGATATAAAAGGCGGCAAGATAAGAAGAACGTCGTCACGGTTTTGCCTCGGCGTTGAGCACGGCGATTACAACGGCACCGAGCTGTTCGGCGTGGGCACAGACCGCTTTATCTGGATGGCGTACAAACCCGCCGAAGATTCTTCAATGCGGCTTTACAGCGGCAATTTCCCGGATGACGGAGTAGTCGAATTCGAGATGGGTAGCATACCTGAGCCGAGGTCGCCGCAAACAGCCGACACGTGGGCACGTTTTGCTTATGGCGTCGATTTTGTCCTTCGTCGGGCGGGCTACAAAATCAGCAGGGGAATCGATGGGGTAATCTACGGCAATATCCCCGGCGGCGGTATGTCTCGCTCGGCGTCGCTGACTCTGAACCTCATACTGTCCGTACTGGATGCCAACGGCATAGAGGAACCCGACAAGCTCAGGATAGTCGATTTGGCACAACAAGTTGAAAACGATTATATTGGCTCACCTTGCGGCAAATTAGACCAGATTATGATACTCTTTGCCCGCGAGGGGTTCGGTACATACTACAATCCCAAAAAGAGGTCGGTCGAATATGTCCCCTTGGGTAAACGCGCAGCCGATTTCTCCATCGTCGTTATGGATACAGGCACAGTCAGACCCGGCCTGGAAAAATCAACTTACAAAATAAGAAGGGCCGAGTGTGAGCAGCTGGTTTCAATCCTTCAGAAGAATGGCTATAAAATATCCTGCCTTGCGGACATCAAGACCGAGGCACAGTACGAAAAGATATTGGCCCAGTTTGCCGGCCAATATCCCGACCTTTGCGACCGGTTCAAATATATCTTCGCCGCACAGATGCGGTTTTACGAGATGTTAGATGCATGGAAACGCGGCGACGTAGCGACGGTAGGGCGGATATTCCGCGAAGATGGCATTGGCCTTCGTGACGAGTATAAAATCTCAGGTCCCGAGCTTGAAACGATGTGCGATATCGCAAGAACCATTCCCGGCTGTCTTGGCGAGCGAATGTTAGGAGGCGGCGACAAAGGCGCAGCAGGGGCGTTAGTAAAAACGGCGAGTGTCAACGCCCTCAAAAAGGCGGTTGATACAACGTATCCACGCAGCAGACCTGATTATGCGGATAAATATGCTGTTCATGTCTGCAAAGTAGTTGATGGCGTGAGAGTATATGAAGGCCTGATTTAGAAGCCGCGGAGGGTAGTGCTTTGCCGGCGGGGCAGCCCCGGTCTGGGCAGGCGTTTTAATACGACGTATTCGATTCCGTTTGCTTTGCAGAATTCGCATTTTTCAAGTCGGTTACCGTCTTCGTTTACCGCGAGAATATCCGGCTTTAGTTGATATATCTCCTGTTTAGCGTCGAGATGGCCGGAGCCCGTGGCGATGAAGGCCTGTTTGACGTATTTGATTGACTGGACAACAAATAGCCGCTGGTCTTGCGAAAACATCGGATGGCCTTTGCCTTTTAATTCGCAAATGGTTTTGTCGCTGCCTATGGAAACATAGAGGTCGCCCAGTTCAGAGACCTCCTCGAAAAATCGCACGTGGCCCGAGTGAAACCAGTCGTAACAGCCTGTAACGATAACCTTTTTCCGAGACGAAACTGTTTTCCGCAAATCAAGGACATAATCAGGAAATTTGTTCAGGACGTCATTTTTCAAAACCTGATATTTAATTTTGCTGGCTTTGCAAAACGCCTTTTTTTGAGCATTATCATCTTGCTCGGCCACGGCCCAGATTGCCGGCTTGAATTGCAGCAGGGAATCCGGACTTGTATTATTACTAACGATTACATTATTTATATAGCGAATTGATTCGAGCAGATACAACCGTTCCTCTTGGGGAAATTTCGGTGACTTGCCTGTTATTTTTTTTATCGCGTCATCGGACCACAATAGGGCGAGGACGTTACCGAGCTTTGCCGCCTCATCGAAGAGTCGATAGTGTTCCGGTCGGAGGTCGTCGAATCCGCCCGAAATAATTACATTGCCGGCGGTCATTTTCCTACCCTTACTGTGGCGTGGAATGCGCCGGGCACGGGTTCATTGGAAATCACATAAAAGTATCCGCCGCCCGGACCTGAGCACATCGCGCCATCGTAATTACGCTGATAAAAGTCCAGCAAATCGAGCAGTTCGGGAGCGAGAACAGGGTCTCTGAGGTTGTAAGGCATAAGGGCATCCCAGCATCGCATATTTTCGTTGAGTGTTTCGCCGAGGGCCTTGCTGTCTTTTTTCGATATCGCATCGAAACAATCTTTTCCCGATTGTCCTAACCGGGCAACCCATTTGGGGTCGAGGTTTTTCACAAACAACGGATTAAAACCCGCTGGTCGCGTCATAAAAGTAACGATATTGATGACTCGCGAGAGCCATTGAGCGACGCCGGGGTCGTTATTGGATTCGATATGGCAGGGGTAAACGCCTCCCTCGTGCTTGTAATCGTAATCCAGCCGGTTAATGCCCGGGTAAACCAGACCAATCATATCCTGCGAGCCGGAGGGTTCTGATTTATCTTTGTTTTCCACTTTGTAAAGTTCCCTGACAAGCTCTTCCCTGCTTTTATTTTGCGGCAATTCGTTATTCCATATTTTCAACCCTACCGAGCGTGTGCTGCCGCAGATACCGGCCCTGTCCATAAAGCGAAACTCCGGCTCGATATTAACCACCACCATCGAGCCCGGAGGCGACGGGTTATGCTGCGAAACGAACGGCTGGTCAATCCAGCCGCCTGCTAACGCGAGACGGTATGGTATTTTGCCTATTATGTCTGTGAGTCGAGTTTCTTTTTTTTCTGCCATTGAGAGAAACTATTTATCATTTCTTTTGGGGACAGATACGAACCAGGATTACGCCGTGGGGACGAACCATTGCCTCAAAGCCGTCTTTATATGTCCCGATATTTTTTTGCCGCCATAAATCGCGAACTGCCTGATTGCCGGTTAAGCCAAGCTGCTGCCATGTAATTTTGACAGTGTTTGGTTCTTGACCTGTATTGAAAAGTCCTGCTGCTTTTGAGCCGTCTTCGAGTTCTTTGGCTAATACCTGGACAGTGCCCGCTGCGAAGACTTGTGTCGCCTGTTTGCCGAGCGGGTCCTGGTTGAGCGCAAGCACTTCATCGTTTGTCAGCAGGTTTTTAGTGAAGTCGTCGAGCTGGTCTAAGGGACAGCCGATGAGCAGGGGGGCAGACCACAGGCACCACAGCGAGATATGGGTGTATTGTTCATCTGGCGTTAATTTTGTCGGGTGCGGACTTCCCCAGCCGACCTTGCCCACAACCAGCATATCCGCGTCGGCCCAGTGGCCGGGGCCGGTGAACGGCGCCCATTTGAGATGCTGCTGCCATATTTCAGTTACGCCCTGTGCCCACTGGCTTTCGCTCGGAGGTATTTGTTTTTTTGTCCATGCGTCGCGGATATCTCCGGTGGTTCGCCAGCAGTTGGTCCATTTTGCCCATATTGCCGCCTTGTCGAACGGGGCGCTGTTTGACAGCGAGTAAGCTATGTCGCGACCCGATGCGCGAAGGGCGTTTGCCATTTGCGCGGTGTGCGGTTCATCGTTGGTGTGCCAGTCGTATTTGAGATAATCGATGCCCCACTGTGCATATTGCTTTGCGTCGTTTGTATCGAAGGCGTATCTGCCGAATCTTTTGTTCTTTTCGTAATTGGCTAATTTCTCCCATGAGCCGTCTTCATTATCGCTTGAGCCGCCAATATAGCCGGCGTATGAGGTAATCCAGGGGGTGGAGTAAATCCCGACCTTCAAGCCCAGCGAGTGAACATAGTCGCAAAGTCCCTTCATATCCGGGAATTTTTGATTGCCCTGAATGGCGTTGAATTCCCCGCCGCGTTTACCTTGCCATGTGTCGTCGATGTTGATATATGTCCAGCCGTGGTTGACGAGCCCGCTGTCGGCCATTGCCTTTGCGGATGCGCGGACGTTTTTGTCTGATACATTTGCGGCCCAGCAGTTCCAGCTGTTCCAGCCCATAGGAGGGGTCAGGGCGATTTTGTCGCCGACGATAATTTTTAATTCCCTTATTGCGATGCCGAGGGCGTTTTGCGCCTTGAGCGTTGCGTTATATGTTCCCGGTGTTGTGAGTGTTCCGGTTATCAGGCCTGTGCTGCTGTCGATTGTCAGTCCCTGCGGCAGATTATCCGCAGCAAATGTAATCGGCCTTTTACCGGTGGCGGGAACGATAAAAAGGAAAGGACTTCCAGGCCGGACGCCGAAGACCTTTGCACCGTTTATTCTCGGCTCATCAGGTGCTTGGGGCGTAAGAATATATCGTTCTGTTGCGGGCAGTTTTAATTCCTTAGGCGAGTATGTTTTTTGCTGTCCGGCCATATTACATCCGGAAATTACAAGGAGAACTGCCAGAACGCTGATTATCGTGGTTTGTTTGCTCATAAGACCCGTCCTTTCTCATTTGTCAAATGACCATAAGCATTTATTACTTTCCGCGTTAGAGATTCTGCACTTTAACTTATTGCAGGCGGGTTATCAAGCGTGGAAAAATAGCAGCAGAGCGGAAAAAGTTTCGACTTTCATTATAAGCCGTTTGATGATATAAAAGTGCCCGCGAGCATAGCGGTGAAATTTAAAATATTGAGAAAGACGATATATCTGGGGGTATTTGCAACTCTTGCGGAAACAAATCCAGGTCATAAGCACGCGATGGACATCAAACAGACGTTAGGAAAATAAGGTTTTAGGATTATTTGGAATGTAAGGAGGTCATAAATGAAACTGAAAGGGTCACAGACAGAGAAAAATCTGCTGATTGCCTTTGCGGGCGAATCGCAGGCGAGAAACCGCTATACCTATTTCGCCAGTCAGGCCAGGAAAGAGGGCTATGAGCAGATAACGGCCATTTTTGAGGAGACCGCCAACCAGGAAAAGGAGCACGCCAAAAGAGAGTTCAAGTTTCTTGAGGGCGGTGAGGTCGAAATTGCCGCTGCCTATCCTGCGGGTAAAATCGGCAGCACGCTGGAAAACCTCAAAGAGGCGGCAGGCGGCGAGCATTATGAGAATACGATTATGTACCCGGAATTCGCGAAGACCGCGGAAAAGGAAGGATTCCCGGTGATAGCGAATGTTTTCAAAAGCATTGCTGTCGCGGAAAAGAGACATGAGCAGCGTTACGTGGCGCTCGCTAAAAATATAACTGAAGGAGTTGTGTTCAAGAGGTCAAAGCCCGTCAGATGGGTTTGCAGAAACTGCGGATACGTACACGAAGGGACTGAGCCGCCTGATTCCTGCCCGGCCTGCGCGCATCCGAAGGCGCACTTTGAAATTGAAGCGGTTAATTATTGAGGACATATAGGCAACCTCCCATCATAAAATAGGGGATTTGCTTATAGTAACATTTTTCTCGTTACTATATTCTGATGGGCGAGGGGCAAAGAAGCGAGGCCAGGTTTGGTCCCCGAAACCGGGATCAAACCTGGCCGTATCCCAGTTGTTGTTGGAGAAATGAAGTATGTTTAAAAATTTTGCAGTAATCTGTGTATATGGATTGGTTGCATCGATGGCGTTATTGTTTACAGGATGCAGGGAGAATATTATGGAAGAACGTAAAGGTTTGGTTACGATGAAGGGTAAGCCGGTTATCCTTGTCGGTCAGGCGGTAAAAGTAGGACAAAAAGCGCCTGATTTTGAAGTTACGGCAAACGATTTGTCGCCGGTTAAGTTGTCGTCTTTCGCCGGCAAGGTTTGTATCATCGCGTCTGTGCCGTCGTTGGACACAGCGGTCTGCGATTTGGAGACCCGCAAGTTTAACGAGAAGGCGTCCCAACTGGGAAGTGACGTCGTTGTGCTGACAATCAGTATGGATTTGCCTTTTGCGCAGAAGCGGTGGTGCGGAGCGGCGGGCATAAAAAATGTTCAGACGCTGTCGGACCATCGCGATGTCTCGTTCGGCAGGGCGTATGGAGTGTTGATAAAGGATTTGCGGCTGCTGGCCAGGGCGGTATTCGTTGTTGATAAGAAGGGCGTTGTACGTTACCTTCAGATAGTGCCTGAGATTGCCACTGAGCCGGATTACGATGCCGTATTGAAGGCGGTCAAAGAGTTGTAAGGACGCAGAGAAAGGGATTTTGACTTATGACCAACGAGATTAAGCCCAATGTATATGCGGTGGGGGCAATTGACTGGGACAGGCGTTTGTTCGATGAATTGATTCCGCTGCCCGACGGCACCAGCTACAACGCCTACCTGATAAAGGGCAGCGAAAAAACAGCCCTGCTGGATACGGTTGACCCGAAAAAGACGCACGTTTTGCTGGAGAATCTCGCCGGTACGGGAATCGAGCGAATCGATTACGTTGTCGCCCATCACGCAGAGCAGGACCATTCCGGCTCGATACCCGATGTGTTGCTGCTTTATCCCGAAGCAAAAGTCGTCACAAATGCCAAGTGCAAGGCGATGCTGATGGCCCTTTTGCGTATAGAGGACGACAAATTCATTGTCGTCGAGGATGGGCAAAAACTGTCGCTGGGCGATAAAACGCTTCAGTTCGTTTTTATCCCGTGGGTACACTGGCCCGAAACGATTGGCACTTATCTCGCGGAGGATAAAATCCTCTTCCCCTGTGATTTCTTCGGCTCGCACCTGGCGACAAGCAGCTTGTTTGTGGAAGATGAGTCGCTGGTTTATGAAGGCGCGAAGCGGTATTACGCTGAGATTATGATGCCGTTCAGGACGCCGATAAAAAACAATCTCAAGAAACTTGAATCGTTTGATATTCAGATAATCGCGCCAAGCCACGGCCCGGTTTATCAAAGACCGAAATTTATAATCGATGCCTACAAGGACTGGGTTAGCGACGAGGTGAAAAATGAAGTGGTAGTGGCATATGTGTCGATGCACGACAGCACCCGTGAGATGGTTGAGCATCTTGTGGATGCGCTGGTCGAACGAGGTATAAAGGTCAGGCAGTTCAACCTGACGGGCGTGGATATTGGGGCGATGGCGATGGCGCTTGTGGATGCGGCGACCGTAATTATCGGCTCGCCGACGGTGCTTGTTGGTGCGCATCCTTCAGCGGCTTATGCTGCATTCCTGGCCAATGCACTTAGGCCTAAGACCCGATTTGTTTCGATTATCGGCTCTTTCGGCTGGGGCGGCAAAATGGTCGAGCAGCTGTCGGGTATGCTGGGCAATCTGAAGGTTGAGGTCATTGAGCCGGTAATAACGAAAGGTGTGGCCACCGACAAGGATTTTGTCTCGCTGGACCTTCTGGCGGAAAAAATAGCGGCCAAACACCGGGAAATCGGAGTGCTTAAATAATTAATGATAGCGGGATAAAGAAACGGAAGAAGCCAAATCGATTTTATGTGAAAGGGGATTGCAATGGCTGAAAGATTGGAAGTTTACGAGTGCAAAATATGCGGCAATATAGTTGAGGTGCTGCGGGGCGGGCAGGGTGAACTGGTCTGCTGCGAACAGCCGATGGTAAAACTGGTTGTCAATACAGTGGACGCCTCAAAAGAAAAACACGTGCCGGTAATCGAGAAACTCCCCGACGGCTTCAAGGTCAAGGTTGGCGGCGTTCCTCACCCGATGGAGGAAAAACACTACATCGAATGGATTGAGCTTATCGCGGACGGCAAAGTATATCGCCAGTTCCTCAAACCGGGCGTTGCGCCGGAGGCGATTTTTAACATTAAAGCAGCCAATGTAACTGCTCGTGAGCATTGCAACATTCATGGCCTGTGGGAAGGGAAGTAAAAAGACGGGCAAACAAACGAGCGTGAAATAAGGAGATTGATAATGCCGATAAGTTTCAACCTGGACGAAATTTTTGAAATGGCCGAGCAGATAGAAAAGAACGGCGCAGATTTCTATCGTGAGGCAGCCAAAAAGGTTTCAGACAAGAAGACGCAAAGTATGTTCGTCGCACTGGCCGGGATGGAAGACGGCCATCTCAAAATATTCCGTGAAATGAGAAAACAGCTTGACGTTTCGGACAAAGAGCCGGCGACATTTGACCCTGATGACGAGGCTGCCTTGTATTTGCAGGCGATGGCCTCCAGTCACGGTGTCGAAGGCAAAAAGAACCTGACGGCCAAATTCACCGGCAAAGAGACGATAAAAGAGGTTTTCGAATCGGCGGTCGATGCGGAGAAGCTCTCGATAGTTTTTTATTCCGGCTTGAAAAAGTTTGTTTCTTCGGCCGGAAAGGAAAAAATTGATGCGATTATCTCTGAAGAATTCAATCACCTGTCCATTTTGTATATGCAACTGGAGAAAATGCCGTAACGCTGGTCAGGGTCGGTTTAATTTACGCCGGAGAGGCAGGATGCCGAACGATGCTTGATTTGCAATCGTTGTTCAAACTTAGTTATGGGATGTGTATCATCGCCTCGAAAGGGGAAGGTAAACTCAACGGCTGTATCGTCAATACGGTGTTCCAGTTGACGCCCGACCCGCCTGTGGTGGCGGTAAGCGTCAACAAACAATGTCTGACGCACCAGCTCATCGGCGCAAGCAGGGTCTTTGCCGTTTCAATCCTTTCCGAGGCGGCGCCGATGCCCTTTATAGGGAAATTTGGTTTCAGAACCGGCAGGGACATAAACAAGCTTGAACAGGTGAAGTATCGCCTCGGCACGACGGGCTCGCCGATTATCCTTGATAATACCGTCGGGTTTCTTGAAGCGGAATTGACGCAAAGTGTTGACGTGGGAAGCCACACGCTTTTTATAGGCAAAGTAATTGCCTGCGAAACGCTCGACGGCAAAGCTTATCCTATGACCTACACGTACTATCGTGACGTAAAGCACGGCAGAACGCCCAAGTCCGCGGCGACGTATATTGAACATAAACCTCAGGTGGCCCAAGGAGTAAAAAAGATGAAAAAATACAGATGCATAATGTGCAGTTATATCTATGACCCGGCGCTGGGGGACCCGGACAATGGCGTCAAGCCGGGAACCAGTTTTGAGAATTTGCCCGCCGACTGGGTTTGCCCGGACTGCGGCGCGGGCAAAGACGAGTTTGAACCGGTCGATAGTTAAAACGAAAAGTTTAAAACGGAAAGCTTAAAGCCAAAAACTGAAGCTGAAAGTTTTTCGTTATGGTTTTGTATTTTGCACTTTTAGCTTTGAGTTAAATTATGAGCGATATTTGTCCGACAGTTTTACCTCAGGAAATCGCCTGTGCGGAGGTTAGCGCTCCTCCCTGTGGCTTGATTGTATTTGGCGCATCCGGCGACCTGGTCCGTCGCAAATTGCTTGGCAGTGTTTTTGAGCTTCTCAGGCGAGGTTTGCTCAATGAGAATTTTTATCTCGTGGGCTGCGGCAGAAGCAATTTTACCGATGAGCAGTACAGAGCCGATGTTGGCGGTTGCATACGGGAATTCCTCGGAGATGTCCCCTCAGATTTGCTGAGGCGTTTTACAGACAAGATTTATTATATTGTCGGCGATTACGAACAGGAGTCATTTTACAAATCTATTGCCGCGAGAATATCTCAACTCGACGGCAAACACAATGTCGAAGGCGGTCGCATCTTTTATCTCGCCGTGCCGCCGTTGCTGTATGGGACAATAGTGGAAGGACTCGATAAAGCGGGGCTTTCCTGTCCCGGCAAGCCGGGGTGCGAACGGATTCGAGTGGTTGTCGAAAAACCATTCGGCAGGGATTTAAAAAGCGCAGACGAACTCAACAAAATCATTCAGAAGCATTTTGCCGAACGGCAGATATACCGAATCGACCATTACTTAGGTAAAGAGACGGTCCAGAATATTTTGATGTTCAGGTTTGCCAACACAATTTTTGAGCCGGTCTGGAACCGCAATTTTATCGACCATATTCAGATTACCATAGCCGAATCGGTGGGTGTCGAGCATCGCGGCGGATATTACGATAAGGCAGGCGCTTTGCGTGATATGTTTCAGAACCATATGCTCGGGATGCTTGCCCTGGTGGCGATGGAGCCGCCCCCTTCGTTTGAAGCCGACCACGTTCGTGACGAAAAAGTCAAACTGCTGCGGTGTATCAGGCCGTTGACCGCACAAAGCGTAAACACCGATTTTGTCAGGGGACAATATACAGCCGGCGAGATTGACGGCCAAAATGTCGCGGGCTATCGCCGGGAGCCGAAGGTCGATGCCGCTTCCACGACGGAGACGTATGTTGCCGCAAGATTATTCGTGGACAACTGGCGATGGCAGGACGTGCCATTTTATCTCAGGACTGGCAAACGTCTGGCGAGAAAAGACACAGAGATTGCCATCACGTTCAAGAAGATTCCTCATTCTATGCTCGTTTCCGCGGGGCTGCCTGATTTGCCCGCCAATACGCTGGTGATGCATATTCAGCCGGAAGAGGGAATATCGCTGAACTTCCAGGCCAAACGTCCCGGCTCGAAGGTCTGTATTGGAACGCTCAGAATGAAATTCAGTTATGCCGAGGTCTTCGGCGGCGAACCGCCTGATTCGTATCAGCGATTGCTCCTCGATTGTATGCTCGGCGACCAGACGCTTTTTACCCGCCAGGATGATGTGAAGATTTCCTGGGGTTTGCTTGAGCCGGTCCTGGAAATATGGGAAGATAAGTCGTCGAGTTTACCCGGCATAGCGGAAGCGAAGTCGGGGCCTTATGAATATCAGGCGGGTTCCGAAAGCTTTTTACAGGCCGACCGGCTTATCGAATCAGACGGCAGGAAATGGCGGCCCCTGTGTGAGATATGAACGGTTCTGTTTGGAGAAATAGACGATGGACATATTTGAATTCGCTATAGAAAAAGAGCAGTTGTCCGAGCAGTACTATCGACAGTTGGCGCAGCAGGCGCCGCACAAAGGGCTTATCAGCATCCTTACTATGCTTGCCGACGAGGAGCACGGTCACGTTGAGGTTGTCTCTAAAATGAAAGAGGGAGTCCCGGCCAAGGTTGCGGATACCATATTGCTCACCAATGCCAAGACGATTTTTGCGAAGATGAGGCAGAGTAAAGAAAAGTTCAAGTTCGGCGACAGCCAGATTGACCTGTACAAAAAGGCGCAGGACATAGAAAAAGACAGCCGCGCTTTCTACCGCCAGAAGGCCAAGGAATCGGAAAATCCGGGTCATAAGGCGATTTTTAATACGCTGGCGGAAGAGGAAAACAAGCATTACTTCCTTCTCGAAAATATAGTCGAGTTCGTTTCCAGGCCTCAGAATTGGCTGGAAAACGCGGAGTTTCATCATCTCGAAAAGTATTGAGTGGTGATAGTCGAAGACGGGCGGATACGGATATGGCAAAGGGGAAATCTGTCGGGGCTGATGGTGTTTCAATAGTTTTGTGTGGCCAGGCGGGAATGGGCATACAAACGGTCGAGGGCATTCTGACCGGTATGCTGAAACTTGCCGGCTATAACGTCTTTGCTACAAAAGAATATATGTCCCGTGTCCGCGGCGGCAATAACTCCACCGAAATTCGCGTCAGCTCCAGGCCGGTATCCGCTTATGTTGACCGCATAGATATTCTTGTGCCGTTGAACAAAGGCGCTGTATCGCATCTGCGGGATAGAATCTTCGCAGACACTGTGGTTATCGGCGAAGCGGAATTGCTGGGCGATGAGGTTTCAGGGGCAAAATTAAAATTCGTCGAAACGCCGTTTACAAAAATCGCCAGCGAAATCGGCGACAAGATTTACTCCAATGTAGTCGCCACGGGGACATTAGCCGGCTTGCTTGGAATGAAGCTCGATGACATTTGCGAATACGTAAAGCGGTCGTTTTCCACGAAGGCCGCGGATATTGTTTCGAACAACGTTAAAGCCGCCCAGGCCGGCTTCCGGCTTGCTGAGGACGTGGCGGCCAGGGCCGGCATCAAAATAAATATAATTCCCGACGCTGGCGTTAAAGACCAGATTATACCAAGCGGCGGCGATTCAATAGGCCTTGGCGCTATGGCGGGGGGATGCAATTTCGTTTCCTCGTATCCGATGACGCCCTCGACGTCCGTACTGAACTTTCTGGCAAAACACGGGCATGATTCAGGAATAATTGTCGAGCAGGCCGAAGACGAAATTGCCGCGATAAATATGGCGATTGGTGCCTGGTATTCCGGCGCTCGCGCGATGGTTACGACGTCGGGAGGTGGTTTTGCCTTGATGGTAGAGGGCGTAAGTTTGGCTGGTATGCTCGAATCGCCGATTGTGATTCATCTTGGTCAAAGACCTGCGCCGGCCACGGGATTGCCTACTCGCACCGAGCAGGCTGATATCGAGCTTGCGCTTTACGCGGGGCACGGCGAATTTCCGAGAATCATTTTTGCGCCGGGCACGCTTGAACAGGCGTTTTATCTTACCGCCCGTGCGTTTAATCTTGCCGACAAATTTCAAATGCCGGTCTTTGTTCTCAGCGACCAGTATCTCGTTGATTCTTATTACAATACGGCTGCCTTCGATGTATCGAAGGTCAAAGTCGAAAAATATATTGTCAAAACCGCCGCCGATTACAAACGCTATGAGATGACTCCCACCGGCATATCGCCTCGCGGCATCCCTGGCTTCGGAAAGGGTTTGGTTTGTGTGGATAGCGACGAGCACAACACCGAGGGGCATATCACAGAGGATTTGCAGCTTAGAACAAGAATGGTTGATAAACGCCTGCGAAAGCTCGAATCCGCCAGGGCGGAAATTGTTGAGCCACAGCTTTATCCCAATCGCAAATACAAAAATCTCGTTGTCTGTTGGGGTTCGACTTATCCCGTTGTCAAAGAGGCGATTGAACTTTTAGGCAAATCCGATACTTCTCTTTTGCATTACAGCCAGATTTATCCGCTGCACTCGAAAACCGCGGATTATCTGTCTAAGGCGAAACGGGTTATCATTGTCGAGGGCAACGCCACCGCCCAGCTTGCCAAATTGATAAAATTGCACGCCGGCTACGATATTGAACACAAGATTCTGAAATACAGCGGCCTGCAATTTTCAGTCGAGGAAGTAACTGTCGCGTTGAAAAAAATCCTGAAGTGAGGTTCTTATGGATACGAATGTTTTCGATATGGGTGAAATTGATATCGCCTGGTGTCCGGGCTGCGGCGATTACGGCATTCTCAACGTGCTTAAAAAAGCCCTTGCCGAGCTTGATATCGCTCCGGAAAAGCTTGTTATGGTCTCAGGCATAGGGCAGGCGGCCAAGATTCCGCATTACCTCAGGACGAATTTTTTCAACGGTCTGCACGGTCGCGCTCTTCCTCCCGCAACTGCTATTAAAGCAGCAAACCCCTCGATGACCGTCATCGCCGAAAGCGGCGATGGCGATATGTACGGCGAGGGCGGAAACCATTTTATCCACACTATCAGGCGAAATCCCGGCATCACAAATATCGTCCACAACAATATGGTCTATGGCCTTACCAAAGGTCAGGCCTCGCCGACGAGCCAGCTTGGTTTTAAAACCCCCGTGCAGGTCGCGGGCGTTATGCTTGAGCCGTTTAATCCGTTGGCTGTTGCGATTGCCCTCGATGCCGGTTTCGTCGCAAGGGCATTCATCGGCGACGCCGAAAAAACCAAAGAGATACTTAAAAAGGCGATTACGCACAAAGGGTATGCCTTGGTCGATATATTCCAGCCCTGTATTACCTTTAACAAAATAAACACATGGCAGTGGTTCAAAGAACATACTTATTATCTTGAGGATTCTTACAATCCCCTCGACCGCTCGGCTGCCTTCAAAAGGGCGCTCGAAACGGACAAACTGCCGCTGGGTATTTTTTATACCAACCCCAACAAAAGCCCATTCGAGGATAATGTTGGAATCTACCAGCAGGATAAGCGGGCGCTATTTGAAAGAGAGCCGGATGTTAATCGGTTACAAATGCTTATCGGAAACTTCCGGGCCGCTGGCTAATCGCAGGAGTCGTGAGTTAATGAAAGAAATGACTGCTAATTCACCAACTGATGCTTCTGCGGCAAAGCCCGAAAAACTAAGGGCATTGTTCGAAGGGCTGTATGAAAAATACAACCGGAAAGAGTTAATCAAGCCAGACCCGCTGCAATTTATTTACCGATACAATAATCCCGCGGATATGGAGATAGTCGGCCTTCTGTCCGCCTGCCTCGCTTATGGCAGAGTTGAGCAGATTCAGAACGATTTGAATAATCTGTTTGGAAAGATGGGCAGCAGCCCTCACGATTTTGTTGTAAATTTCACGAATAAAGACCGGGCATCGTTTGAAGGTTTCAAGCACCGTTTCAATACGGGCGATGACATATCCGACCTGTTGACTCTGCTGAGAGACGTGCTCGCAGAACATGGCAGTATCGAGAAGTATTTTCTGCTTGGACTTGAACCTGCCCACGAAAATACGATTTTTGCCCTGATGCGTTTTTGCGATTCACTTCTGGATAAGTATCGTATGGCACATCAGGGGCGTAAATCCAAAGGGCTTGCGTTTCTTCTCGCGGGTCCCGGCCTGGGCGGTGCCGCCAAACGGCTTAATCTGTTTCTCCGCTGGATGGTTCGCAGCGACGATGTTGACGCGGGCCTTTGGCGCTCGGTAGATAAATCGAAGCTGATTGTCCCCGTCGATGTTCATATCGCCCGGCTGTGCAGGATTCTTGGCTTTCACAGTCACAAAAACGTTTCTTTGAAAACCGCCATTGATATAACGCGCAACTTTGCCCGGATTTCGCCGGATGACCCCGTAAAATACGATTTCGCTCTTTCACGCATCGGCATACTCGAAGATTGCACGGGCAAGCGTCGGCAACAGTGTGATGTCTGCGAATTACTCCCGTGGTGCCGCAATAGGAAGGACTGGTAATGACTAAGATTAAACCCGATACCATCGAAAAATACAGCTCAGCCGTAACGCTTTCGGATATGGAAGTTTTTGTGTTTCCGGAATTGTTCTACGCACTGATTCTCGCCAATATAATGAGCCCGCTTGTCTGGAAGTGGCGTGACGAGGACTGCTTCAAAAAACTCCAGGGTAAAGACAATTTCAAAAAGCTTCTTCGTCTGCGCCAGTTCATAATGGACGAATACGACTTCAACCTCGATTTGGAAACATGGGGACTGACGAGCAAATCGAGAGAGCTGGGTCGCTTTGCCAAATTTGTTTCACCGGAAGATGTCGCCAAAAGCAACGGCCTCTTCGGTTACGAGGGCGACAAATACTATTTCGACGTCGATATTCGCAAGCACTTCGGCTTGGATAAATACGACACCGACGTTATTCCCTATTGGAAGACCGAAACCGTCGAGGCGATGGAGGCCTTTGTTCACAAGCCCAACTATTCCAAAAAAGCCGGCGAGTGCGTCTCGTTATCTGCGCTTTACGCGGCCGCGGCGTTTATCGTCTGCGGCATACCGCTTGAGAATATCTACGCGATACTCACGCCATTGCACTCGCAGAACTTTATTGACATCCGCGATGGTGTCTTGACGAACAACCGCCGACTCGTTACCAAGGCGATGTGGTTCAATGGCACGGAAATATCGAGCAAGGCCCAGCGTGCGCTTAGCCACGAAAACGTAACAATTGTCTCTCATCCATCCGGCTATATTCATTGTTTCTATAATGAAGCCACGATAAAGCCCGATGTTTACGGGTATTTCGTAAAGCAGCTTGGCTCATATTTATCCAGTGAGCTTTCGCTGGTTGTTTTCGCCAACTATCTCAGGAGTAATTCGTCATATCAGAAATACTTCCAGCTTTGCCGGGACTGCCACGGCCACCCGCAATTTTTGAAGGCCGAAACGTTGTTCAGTTACGAACACGGCAGCGACTATCGCATTGCCGACAGCACGCACGAAAAACTCCTCGCGGAGGTCGCCGACGAGGATTTTGTCTCCTCCGAGATACCAGGCAGAGCCCGCTGCGATTTTATATGTGATTTTATAACTAAAAAGAAAATTGACGTCCGGACCGCCCAGGGCAGGGCGGCGATAACCGAAATCCTCCAGCCGTTTATGCCCGAGGTTAAGAAGTTTGTCGATGGACTCGCTGACTTTGTTCATTGTGAGCCGAAACTGCCTTCGCCGGAAAAAAATTATCTGCCCTCCCCGCCAATTGAAATCGGCGTTGACTGGACACGCGACAAAATAATCGATTACTTGCAAAACATCCGTGAACAAAACACTACTGCCGACCTTGCCTTCTACGCTTATCGCGATATGGAAACCTGTGACTGGATGCCTTTCCTTAAGGCTGTTATCGAGCGAAACCCCGTTTCGCTGGCTTTGGCTCAGTCAATGTCGCCAGATGCTCTTTACGAGCTTCTTCAAAAAATGGACGGCGTATCGATATACGATGGCAAACGTCTCGCCCAGCCCGATGAGGTCGCCAATTACCGCAGGGGCGACGGCCTTGAAAAAGCATTGTTTCTGGCTAACGTCATTCGCCAAAAATCCCCAAATGTAAATATCGAGATTGCCGTTGCCGGCAATAATGTTACCCTGAATGGCGCAGGCGAATACCGTTTCGATTCATCGAAGGGTCTCAAAAAACAGATTCGCATCTCGTCTGCCGGCGAGATTGTTGTGCAGGACTAAAATAATTTTTAACGGGATACCGAGCACGGATATGAAGGAATTACATCTGGCCAGGATGGTCGTATTACTTCGCGGTCTGCCAAAAAAATGGCAGATAGCTATTTACCTTTTAGCTGGTTTGACTGCGGGGCTGACGCTGTTTATAGCGCGTATTTCAAATGCCGCCTCATATCTTTCAGATGCGCCCCAAACCTGTATGAATTGTCACGTTATGACCGATGCCTATGTTTCCTGGCAGCGGGGCAGTCACAGCAGGGTAACGATGTGTAACGATTGTCACGTCCCTCATACAAATCCGGTAGCCAAATATGCCTTCAAGGCATCCGATGGCCTTAAACATTCATACGTATTTACGTTTCGTCTGGAACCGCAGGTGCTTGACCTTTCAAAAGGCGCTAAGCCGGTTGTGCAGGACAATTGCGTCCGATGTCACTCACAGGTTTTGGCGATGGTTCGATTGTCTGATTCATCACAGCGAAAATGCTGGGATTGCCACAGCAGCATCCACGGTTCAGTCCATAGTATTTCTTCTTCACCGGCCCAACTCAGGCCCGATTTGCCGAAGGCGGGCTTGGGTATAAGCGAAAAAGGAGGCGATTAGCGATGTCTGAAGCAAACGTCAACGATATTAAATCAGGGCAGGGACCTAATCTTCCGCTTTGGGCGGGTCTGGTAATTGCAGTTTTGGCGGCTGGTTCGGTTTTACTGCTTGGGTTGCTGGCTGTTTCGATTATGGAAAGGCGATGGGAATCGCAGCGGCCTGTAATGGTCTTGAAGCCCATGGCGGATTATGAGCCGGATAGCGCAACCTGGGGTGTTAATTACCCTCGTCAGTATGACAGTTACCTCAAAAACCGCATCAGAGATACGAAAACAAAATTCGGCGGGGCTTCACATCGCGATTATCTTGAAGCAGACCCGCGAAAAGTTATTCTCTGGACAGGCAGCGCCTTCAGTAAGGATTATTTGCAGGCACGGGGACATTATTACGCCATCGAAGATGTCACCAATAGCAAACGCGTTTCTATTCCCTTCCAGGCTGCCACCTGCTGGTCTTGCAAGAGCACTGATGTGCCGCGTATGATGGCCAAAATGGGCGTTAAGGAATTTTACGCTGGCAACTTTCACGATTTGAAAAAAGACACGGAGCGCAGCGACGGGCCCGCTTCGGAAATGACTCATCCCGTCGGCTGCCGCGATTGCCACGATCCCCAAACTATGAAATTGCAGATAACCCGTCCCGCCCTGCGTGAGGCGTTTGCGGCAATGGGCGCAGACATAAATTCGGTTACTCACCAGCAGATGCGTTCGCTTGTCTGTGCGCAGTGCCACTCGGAGTATTATTTCAAAACCGATGAATCCGCCGGCCTGAAAAATTATCTGGTCTTCCCCTGGAAGAACGGAACCGGCGCCGAAGCAATACTGAGTTATTATAACGATATCAACTTCACCGACTTCGTTAATCCGATTTCCAAAACACCGATGATAAAAGTGCAGCATCCCGATTACGAAACCTATCTTACAGGCATCCACGCATATCGCGATGTTTCCTGCGCGGATTGCCATATGCCTTATCGCACGGAAGGGGGCAGCAAGTTTACCGACCACCACGTTCAGAGTCCGATGCTCAATATATCCGCCGGTTGCGCGGTTTGTCATTGCTGGAGCGAGGACGAGATTCGTTCCCGTGTCGAGGCGATTCAGGCGAAGATGCGGGATACGCTTATCACCGCTGAGGATGCTTTGGTCGAAGCCCATTTTGATATTGCGGCGGCTCTTCAGGCGGGCGTATCTGATAACGACCTCTCGCAGCCGCGTCGGTTGCTGCGGGATGCCCAGTTCTACTGGGATTATATTTCCTCAAGCAACGGGATGGGTTTCCACTCGCCGACGGAATCAATGCGAATAACGGGGCAGGCGACGGATTTGGCTCAACAGGCCAGGGTTTTGACGGCTCGACTGCTTGCGGAAAAGGGCGTCAGCAAACAGCCGGCGTATCCTGATATTTCCAGCCGTCAAAATGCGTCGCAGGTCTCGCAGCAGTTTACTGAGGGACACCAGAGGAAATTATTGCCTTAAACGGATGTCGCTATGTGTGTTTTGAAACGTAAAAAATTATTTAAAAAAACGAACATTTTTGTGTTGACGCCGGTATTAAATAGGACTATATTAGTCCTATAGTTGTTAATCTTAAGGAAACTATGGATATTATCAGGCGAAATACGGATTACGCGTTAAGGGCTGCTGTGGAGCTGGCCGGCAGATTTAATGGCAAGCCGGTCTCCACGAAAGAGATTGCCGTCCGCCGGCAGATACCGTATCAGCTTGCCTGCAAGCTTATGCAGCGGCTTCATAACGCCGGGATTGTAAAAAGCGAAATGGGGTCTTCGGGCGGCTTTATGCTTTCCAAAAATCCTTCCAAAATAACCGTTCGCCGGTTGGTCGAAATCATCCAGGGGCCCGTTCGGCTGAATAATTGTAAGCTTTGCCGTCTCTCCCGTTGTTGCAATATCAACCCGGAATTAACTCGCCTTCAGGGAAAAATAAATGAGTTTCTTGACGGCCTCACTTTGAGGCAGTTAGCGGATACAAACGGGGCCAAAAAGCCGGCAAAAAGCAAACGTGTCAGGAGCAAGAAATGAACGAAAAGAAACGGAATTCATCTGTTCTGGAAACCTGTCTGGCAAAACCAGCGGTCTTGGCGCAACTCATTGATTACGCCGACGATTCGGTAGTCAGCAAAACCATAATCGATAAACCAGTCGGAACGCTTACCCTGTTTGCTTTCGACGAAGGGCAGGGCCTGAGTGAGCATACCGCTCCTTATGACGCGGTTGTGCAGGTGCTCGACGGTGGGGCGTTATTAACCATCGGCGGCAAAAAGATAAATGTTTCAGCGGGCGAGTTGATAATTATGCCCGCAAATGTTCCGCATTCGGTTGCCGCGGAAGAAAAATTCAAAATGCTTCTCATAATGATTCGGGCATAATGAGATAATAAGCGACAAATATAACCTGAGATGAGTTTTAAGGAGATATTTTATGAGTATGTTTTGTTATCAGTGTGAACAGGCGGCCAAAGGCACGGGATGCACCGTTTTGGGTATTTGCGGCAAAGAGCCGACCACGGCTGCACTGCAGGACCTTTTGGTTTATGCGATAAAGGACCTTTCACGCTATGCTAATCGCGCAAGACAATTGGGCAGCGTTGATAAAGCCGTAAACGTTTTCACGGTCAAGGCGTTATTCAGCACGCTGACGAACGTCGATTTTGACCCTGCTCGGTTTAAAGCGTTCCTAATAGAAGCGGCTTCGATAAAAGAAAGGGCCAAATCGCTTTACGAAGCCGCCTGCAAACGCTCCGGTAAAAAAGCGGAACAGTTGCCCTGCGAAGTTTTGTGGTGGACTAATCTCGATAATTTGGATGTGCTGGTCGAAACCGGCGCCCTTGTCGGTGTTCAGGATAAAATCAACAAACTCGGCCCAGACGTCGCCGGCCTGCAGGAATTGATTGTTTATGGATTAAAAGGGCTTGCCGCGTACGCTGACCACGCACAGATTCTCGGAAAAGAAGATGATGCGGTTTACGCATTCATTCACAAAACACTCGACCGGCTTACTCAAAAGCCCACCGATATTGGTGAGCTTCTTCAAACTGCTCTTGCAGTAGGGGAAATTAATCTCAAGGCGATGGAATTGCTCGACGCTGGCAATACAGGCACGTATGGTCATCCGGAGCCGACACAGGTCCGCATTACCCCAGTCAAAGGCAAGTGCATCGTCGTCTCAGGCCACGACCTCAAAGACCTTGAAGAGCTGCTCAAACAAACTCAGGGCAAGGGCATCAATGTTTACACGCACGGCGAGATGCTGCCCTGCAATGCTTATCCGGGTCTGAAAAAATACAAGCACCTCGTCGGAAATTATGGCGGCGCATGGCAGGACCAGCGAAACGAATTCGACGCCTTTCCCGGCGCAATCCTGATGACCACCAACTGCCTGCAAAGACCAAAAGACAGTTATAAATCGAGAATCTTCACCTCCGGCCTTGTCGGCTGGGCAGACGTAACTCATATCTCAAACGGGGATTTTACGCCCGTTATAAAAGCTGCCCTGGCCGCCCCCGGATTTACCGAAGACGCCCCGGCTAAATTTATCACAATAGGTTTTGCGCGGAATACCGTTATGAGCGTCGCCGGTAAAGTCATCGATGCGGTAAAGGCGGGAAAAATCAGGCACTTCTTCCTAATCGGCGGCTGCGACGGCGCAAAGCCGGGAAGAAATTACTTCACCGAATTCGCCCAGAAAGTCCCCAAGGACTGTGTTATTCTCACTCTGGCCTGCGGCAAGTATCGTTTCAATAAACTCGATTTCGGTGATATCGGCGGCATACCTCGCCTGCTCGACTGCGGCCAGTGCAACGACGCCTACTCCGCGATTCAGATAGCTGTTGCTCTGGCAGGGGCCTTCAAATGCGGCGTAAACGACCTGCCGTTGTCGTTTGTCTTGTCATGGTACGAGCAAAAAGCGGTTGTAATCCTCCTGACGCTGCTGCATCTTGGCATAAAGAATATCAAACTCGGCCCGTCGCTGCCCGCGTTCGTCAGCCCCGCCGCCCTTGGTGTTCTGGTTGAGAAGTTCAATATCGCTCCCGTAGGTTCTGTAGATGAAGATTTGGCAGCGATACTCGCGGCGAAATAAAGGAAACGTTATGGCCTTGCGGAATATAATCGTTATCGACGAAGAAAAATGCAACGGCTGTGGCTTGTGTGCCAACGCCTGCGCGGAAGGCGCAATAAAGATAATTAACGGCAAAGCAAAATTGGTCAGCGAGACCTATTGCGATGGTCTCGGCGCCTGTATCGGGCATTGCCCGCAGAACGCTATCAAGATTAAACAACTGCAAGCCAAACCCTTTGACGAGGAAGCGACAAAAGAACATCTCAAGCAAATGAAACAATCGCAGCCGGTGCCGTTTATGTGCCCCGGTATGGCGTCTGCGCAATTACGAAACACCGAAGGAAAAATCGATTCGGCGTCGGGTGATGTGCCTGCCCTCCGTAGCAGCGGCAAAGTTGATGCCGCTGCGAAGGATGGGGCATCGCAACTGACACACTGGCCGGTTCAGCTTAAACTTGTTTCCGTGCACGCACCGTATTTCGCGGATGCTCGATTACTGCTTGTGGCAGATTGTGTCCCCTTTGCGATGGGTGATTTCCACGGCAGGTTTCTAAGGGGCCGCAGTATTGTAATAGGATGTCCCAAACTTGACGATGCCAGTTTTTACGTCGAAAAGCTCGCTGATATTCTGCGGGCCAACAAACTCAAGTCCCTCAGCGTAGTACATATGGAAGTGCCTTGTTGTCATGGCCTGACTCGAATCGCGCAAGAGGCATTGACAAAGGTCGGAATAAAGATGACATTCGAGGATGTTACGGTAGGCCTTAATGGTAGTGTAAACAAGGTTGAACAAATATCGGTTAATTGACCGGCTTTAGCCGTAGGTGATATATGACGGACTTTGTTAAATCTATAGCGATGGGCTTCTGGAACACGGTTCTTGAGATGTCGCCATATCTGTTGTTCGGTTTCTTTATGGCGGGATTGCTCAGTGTCCTTGTATCGAAGCAGCTTGTTGAAAAACATCTCGGCGGCAGGGGGATTTGGCCGGTTATAAAGGCGTCGCTTTTTGGTGTGCCTCTGCCCTTGTGCTCATGCAGCGTCATCCCCGTAACAATGTCGCTTCGCAAGCACGGCGCAAGCAGGGGGGCGGCTGTGTCATTTTTGCTCTCGACCCCGCAAACAGGCGTTGACAGTATTTTTGTCACGTATGCCTTGCTTGGCCCGGTCTTCGCGATATTCAGACCGATAGCCGCGTTTGTCACCGGCATCGTCGGCGGCGTGATGGTCAATTTCTTCGGCGATTCTCTTGAAAATGGCTCACAACAAAATCTGAATTGCGAGGATGAATGTTGTTCCGGCGGGCACAAAAGCAATCCTGTTGCGCGAATGTTCAGATATGGCTTTATCACGCTTCCTCGCGATATAGGCAGGGCGATGCTGCTCGGCCTGGTTGTTGCTGCTTTCATTTCAGCCCTTGTCCCCGACGGTTTCTTCGCGGACAAACTCGGAACCGGCATTTTCCCGATGTTCGTGATGATGCTTTTGGGAATACCGATGTATGTTTGCGCGACCGCTTCGGTCCCGATAGCGGCCGCACTGATGTTGAAGGGTGTGAGTCCGGGGGCCGCTTTGGTTTTCCTTATGACGGGTCCCGCTACCAACGCCGCATCGATTGTTATCATCTGGAAAATTATGGGCAGGGCCACCGCGATAACTTACCTCGCTGCTGTGGCCGGATGCGCATTGCTAAGCGGCATAATTCTCGATTATATTATCACTGGTGTTGCATTTGCTCATACTGTTCATCACGGCTGGATGATGCCGCAGTCCGTCCAATATGTTTCCGCGATTATGCTTTTTATTGTGTTGATGTTTGCTATACTTCATAAACCGGAAGATAAAGGATTAACGCACTGACTTTTTTACGGAGATAAATACAATGGCAAAGTCAAGTATGCCGCACGCAGGCCACAACAAACACCTTTGTTATTTGAACAACCTCGGCTATCAATTAAGCAACCCAAGGGAATACAAAGCCCTTGTAAAGAACGCCAAATTCGTATGCAAAATATGCGGCAGGGTTGCTGTCAGCGATAAAAATCTGTGCAAACCAACGGCTCTCTGATTTGTTTGTTGCCGATTTGTTTCTCTGTCTTTAGCAGAGTCGTTCTGTAGCGCACTTACACCTCACAGCGAAAGGCGCCTTTGAGGTCCTATAAACAGGCACCGATGGCGATATAGACGCCCATGCGACAGCTTATGTCAGTGAGTAACCAGCAATATCTCAGGTCTATAAGTAATATTCCGTGCCGAATAGAGGGTTTTCCTTATCAAATCCCTTGTTTATTACGTCGATAGTGCTTGCGGAGTCCTTATTGTGTGTTTTGATTACTGGGGTACGGAAAGGGCTTTTCCGTAACTTTTCATTGAGGGTTGAACAAAATGCGCAGTTTTAAGCCGATTCTCCTTGTGGAGGACGACACCGTTGATGCTATGACGGTGAAAAGAGCGTTGAATGACCTTCATGTCATTAATGCTCTCGTTCGCGTGACCGACGGCGAACAGGCGCTGGAGTACCTGCGGAATAGCGCAAACGCCGAGCCGTGCGTAGTCCTTCTGGACCTGAATATGCCCAAAATGAATGGCGTTGAATTCCTCAAAATCGCAAAAGCTGATGACAAATTGAAGTGCATCCCCGTGGTTATTCTTACCACCTCCAAAGCCGACCAGGATAGGTTCGAATGCTTCAATTGCAGCGCTGCCGGCTACATAGTCAAGCCCGTCGATTACAAAGGATTCGTTGAGGCAATGAGAATTCTTAACCTTTACTGGACGCTCAGCGAATTGCCGGGTGGTGACCTTAAGGAAAATGATGTTAAGCTTGAAAATGTTGTCTGCTCCTGACAAGCGGAATTGCTGCGTCCCATAATTAAGCCGAGACGTCCCCGCTGGGCATTTTTATGCTTAACATATACGGCATGGCTCTCGAAAAAAGTTTTGTCCCGCTTTGAAAATAGCGTTTTTCTTCTGAAATCAGCCGTGGCTTGTGTCGATAACACCGGCAGGTTTTATGCGAGACAAAAGATTTGTAGGAGTAAAAAATGCGAAATCTGAGGCCGATACTGCTCGCTGAAGACGATGGCGTGGACGCTATGACCGTCAAGCGTGCGTTTAGTGAACTTAAGGTCAATAACGAACTGGTTAGAGTAACCAACGGTGAGGAAGCGTTAGAATACCTGAAAACGCATGCCGACAAAAAGCCCTGTGTTATTCTGCTCGACCTGAATATGCCGAGAATGAACGGCATAGAGTTTCTCAGGGTGGCAAAGGCCGACGATGAGTTGAGACAAATACCCGTGGTTGTGCTGACAACCTCGAAAGATGACCGTGATAAAGTGGAAAGCTTCAAATTCAGCGTAGCCGGTTACATAGTAAAACCAGTGGACTACAAGAAGTTTGTTGAGGCGATTAAAGTCCTCAACTTATACTGGACGCTTAGTGAGTTGCCCGGCAACGCGCCTGAAACACCTGTTGTTGTGCCTGAAAAAACCGCCTGCACCGAAAAAGCATAAGTTTAGATATGGCTCCGGTTATTGGTTTATAAGCCAGGTGTCCGCCAAAACAGCAATATCCTCAAGGTTCACCATTCTGTCACCCAAAGGCAGTGGGGCGATGTCAGCCGAAGGCTCGTTCTGCCTCCAGTATTGACCCAGCTTGCTGAAATCCGCGAAAGTAACTTTCCCGTCGCCATTAACATCCCCTGATACCGTCACGAGATACCACATCGTTTGATATGTCGGCGACAGTTCAATTATCGTCTGCCCGTTTTCCAAACTTGTCGGCACTGTGGTATTTATTGTTCCGTCAGGCCGCAGCGCGTAACATTTCAGTCCCTTGAATGGGATTTTTATCTTCGCCCGGACCGGTTCTATTTGAACGGGTGCGTATCCCCAGTTTGTGCCTACTGTTGTGCGGTCGGATGAGAATATCATTCCCGTGTTTTCGCACCGCCCGACCGCTGTGATGAGAAACTTTCTCTTTTGCGGCAGGGAGTTCGTTGTGTAAGGTGGTTCAAGCGATGTTATTGTAAGCGCAACGTAGTTTGGCTCATTCACCTCGATGGTATTATTGCTCGCGGCAAGGAACTTCTCTTTATGGCCCGTATAAACCCTTGCAGATTTCCCTGTTACCGAATATATCCCGTTTCCGTCGGTGCCGATTTGCCAGTTTACAGTTGTTCGGTTCGGCTCATCAGGCGTGGTAATGGTGCCTGTTTCATACAAAGTATTGGTTATGCGTTTTGTCAGCAGGTCCTGCCGCGTTAAACTGGAGTTTCGCGTCAGCACGCCGAACATATCGCTGCCGTATGTGTAATGAAGTTCCGCCAAACCTGCTGTGGGGGAAACAGGATTTGTCAATCCAACAAAATATTGTGTATTGCCGAGGGGCTCGATTCCATCAAAACGGAATATACTTGCACCTGCCTGGAAAAATCCCCATTTCGACGGATTATGAAGTATGCTGAAATAACCGTTGAAACAGTTACTGTTCCAGTCGCTTGCACTTCCTGTGTAGTCGAAGAACCAAATTCCGTCCCAGTCCTGGACTGCCGCAAAAGACGCGAGCATCGGCACACATTCTGCCTGGCTGTCTAACGGGGCGGGATGACTGTATTCGCTGACCGTAAACGGTTTGCCTGCATAGGTTGTGCTTTTACCAAGTCGGCAGCCCGCCAGCCCAAACAAGGTGGCCTCATTGATAAAGTCGGTCATTGGTTTTTGCTGTATATACCAGTTCGCGGGGTCCCATGGTGTCCCCGGGAATGCCGGATGCTGCCAGTAAGAGTGGGCGTCGATGAAATCCATATCGCTTTGCGCGTAGAGCCCTAACGGCCCAAAGACAATCGTTCCTGTTACTAATCCATCGTACCCGAGGTCATTCTTTATGTAGCTTCGCATATCGTCAAAATATGCCTTTTCTGTTTCCGCGAGAAATCTCAATTCGTCGATTGAGCGCTCTTTTACCACGGCGTTAGCGAACAATCGCACAGTGCCGGTCTCAATAAATTCATCTGCCATAAGACCGGTTTGCCCGCCGGTGCTTAATCGCACATTCGTCAAATAAAATGGGGTAGCATTATTGCCAAAACTGAAAGTTACCCGGCCGTTATCGTCGCTTGAGCTGGCGGTGAAACCAAAAGTGAATGTTTGCCACGTTGTTCCCAGCGTAACCTGCTGATAAAAACCAAGGTTACTCCATGGGTCGTGTTCCTGCATCACGTTGCACGATATCGAACGCGGCTGTTCAGCAACTGCGTCGAAGCTAAGTGTATAATATTGGCCTGCTGTCAAATGCAGATGGGCCTGTTTAACCTGCAGGTGCCATTCTGTGCTGTCAATAACTGTTGGGGCTAATTTGGCTCCTGTTCTCGATAGATATTGCGCAAGTGTGAAACCCGCCAGACAGCCGTTATGCTGTTCAAGATACCATTTGTTATTGGCCGGAACATTGGGGTCGTTAAAATGACTCTCGAAGCTTGTGATAACATTTGGCCCTAACGGCTCAACATGTGCGTTCCAGACGTTTCTAAGTCCGTTCGTATCGCTGTATTTGCTGCCGAGCCAGTCGTTATATTGCTGTTTTAGTATATTCGCGTAATACGTCGGCAAACTACGCAGCTTTTGGGGACCATCCCACATAAAAAAGCTGTCCTCGTTTGTAATTTCCACAAAAGCGATTGCCGGGTCGTCCGCGACTCGGATATTGCGATATGGATTTACACGGTCCAGCATATCATGGGCGTAAGCTTTTTGGGCGGCTATCAGTGCCGGTGTGAAAATACCGACGATTTTGTCGTAATCCGTACAGGGGTCGGGCAAGCCTAAGTATTGGCTGTGCTTTCGGCCAACGTGAAGGTTCAAATTAGTATAAATACCCCTCTTGGCCATTTCATTGACATAATAATCAAACCGGTCCAGCGCCTCCGGATATATCGTTGCCCCTCCTGAAGGTTCCCAAATCCCGTTCGGATAATTCAATGTGTCCATATGATGGCAGCGAACGGAATTTACCCCTGCTGCCGCTAACCGCTGTGCCGATTTGTTTGCGTCTGAATGACTTGGGATATTCCCTGCAAAAGTTAAATTAACACCCCATATTTTTACTCGTTCGCCGTTTTGCGTGAAATGGTCGTTGGTAGCCAGGATTCTGTCTTTTGCATCATTTCCAATGGGCTGGTATTTTATGGCTATCAGTGAGTCAGGGTTCTGCTGGGATGGAATTACAAACGGCGTCATTCCGGGCGGACATTCTTGCGGCTCTCCTGTGAGCCTCATGTTATCCAGATAAGCCGTATAATTTGTCGCCAGACCGTCATTTGAATAACTGTTTGCGAAGAGGTAAAAAGTCAGGGAAGACGGGGTCGTTGCCGGCTTATTTGAATCGTAATCGACTGTCATTGTGATGGTGCGGTTTGTTTTGCTGGTGCCTCCCCACGCCGGCAAACGATTGTCCCACTGTAGCCAGCCTGTCTGGCTGCTCCAAAGGGCAAGACCGAAATTTATTCCGGAATCGCCGGGGAAGTCCGCAGCCAATGTAGTGATGTCAATGCTGAATTTTGTGTTGGCCATAAAGCTGCCGGGATTGACAGGGAACGACCCGATAAATCCCCAGCCGATTGGCCCTGTAACACGGATGCTGTACAATCCCTCTGTAGCACCGGTGGTTTGACCGCCGACAAGTGATGGTCCCGAGCTGCTGATGGGATTCGCAGTTCCATCTTCGAAACTGCTGATAAGCACGTTACTATCGCACAAATCTCCGTAGCAGGTCGAGGCAAGAATAAATGCTAAAACAATAGATGTGAATGCTTTGACCACACCGTTCTCCATTTTCTGCATTTGTATGGGTGCGGAATGATTAATCGGTATTTAATGCATTTTAACCGACTCAGGCATAAATGTCAAGATTGTTATCCATTTCCATAGCAGAGAAATGCGGCAGCCCTCCCCATATAGAAGATTCCAATGCGCCCGGCCAGATTCGAACTGACGACCTTCGGTTTAGGAAACCGACGCTCTATCCTACTGAGCTACGAGCGCGACCGGCATCAATTATAGGGGCAAACGGGTTCTTTTTGAAGAGCAAAAAGTTTTGTTTGATATGTTTCAGGTAAAATAAAAAAAGCCGGCAGTAATACCGGCTTCTTGTTGGCTTTAATGTTGTCCGCCGCTAATAGATTATGGCGGTCGCCTCCTCTATTTTTCTGACGACCTCCGAAACATCCGCGGGCATCGAAACATATCCGTCAAACCCTTTATGCAGCAATGCTGCCGCTTCACCGCCCGCCAGGCGGTTCACAAGGGCGATTATCCTGATGGTCTGTAGCTCTTCGTCCGACCGGATATTCCTGCATATTTCCGCCGCGTCGATGTCTTTTGCCAGCAGGTTTACAAGCAGAACGTGCGGTTCAAATCGCTGAACCGCGGTGCCCGTCTCGAAATTATTCTTGGCCACTATGACCTCATAGTCCGACTTTGCCATCAGCGTCTTTGCCAGCGTTGATGCCGACTCAACATTGTTGTCCACTATTACAACGCGCATTTTGCCGACAGGCAGCGCGGGCACCGGCATATTATTCTGCTTCATAAACCGTATCAGCTCGTTGACCGGTATCCGTCTGTCTTTGCTGCCCGGTATCCGGTAGCCCTTCAACTGGCCGCTGTCGAACCATTTCGACACTGTTCTCGGCGCTACGTTGCAAATCTTCGCCACGTCGCCCGTCGTTAATACGTTCTTGCCTTTTGCCATTTTACATTCCTCCCGGAGCGTGTTTTTTGCCGCTTACACGCTATTTATCGGTTTTAATACCTCTGCCGTTTAGAACAACCAACCTCGTTCCAAACCGCGTTACTGATATCGGCCTTCGCCTCTATTACTACGTCCCATAAGCCGCGGTTGGCGGAAAGTATTTGGCAAAATTGGGTCTGAACAGTAGAATCTCCTCTTTCGTATAATCTGCATTTGATGCTGTAAGGAGCCGTGTATGCGTGTATTTTTGTCCCGTCCTGATATCACCGACAGGGAAATTCAGGCAGTAACTGATGTGCTGAAAAGTCCCAATCTTTCGCTTGGCCCGAAGCTGGGCGAGTTTGAACAGGCCTTCGCTGAATATATAGGCAAAAAGCGTGCTGTCGCCGTCAACAGCGGAACAAGCGGCCTGTATCTGTGTATGCTCGCCCTGGGTATCGGGCCGGGAGATGAGGTAATCACAACTCCCTTTACCTTCATCTCCACTTCGAACGTTGTCCTGATGGTGGGCGCCAAACCTGTCTTTGTCGATATTGACCCTGTAACTTTGAACATTGACCCGGATAAAATTGAACAAAAGATTACAAAAAAAACAAAGGCGATTATTCCCATTGAGGCCTTTGGAAGTACCGCCGGTTTCGATAAACTTCGCCGGATTGCCGACAAGCACAAACTTGCCTTTGTCGAGGATAGCTGCGAGGCACTCGGTTCCGCGTTAAACGGCAAAAAAGCCGGCACCTTCGGCGATATTTGCGTCTTCGCCTTTTATCCCAATAAGCAGATAACGACCGGCGAAGGCGGCATCATTCTTACCGATAATGACGAACTGGCTGATATGTGTGTGTCGCTTCGCAATCAGGGCAGGGCGGCGGGGGGCAGCTGGCTCAGTCACGTCCGGCTGGGCTACAATTATCGCCTGAGTGACATTAACTGCGCCCTCGGCATAGTCCAGCTTTCGAGAATCGAGGAAATAAAACGCAAACGCAAACAGGTCGCCAAATGGTATCAGGAAAACCTCGCCGGCGATGACCGCCTGGTTGTGCCGACAGAACCCGCCGGCTGTGATACCAATTGGTTTGTTTTTGTCGTTCGTCTCGCTGACAAATTCACTCGCCAGAACCGAGAGAAAGTTCTCGAAACGATGCGCGACGCGGGCATTCAGGTCAGCAACTATTTTACGCCCGTTCACCTTCAGGCCTTTATGGTCGAGCGTTTCGGCTTCAAACCGGGCGATTTCCCAGTTACCGAGAAAATCGCCGAAAGGACCATAGCTCTGCCTTTCTACAATAATCTCACCAAAGACGAAGTAGCAATTGTCTGCGACGAACTCCGTAAAGCTGTCGATAAACTATAGTGATGCCTGCCCTCCGGCCTGTCCATCGAAGCTTTAGCGTAGGTGGAAGCCCTTGGCGTAGGAGGGAGCTTCGCCGGGCTATCGACAAGCTCTAAACAGTCTCAAACTTGTTTTTTTGGGCTTTTTTCGAATAGTTGACGTAGATTTGCCGGCAATTTTAACTGTCGCTGGTCAGTGGTGCCGTCATCGTGACTCTGCACCCTTGCTTGGGCTTAGAGTCAATCTCAAGATATCCACCTAACTCTCCCAATCGTGCGCCAATACTAAAATGCCCAAAGCCCTGTTGCTTGCCCTTTCTTTGAGCTATTTTAGAAAGGCTGAACCCAACTCCATCGTCTTCAATCCTGACCTTTATCTGACTCCCAACTTTGCGAATAGAGACCTTTACATTTTGTGCGTGCGAATGCTCGATAACGTTAGAGAGCAAATCCTTTACGCTCCGAAACAAAAGAATCTTAACATCATCGCTTATGGGCTTGACTTGGCTATCATCCTCGAATTTATACTCAATCACACTCTTTTTATCAATTTGCTCCTCGATTAGGCAAGCCACCCCCTCCTCAAAACCCATCTCGTACAATGCGGGGCTATTAATTTCAAGTGACAATGATTTAAGATTGCGAGTTGTTGCGTTGAGCAGCCGGCATACATCGTCCACTATCTTGTGAAACTCTTCAGAACTCATAGACTTAGACAACGTTTCTAACTTCATTTTGGAAGCTACTAAATTCTGGGCAATCTTTTCCCGCATTTCTACTGCGATGCGGTGCTTTTCCTTCTCGTCGACTAACACCAATTCCGAAGCCAGGGATTTGAGTCGCCGCTGATAGGCAAGAAGCTTTTCCTCCGCGAGTTTGCGTTCGCCATCCTTAAGCAGTTCCCACTTACCTTCATTTTTGATAAGGGCATATTGATGGTTGTTGCATACTCGTATAACTTCAGATATTTCGCAGTCGCCAAGACTGTAGCTGCAAAGGGCAATTATCCGATACTGGCGGATTGTTTCATTTATCTCTTTTTCATAACCCATGAAATCCATCCAGAGTTTTTTCTCAAGCCATAACGTATTACCTGTTACCCTGATACCTTCATAACCGTTGTCCATCGCCTTGTTGTGTTTATTGACCCATCCTTTCAGAACTCGTCGCGGGTCAAAAGCGCCCTCTTTAAGATACCATTCGCCGGCCGAAATGATTTCAATTTGCCCGCTTCTTATATGTTTCTCTAAACCGGACACACTCTTTGCCAATGCTTCTTTAGCTTCTTGTGCACAAAGAGGCTCAGAAGTAATCCACATACATAATTCGTGATTCTCCAATCCTGCTTTGAAATAAGGCACCAAAATATCGATTAAATCTTCCTTTGTATGGTAGAAGTGGCACACATGAGTACCCCAGGGAATATCTCCCAGTGCAGGTATTCCCGTTTTTCTAAATCCTTGTTCATTGTGTTTTGCTGGTGTCATCCTGCAATCCTCCAAAAGTTCAGACAAACAGCGAAACTCCCTTCGGTGCATATTTGACTGGCATTTTCATATTATACACCTGGCTGCGCAACCAACCATATAATTACACAATAATATCAAAATATTTCTTGAATTGCCTTTTTGCGATTATTCGCCTAACTGCCTTAAAATAAACGACTTACCGTCGTGTCGTCCTCGTGATTATTAGCAAAAGCAGGGGGGCAAGACACGGGGGATTCCTCGCAATGACGTATCTGCCTCAACATAAAAAAAACGCCGTCCCTTAGGGACGGCGTTTGTGTATTTAGAGGGGATACTTACTACTTGGGTAACTGGTCCTCAGCTACCTCACGCACCGTCAGGTCCGCGTATATTACACGATACATCTGGCTGCCGGCCGGACGATACCAGAATATCGGCGTATTGGGGGTATTTATCTTCACGCCGTTACCCGCATATCGCCAGTTGCTGTCCTGTGGAAGTTTTGCCACGAAGAGTAACGCATTGAACATCTGGCTGGGGTCAACTTTGCTCCATGCTTCGCCTTTAAGCTTGCCCTGTTTTGCCATATCCATAGTAACCTTGGCAATTTCAGAACCGGCAACCATTGGCGGAAATGTCTCATCTGTATTGTTAGTGGCCCAGAATTTCAGCCAATCGATAAATATTTGTTCGCTCTGTTCGGCGGGATTATCCTTCATTTCGCCGAAGGTTTTTAAACCGGCAGGTGGTTCAAGGCTGAATAGCGAATCATCCAGGTCCACGTCAAATTTGATATTCTTGATTATTCTGTTCATCCCAGACGCACTCGCGTATTTCTGCTCGACTTGGACAACCTCGCCGGTTTTCGTGTCGAGCCAGACTAACGTTGTCAAATCGCCTTGTGTTACTTGGTATCCGTCGCAATTGATGCCGTCTATTTCTTTCTTGCCGAGTCCTTTGTCTGCTTTTTCAGGAAGTTTCTTCATCGATTCGATAGATTCAAACGGGCCTGGTCCGCCTGTGTTTGTGAGGTTCTTTATATCGCCTAACGTATAGTGGCTGCCCGGCACGATAGATATCATCTTGCCGCTGGTCGCGTTAACAATTGCGACATAGCCGTCGATTGTTGTCGTGCGAAGATAGCCGGGTTCCTTGTAGGCCATGTCTGTTTTTATCGTTTCGCCGTTGCCCATGTTGGATTGTGTAATTAATGTATAAACAAGTGTCCTTGCATTTCTGATTTCCTCGACGACCTTGGCATAAGCGTTTGTACCGGTCATTAATTGAACGCCGACCAGCCCTGTGATTACTATTACGGCTGCCGCCGCTGCTAATCTCATCTTGTTTTGCATAATCGTTCTCCAAACCCCGCCTTGACGGGATTGTCTTTCTTGTTGCCATTGGCGTCGTGCAAAAGCAGCCAGCAGTTCCTGTTCCAGCTTATCGCGGTGACGGTGATCCGGTTTGTCGTCGAATGTCATCTTGCTCATAAGTTCTTCTATATTTCTTTCGTTAGGATTCATATTGTCACCTCCTGCCCGTTAATCTGGGCTGAAGAGATATGCTTTCGCAGTTTTTCCATTGCCCGCGACAACTGGCTGCGGACAGTGCTTGCGCTCGTGCCGACTACCTCGGCAATTTCCTCTGTTTTAAGGTTTTCAAAAAAACGCATTGTGACGATAGCTTGTTCATCCGGCTTTAACATAAGTAACGCCTTTTTGATGACGGCCTGGTTATCCTGCGACTCGTCAGCCGCAACCGCCTCACCGGCATCTTCGCTGCTCGACCCCCGCCATACCCAGGTCAATATCGCGCTTCGGCGGGTGGTCTTTCTGATGTGTTCGTTGATGGCATTCGTCGCTATCCGGTAAAGCCAGTTCCGGAATTGCTTCTCATTGCCGTCAAACGTCTGGAAGTTTTCCACCATTTTCAGGAAAACTTCCGATGTGATGTCTTCCGCTGTGGTCCTCTCAAACAGCCGGTGTGCACAATACCTGAATATCGCATCGTAGTGACGTAAATATAACCTTGTGAAGGCCCCGGGGTCACTTTTCGCCTGCGTCATCGGGTCCGGCTCGAATGGAAAACCGCTAAGTTCGCTCACATTCATCATTCTGCTCTCGTAATCAATTTGTAAATTTCTTGCTATCATCGCAATTATAAATGCGCGGCAATCATAAATGCGGCAGTAAAACTTTTGAAATTTAACAGCTTTTAGGGGGCTCGGAATGTAAGTGCTGATATAGCAGGCGGTTAGGTCTCTGTCCCGAGGTCGATTATTTTCGCTGTCGGTATCCGATTTTTTATGATTTCACCTGCCAAATCGACCCATCTGCCGCATTTATCCAGAACCACGCTGTCACTGCTTGCGACGATTTTTCCCCCTTTTATCAGCACCGCATCCGGGCTTGTAACAAGTTCTATTTCCCACTTCCAGTTGTTCTTTTCCGCAAGTTCACGAAGAAGAGTTTTTAATCGCCCGCTGTTTGAGACCGGACTGTCCAATAACCATAGTGCCTGGCTTATCCCGATTCGTTGCAGAAATCCGCCTATAAGTTCGATGGCGGGTTGCGTTTCACTGACCCTGCGATATGTCCCGTGAATGCTCGCTAAATCCCTGCAGCATCCGTCTCGTCCCCTGAAAATCAGCCCTCCGCTCATCGCCGCCTCAATCGTTATCAATAAATTATACCCGTCAATCGCGATTGCCTGTTTGCTGACATCGCTGATATCCACCTGTTGTTTTTTTCGACTGTCACGCTGTTCATTCGAGCAGGAGCTTCGCATCACCGCTAATCGCTGTCTTTCGGTAAGTGTGAATCGGTCACCTACAAGCTTAAGTGAGCTTTTTTCCGCGTATCCTTTGCTCAACAAAAGTGAATAATCCGCGACGGCACATCGAATGTCAGGTATCTTGTCTCCGGCAAACAGCATTGCGTCGGCAGGATGTTGTCCCCTGTGTGCCCGTTTGTCAGGCATAAACACATCCCCTGTTTTATGCTGATTCTGTTTTTATTACTTTGGCTTATCTTCCTGCAGTTGTTTTGCTTTTTCGTGGCACAAATTCGCATTCTTCGTATCGCCCATTGCCGAATAGACCTGTCCGAGATGTGAATACGTCTGTGCTGAATCGCCTTTTTCAGCCAAATCCGTCTGAAGAAGTTTTATCGCCTCGGCAAACGCGTTTGATGCCCCTTGTGAATCGCCGGTTTTTTTCAGGGTGGTTCCAAGATTGTAATACAGCATTGCGGTTAATTGCTTGTTTGCCTGCGTATTCTTTTCCCCGAGAATTGACCGCAGCAAAGGGATAGCTTCCTGCCACTTATTATGGTCTGCCAAAATCTTCCACATCGAATAGTTTACTTTCGCCGACAGCATAGGATACACTTTGATCACCATTCGATATCTTTCGATGGCTTCTTCCCATTTGCCCTCCGAGTTCAGCGTTTGGGCCTGCTCCATATACTTTTCCACTATTGGTACTGCCGATATCTCTCGAACAACAGGTGTCATAAAATTTTCCACGGGGACATAATCGTCATCGAAGACAATACAACCGGTCGTTTTATCAAACTCAGCCAAATCATTTCCATCAGAAATCACCAATTCAGCATCTGCGAGGTTTTCCTCTGTGTTGATTGTTTCGAGATTTATCGGCCTCTTAGCCGCTATTACAATGAAATTCACCGGCAGATTATAGTCACTGTGTTTGGTAACTACATAAATATGCGGAAAGGTCTTCTTTATGGTCTTCACAAAACTGGCGACAACTTTACCTCCTTCGCGCATATCGATTATATTTGTCAGATACACGCCGTCCGCCGCCAGTATATCGTAAATCTTCTCATTAAACTGCTTTGTCACTAATTGAAAAGGAACGGACAAATCGTTATAAGCGTCCATATAGATAAAATCATATTGCGGGACCTGTTCGCCTCGTTGTTTCTTTTCCAGCAATTCGTCAACGTAATTACGGCCGTCAAGATTTATCGTTCTAATCGGCGTATCTCGCGGCAGCCCGAACGCCTGTATTGCCGTCTCTGTTACCGCCGGGTCTATTTCCGCGACGTCCACGTTGCTGCTGGGCCATACGTCCAGAATATACCGCGGAAAAACATACCCGCCGCCTCCTATCGTCAGCGTGTGGAGCATTTCTTTGCCCACAGCGGCCGTGCGTGTCACCGCTCCGTAAACTCGAACATAGAAAAAGCACAGGTCCCGAATCTTGCCCATTATTATCTGGCTGTGGCTTTTCAAATTGTCCTGTACAAACTGCCGCTCATCCGGCTGTTTGGTCAGTTGGTGGACCGCAACGTAGCCGTACTGGCTTTCGGTTTCATAAAGCATATCCGGCTCATCTGCCTGCCTGAGTGCTATTGCTGAACCGATTGTATGGGTCCATTTCGAATGTGTCGTCCCTGCGACCGCAAGAAAGATTACTATAACCGCATAAACATACATCATCGCTGTTTTCGGTTTGTATATCAGGGCTGTTACCAGGAGTATTACCGCCGTCAACCATAGTGTGTTTACCGTCCCGATACTCCCGATTAGCCAGAAACCCGCCAGGAATGTCCCCAGGATACTCCCAGCCGCGCCAAGTGCGTACATCCTGCCAACTGTGCGCCCGCTGTCCTGCCTCAATTCCAGGGCTATCTTCACCGCCACAGGGCTGATAGCGCCCATAAGCATCGATGGAATAAAGAATACAATCGCTATATGGCACAACACTCGTTGCGCCATTTCCATGCGCCACAGGAAAGTCCATTCGCCTACAAGGTTATTGAGGATTATGGCGGCTATGCAAGCCCCCGACGATGCCGCGAGCAGCCAGCCGATGGTTTTCCTTGCCGGAAACGAATCCGCCAGCCGGCCCCCAAGATAATACCCAAGCGTAATTCCCCCAAGTATCACGCCTATCACTGCCGTCCACGTGTAAAGCGATGAGCCGATATGTCTTGCCGCCAGCCGGCCCGCGACAATCTCAACCATCATAACGCAGACACTGGCGAGAAATATCGTCGCGCCAGCTGACGCGGCGGTCATGAAATCGTTAGTCAGTGGCTTGTCTGTTGTGGCTTCTTTTTGCATCCACCGAAGTATAAAGCAGTATTTTTATTCCGGCAAGCTGTTTCTTCTAAGGGGTGAATTTTCGTATGTTACTGCTTGGTTTGCGATTGCCTGGTTGCAGCCTGTTCTGCAATTCGCTGCAGCCGGGAAACTGCTTCAGTGTTTCCGCCTTGTTTCATGGCATTTATAGCGTTTGTTATTGCGGTTTGGGCTTGTTCATAATCCTTTTGGTCTATCAGGACTGTTATAAGCATAAAATGATATTCGGGATTGTATGGTGCCGCCTTTACTGCTCGCTCCAGATATATCTTTGCCTCCGCGATATTTCCTGTGCTCGCCAGTGCCATCCCGAGATTCGCCAGGACGTCAGGCGCTGTGGGAGTTATCTGAAGACGGTGTTTAAATCCTTCGATTGCACGGTTGAGATATTTTTGAGATTTCTCAGGTTGTCTGAGTCCGCGCAGCGATGCGCCCATACACAGATGCATTGTGGAAATATCCGTTTTGATTTCGGGCCTGTCGTAGTATTGAAGCCCGTTTTGGCAGACGAAAAATGACTTTTTAAATTCATGATGTGCCAGCAGGTCATTGCTTATATCGACATAATTATTTACAGATAATGGCTGGCAGTTATAAATCACTTTCATATACAGCTTGACGGCTCGCTCCCATTCGCCGGCTTTACCCAGTTCGCTGGCTTTGATTATATCGTCGCTGGCTGATTTCCAGGCTTTGTCCCGAACCGAGATTGGTGCGGCCAGATTATCTATAGGCGCATAATCATCGGTCAGCGTGATTCCTTTGTTCCTTGTTATGAGTGTGTCAAGTTCCTCCTCGCTTAATCGCCAGATATCGGGAAAGGATTTGCTGACTTCCGCAGCTATCGAATCGATATCGAGCGTTTTCTGCGAGGCGATTAAGACGAAAGTCATTCGCCCGTAATACTCAAATGCTAATGTCAGTACATAAACGTTTCTGAATGTCTGCCTCAATGTGTTTAAAACGCTGCCTAAAACCTGGCCGCTGTCATAAACATCAATGAGATTCAGCATATAAAAGCCGTCTTCTTTGAGCAGCCGGGCCACTTTTTCGTTGAACTCCTTGGTTATAAGCTGATATGGGACGGAAAAATGGTCATAAGCGTCTCCATAGATAAAATCATAGGAGTGTATGCGTTTTCCCACTTCTTCTTTTGCAATTACGTCATCTATAAAGTTGCGTCCGTCCATCGTGAATATGTTAAGGCCGTGGTTCTCCTGCAGTCCGAAGGCCGCTATTGCCGCCGTGGTTACTCCGGGGTCAATTTCCACTACGTCAACTTTTCCTGTTGGCCACATGTGTTTGAGATAGCGTGGAAATACAAACCCTCCGCCTCCTATAGCAAGAAAGGCCGGGTTATCATGCCCTTTCATTGCCTGCTCTGTTGCTGCCGCGTAAATTTTCTCGTATGAATATTGCAGATTTGTGATATCGCCCATTGCGGCTATGCTGTGAGTAAGTTTGTCCTGAATGAATACGCGAACGTCTGGATTGTCGGATTTCTTACTGATTCGTACCCGGCAATACTGGGTTTCGTTATCATAAATAACGTTCGGGTCCGGTTTGCTTCTCAAAGAAAGCGTTGCGCCCGTCTGTTCGAAATACTGACTTTTCGTGCTTCCCAGAAATATCATTATAACCAGTATTCCTGCCCACGGGTAAAGCAGCCGGTATTTCAGGTCGTATAATAGTCCCGCGGCTAAAAGTGCTGCCGCAGTTGCCCAGATAACTCCGTTAGACCCGATGGCGGGTATAAGCCAGAATCCTGCGATCAAGGTGCCTGCGATACTGCCGGCGGAGCCAAAGGCATATACCTTTCCTATTGTATTCCCCTTTTCCTGTTGTTGGTCCAGCGCTGTCTTTGCTGCTACGGGGATTATCGCGCCTATGAATACCGGCGTCAGCAGGAATACGACTGTGATACAGGCCAGTGAGTATAGCGGCCAGCTGAGACCCCCAAAAATCGCCCATTTTTCCAAGCTGTTATTCAGCCAGATACTGCCGACGCACGTTATTGAAGCGACGCCAAAAAGTCCTCCTATAGTCCTTTTGGTGGGGGAGTAGTCCGCGAGTCGTCCGCCTAAATAATTCCCTGTTGTCAGACCCGCCAGCGTTACTCCTATTACTCCTGTCCATGTGTATAGGGACGAACCGAAATGGTATGCGACCAGCCGGCCTGCGGCAAGCTCCACCATCATAACGCAGGCGCCGGCGAAAAATACTGTCGCCCCCGCTACGATGCTCGGCGGTAATACTTTTTGTTCTGTCTTTGATTTGTTCATCTGGACGGCAGTTTATTTATTTTCTGTGCCTTTTCGTTAAGGTTGATTACCAGCACGTATATCGTTACAATTATCAGTTATCGATTACCAATAATCAATTGGGTATTTCAGAAAGATACGATGCCAAGCCATAACTTAGCAAAGATTACGATAGATGACCTGGATATAATCGGCTATTCGATTGCCGGCGAAGAAACCGTCATCGCTATGCCTCAGCTCGATGTCTGCTTCGATATCGGCAAGGCCCCCGACCAGGTTATACCCATAAATCACGTCCTGCTCACCCATGGCCATATGGACCACGCTGCCGGTATTGCCTATTACCTCTCTCATCGCAATTTCTGTGGCCAGGCCGCCGGCACAATTGTCGCCCCCGAAAATCTCCTGCCCCCCATTAGGGATATTCTCGACGCCTGGGCTCGTCTCGATGGCAACCAGCTTCCCGCCAATCTCGTAGGCGTCAGGCCCGGTGACGAATTCCAGATAAAACCGAACCTGGTCGCCCGCGTATTCCCCACAAAGCACAGCAGGGGGTCTGTCGGTTTCACCGTAATAGAAAAACGGAAAAAAATAAAACAGGAGTTTGCCAACCTCTCAGGCCCGCAGATTGTCGAATTGAAAAAGCAGGGCGTTGCAATCGATAATCCCATTGAGATACCGATTGTAACTTACCTCGGCGACACCCAATACGTCGATTTCTCACAGCTCAATTATATCGCCGAAAGCAAAATCCTCATCGCCGAATGTACCTTTTACGTCGACGAGCACGCCGACAGGGCCCACGCCGGCAGACATATGCACATCGATGAATTTGTGAAATTGATTACCGAGCTTAACAATCAGCATATCATCGTCACGCACACTACTCAGCGAACGCCTATGAGCCAGATTCGCAAAATACTCAAAAGCCAAATACCCGCCGACCGCTTCGATAGAATCATCTTGCTGATGGACAAAAACCAGAATAAAAACACCGTTTAGCAACCGCTGATAGCTGCCTGTATCCCGCACGCCGTTATGGGCTTGGCCATCCCTTTTCGGGAGGCGTCCCTGACGGGAGGCGGGTTCAAAATCAGGCTAGTTGGAGATAAACTTTCATCCGCCGTCATTTTGGTGGATTGTTCGGCTCTGAAATCGGGGCAAGATTGCCTTTGCTGAACCGAAACGCGGTCTTTTTTATGTTGTCGGTAACAAGCATTTTCTATTCACAAAACAAAAGATAATTATGTTGATATATCATTTTGCTAAAAGCGAGGTTTTCGCTTGAGAAACAATTTCATCTAAACTCTTCTGTGTATTTTTGTCCGCGCTGGGCTTAAATTTTGCCATTTGGCCATCCTCAATAGCAGTGACCACAGTATTTGGAGTAAAACTGATATAAAATGAATTTGGTTCAATTGGCTGATTGAAGTGAGCATCCTCGACTTCGATCGTTTCCCGTTTCAGAATTGTGCTATTCTTAGAATATCTCGTGTCTTCATAATAAGTAGGAAAGGACACTCCATCAAAAACTTTGCAATTCTTTGCTACAATTTTTCGCATAATCTTGCCTTCTGACAATCCTTCTAATTGGACATAACGATAACCAAACAAAGGATCTGCATATATGATGAATTTGTCATCGGGATATTTAGGATCACCGCTTAGTTCATATACGATCACTTCTCGACCATCCAGAGTATCCTTTCGAATTTTAACATCTTTAGGTAGCTCTTCGAATTGTTCTGGCAGAATAACGCCAAGATATAAAATGGAACTTTGAACACTAAACCCACGAGTCGATATTTTATGAAGACTAGCTTGTTCAATATCACTATGATAATTCAACTGATTTCCATCTTTTGATGTTAATACTATTCGTTCCGCCATCCCATTACCGAAAGCATTACTATCTGAAGATACTTCCTTAATCCGGGACTTCCCCGCAGGTAAATCGAAAGTACAAATCTTATAAGTTTTTATCGTATCACTTGCATGACTGATACGTGGAATATCAATTTCCCGATGTATGCGATCAATTTCTTGTGTAGCTCTATTTTTGTGCTCGGGAGACAACTTGTTATCAGACATAATTTTATTCTTTGCTCTCTCTTTACTTTCCCATTCTCGTTTAGACATGATATTCTGATCTACTAATTCATAATTGCTGAATCGTGCTGCAATGGTTCCCGTCTGAATTGATTTCCAATAGCCGATATTAATTTCCTTAAATTTAGAATAGGGCATCATATCTTCGGCTGATGACAAACAAGGAATCAATAGGAAATATCCTAATATAGAAGCTAACAAACAACCTGTATTGATTCTCTTTTCATTTTTCGCTACATTTTTATTTAACATGTTATGTCTCCTAGCCAAAACCTTTTTTTTAATCTTATCAGTCGAAAACAAAAATAAGCATTTAGATTGTTTTGATATTATGTTTATGTTCCGTATGGTACACAATCACAAGTATTAACGGACATATTGTATATCTCCTCATATCCTGAATTTGCACAATCTTCTTTTTCATTACACCCTGGCCCTGGGGGCCACAAACCGATATCCTGGCAATTAGGCCTCATTTCAGTAATTTGCATTGATAGAGGAGTATCTTTGCAGTAACAATTACCATAACAATATTCTTCTCCAATACACAAACGGATGATCCATACCGACCCGGTTCTATAGCACGTGCCATCACAATCGCAACCGGTTTCATCAAATACAGATGCCTCGAGGGCGCAACATCCAGTAACACATGAACCCTCCACACATCCCTGACACTCGTTAGGGTTGCAGCAGGAGCCGTTGCAGCATTCCGCATTGATGTCACATATATGTGGAGGTGAGGTCTCAGTACAACACCGCTGGGTTCTCGGGTTATAGCAATGGCCGCCACAACATTCCTCGCGCACTCCGTCATGTTCTCGGCCGCCGCAGACCAAGCATGTACCGCCCACGCATTCCTGGCACTGGTTTGGGTCGCAGCAGGACCAAGTATGATTGGGGCCGGGGCAGCAGGTTAAGCCGTGGCAACTATCGTATGAGCAGCCGGCGCAGGCAAGGCAATTAGGGCTGGTAGCTACCCAGTCGCAGTCCATGCAGTTCTCCCCCGGATTACATGTGTAGTGGCAGCTGGGCGGAATAGTTGACGTATTACAGTCATAACAGGGGCCGCAATCGACTACACAGCCCGCACATCGCCACCAGTAACCGTCCCAATCGAGGAAGTCGCACGGACCACACCTCGGCCCGGAGCCGAAGGCATTATTAACAAACATACCAGCTAATAAAACCATACTAACAGTAAGATATAACAAACAGGCCTTCTTTTCGAGCAGCTTCTTCATTAGTTGGTCCCTCCTTCGGCAGTCAATTCCACAATTTTGGCTTTAACGGCCTCTATACGATTGTCTTGTGATGATGTCTTCGACTTGGCACAACCATATCGAGGAGTTTGGGCTGAATCCAGAAACTTCTGAATCATAAAGCGATGGGGAAGTTCTAATGTTGACGAAAAAAATAGAGGATTTTGCGCCTGTTACTCATAAGTCCTTATAGGGATAGGGCTTACGACACAAAAAAATTACAAAAAACAATGTGTATGGGGCTTTGGCTAAATGAATCGCTGCTATTTTTGACGATATGGCTGTCCTGCCTCGTAAAGCTTTATCCGTTCCTGAATCCCGGCGACCAGGTTTTCCCGGCCTGTTTCCTTTGCGATGTTCAATGCTTTCTCCGCCGTTGCTTTTGCTTCATCGAATCTGCCTGCCGCAGCGTATGTGACCGCTAAAGTATCCAGCAGCATTGGGCTCTTGTAATCGGTTAGCTCACAACCTTGCCGAGCAAGTTCAATGGCCTTTTGGGCATTATGAATCGATGTGTTATCAACAACAGCATATAACCATGCTAATTTGTTAATAGCATCAATGTTGTCTGGTTTTAGCTCTATTGCCTTGGTAAGATTCTCAATAGCGAGGTCATACTTACCCCCTTGTATATATGCGGAACCGAGATTGGCATATGTCTCTGCCGACGTTGTGCCTTTTTGCAGAACGTATTTAAAATGCGTAATGGCTTCGTCGGGCCGACCGGTCGCGAGTAACGCCATTCCCATTTTATTGTGAATATCGGAATTGTCCGGGGCGAGTTCCATCGCCTTCTTAAGATACTTCATTGCTTCGTCGTATTTTTTTTGAATACCAAGTGCTGATGCCATATTTATGTACGCCTCTGCGGAGGACTGATTTTTCTCTATAATCTCCTTAAAGCATGCGATTGCTTCGTCTGTCTTTCCCTGTTTCAGATAAATCCTGCCCAGGTTGTTGCCGGCCTTCCAATACGCGGGGTTTATCTGCACCGCTTTATTGATGTGCAGCAGGGCCTCGCTGGTTCTGTCTGCTTCGAGCAAAGCACATCCGTAGTTATTTTCCGCAAGATCATTGTTTTGGGTTACCTTCAGGGCGTATTCAAACAGCGTTATACTGTTTTGCCAGTGCCTTGTTTGCATTCGGGTGAGTATGACCCCTGCCAGTAACACGGCTATGGCGGCTGCTGCCGCTATGCCTCTCAGGCGGGGGCGTTTGACAATTAAATCTTTAATGCCCCAGCCGATAATAATAAGCAAGCCCAGTATCGGAATATACATATACCGGTTGGCCATCGCTTGTGTTCCTGATTGCACCAGTCCAATTACGGGCACAAGCGTCCCGACATACCATAACCAGCCGACCACTATATATTTCTTGTTGCGTCCGGCGTAGATGCAAAGAATCGACGTCAGTATAAATAGCATCGCGCATATTACCACCATAGTTATATCAAGGTTTCCTCGCGGGTGTGGATAATACACGGCCAGTCCGCTCGGCCATATTGTCTTGTGTATGTAGCTGATATACGAAACAAACATATTGGCGATTCGCTGGCCTAATGGGATTTTATCTAACGAAACAACCACCTCTCCGCTTCGTTGCATAATAATAGTCAGAACGCTCAAAATCGCTGACATCGCAAACAGGGGAATTTTCTCAATTATTAACCATTTCAAAGATACCTTCTGCCTTCCGTCCTCCGTCCTCTGTCCTCTGATTCTTTCAAGGGGCCAGTAATCCAGCAGAAGTAGCACAAACGGAAGGGTGACAACAATTGGCTTGGCCGTAATGCAAAGACCGAATACCACAAACACCGCCAGATATCGGCCGAATCCGGGTTTTCTTGCATAGCGTATGTATGCGGCCATCGTCAAAAACCAGAACAGTCCGCTTAATACTGTCTTTCGCTCCGCTGCCCAGGCAACCGATTCTACCTGTAACGGATGCAGCGCAAATACCGCTGCGACGAATGCGCTTGCCCATGCCTGTCCGCCGTTGGTGTGGCGGGTTGTTCCAGTAATGTTTTTAAGTATCCAGAAAAGCAGCAGGGCGTTGGTAATATGAATCAGGACGCTGACGAAATGATGTCCCAGCGGGTTCAGCCCGAAAAAATGGTAATCCACTATGTGGCTTATTGTGGTCAGTGGATGCCACATAAAAAAATGCGGCTTTGTAAATGCCTGCCCTAATGATTGCTGTGTTATACCATGGGCTATTAGAGTATTTTCTGTTATATAAGGGATATCGTCATAATTCACAAAGTTGTTGTGTCGTATCGGCTCATAAGCGACTAATGTCGCGATTACCAGTGCCGCACATATAATAATGAGAATATGTTTTTGACTGAATCGCATTTATTTTTGCTGTTCCCGCGTGCCCGCCCGGTAAAGTTCTATCCGTTCCTGAATCTCGACGACAAGATTCTCCTGCCCTGAAATCCTCGCGGCTTCTAACGCTTTTTCGGCAATCCTCGTCGCTTCGTCAAATTTGCCTGCCGCCGCAAAGCCGCTTGCCAGTGTCTTCAGACATTCAGCGTCCCTGTCCCCAGTCAGCTCACAGGCGCGTTGTGCGTACCTGATTGCATCGTTTGTCTTTCCTGCCGCCAGTAGTGTAATCCCCATTCTTTTGTTGGCGGCCGGGTCCCGGGAATCCAGCTCCAGCGACTTGGCATAGTATTTTATGGCGTCTTCGTATTTCTTTTGTATTTCCAGTGCCGCTGCCAGGTTGTAATAAACCTCCGCTGTCCCCTCGTTGTGCCTTATCAGCTCATTAAGGTGCTCGATTGCCTCGTTAAGTTTCCCCTGTTTCAGGTAAACCTTGGTTAAGTTGTTGCGGGCTACCACGAACGCCGGGGCCAGACGAACTGCTTTGCGAAGATGCGGCTCCGCCTCTTCTGTGCGGCCCTCATTAAACAAAGCGACCCCATAGCTGTTTTCCATAACCGGGTTGTCTTCGGTAACGCTCAGTGTGTACTCAAACAGTGTCAGCGTGTTTTCCCAGTGCCTTACCTGCATTCGTGTGAGTATGAGCAGGCTCAACAGAACAATCACACCCATTGCCGTCGCGGCAATCCTTATGCGCGGCCTGTTGACGATGAAATCTTTGACTGACCAGCCGATAATAATAAGCAGACCCAGCATCGGGATATACATATATCGGTTGGCCATTGCCTGAGCGCCCGACTGAACCAGGCCAATTACGGGCACAAGTGTCCCGGCGTACCATAACCAGCCGACCGCCGTGTATTTTTTTCGCCTGCCTGTATAAATGCTCAAAATGGTCAGCACGATAAACAGCATCGCGCACATCACTACCGGCCCATCTGAAACAATTGCGCGGGGATGCGGGTAACAGACGGCCAGTCCGCTGGGCCATAGCATCTTGCCAATGTACCTGATATATGAAAGGAACATGTTGGCTATTCGATAATCCAACGACATACTCTCCAGCGTCGGAACGATTCCTCCCTGTTTTTGCGCAATGTAGGTCATTACGCTTAGCACTCCGGATATTGCTATCAGCGGAATTTTCTCGACTATTAACCGTACCCCCGATGCCTGTTGAAATGTGCTCTCTGTCTTCTGCTTGCCACGGCGTAGCCCTTCGGCGAAGTCGGGTCCCCATCGGACCCTGTCTAACGGCCAGTAATCAAGCAGCAGCAGCGCCAGCGGCAGCGTAACAACCACCGGCTTGGTCATAATACAGAGACCAAAAACCAGTAACACCGCCAGATATCGGCCTAATCTCGGCTGTCTCGCGTAGCGAATGTATGTAGCCATCGTCAGCAGCCAGAACAATCCGCTTAGGACCGTCTTCCGTTCCGATGCCCACGCCACGGATTCTACCTGGACAGGGTGCAGCGCAAATACCGCCGCTGCAAACGCGCTGGCCCAGGTTGTCCCCGTGATATTCTTGAGAATCCAGAAAAGCAGCAGGGCGTTGACAATGTGAATCAGGACGCTGACGAAATGATGTCCCCGCGGGTTCAGCCCGAAAAAGTGGTAATCCACTATGTGGCTTATTGTGGTCAGTGGATGCCACATAAAAAAATGCGGCTTTGTAAATGCCTGGCCTAATGATTGCCAGCTTATCCCGGCTGTTATCTGCGGGTTATCATAAACATATTGGCCGTCGTCGTATGTAACAAAGCCGTTGTGCCGTACCGGCTCGTACGCCAAAAGTGTGGCTGCGATGAGGCCGACATATATCAGTATTTGTGCGTGCTTTTGGCGATGTTCCAAAGTCACAATAACACTACCCAATTTATTGTTATCGCGAGCCTTTGCGGACGTTCTCTTTTATCCGCTGTATGTGGCCTCTGCCAAGCCCCTTAACCTCACAGCCAAGCCCGAAATACGCCCGTATTTTCTCGTCTTCCAGTATCCCAAAGCAGTCGATTATCGCTATCGGCCCGCCTGCCCACTCGACAATCTTTTTCGGGTCGAGGTCCATGTACTGCTTATGAGGCACCGCCAGTATCAGCGCCGCCACACCCTTAATCGCTGCAGGCAGTTCACGTTGTACACGGATATTTATCAGGTCTTCCTGATTACGGAAAAATCTCGCCCACGAGTGTCCCGGCGCTGGATATACATCTTGCTGCTCTAATTCATACCAGTGTTCAACATAGGGATCATGAACCTGCATCTCCGCGCCCATCTCGGTGAGCTTTCGCACGACGATTTCCGAGCCGCTGTATCGCGTGTCGCCGACGTCCTGCCGGTAGCTCGCCCCGCACAACAGCACCTTGGCGCCTGCTATCATTTTGCCCATATTCCGCAGCGCATCGCGAGTCAGCTCCGCCACGTGCAGACCTCGCGTATCGTTGACGTCAATCGCCGTGGTCGTCATCTTGAATATATCATCCTCAAACCCGAGGATATGCTTATACGCCCAATAGCCCAAACCGCCATCTTTTGGCAGGCAATAGCCGCCGATACCGGGGCCGGGGAATATCATATTATTGTGCGTCGGCCGCATCCTTATCGCGTTTATGACCTTAATCAAGTCAACGCCGTTTCGCTCCGCGAATATACTCCACTCATCCAGAAACGCCAGTGTTGTCGCCCTGAACGAATTCTCTACTATCTTGGTTGTTTCGGATTCGATGGGCCTGTCCATCACAGTCAGCGGGAAATCCTTGGTATTCAAAACCTCGTGCAGGAATTTCTCAACCCGATTCCTTGCCTCCTCGTTGCATCCCGAGCATACCCGCCAGAAATCGCGAATCGACGAAACATAGTGTCTGCCCGGCATAACCCGCTCGAAACTGTGCGCGAGCAATGGCTCTGTTTTAATCCCGCGTGCGGCGAATGCCTTTTTCATAATCGGCCAGGCGATAAACTCCGTCGTCCCAGGCGCAACAGTCGTTTCTATCAGTGTCAGGCAATGCGCCTGTACTCTCTCGGCTATCGTCTTCATCGTCGCTTCCAGTGCGCCCATCTCGACAACGCCGGTTCTCATATTGCCTAATTCCTGCTTGCTGTAGTCGCACTGCACATCAACCACCACACAGTCCGCCAATTTCAAACAATCGCTGTTATACGTCGCGATGAGCGTCTTCTTTTCCAGCACGCATCGCTTTATCATCGGGTCAACCTCCGGGTCCTCCGCCTTCACGGGTGAGCGGCCCTCGTTGAGCATCGGGATTTTCCAGTAACTCCGCGTGCTCGGCCTTTGGCAGCCGATGACAAACTTGCTCGGCTTGCCCGTCTTTTTATCCACGGTGTCCGCTACTATCGCCGCCATTACCGCCCCGACAAATCCCACTCCCATTACCACGACGATTTCCTTGCCTTCTTTGCGGGCCGCATCTACCAGCGATTCGACTCGCTTGAGTTCATTTGCGTATTGCTCCTGGCTCGGCAGTGCGAATTTTTCCCCTTCAGGGTTCATCGAATAGTCAGGCATTTGTAGCTCCTTTTCTATAAAGTTGTGGTGCAATTTAAACTCCCTTAAGATTTTAAGCAAATTCTCCCCTAAAGCAAGCTTTTCCTTGACGGTCCTCAGTGAAGGGGTATAATCAAAAGCCACTTTTGCAGAGTGGGGCAACAAGGTAAGAAACAGAAAATGGAGTTTTATCAGGAGAAAGATGCGATGCGAAATAGCGTAAAAACCAACAGGTATTCATTCATCACAGTTGTTTCGGTATGTTTTTTCCTTTTGGCGTTTGTTTTCCCCGCGCATGTATATGCTGCCGGAGAAATCTGGGCCTGGGGAGACAACACTTACGGTGAATGCAATGTGTCGGAACCTTATGCTGATTTTACGGCCATCGCGGGCGGCTGGTGGCACTCGCTTGGCCTGAAGGCCGACGGCTCGATTGTGGCCTGGGGATACAACAACAGCGGTCAATGCAATGTGCCGTCGCCCAATACGGATTTTGTTGCCATCTCGGCCGGCGGGTTTTTCTCGATTGGCCTCAAACAAGATGGCTCGCTTGTGGCCTGGGGAGACAACGGGCACGGTGAATGCAATTTGCCGTCTCCTAACACTGGTTTTACGGCCATCTCGGCCGGCGGGTATCACTCGCTTGGACTGAAAACCGACGGCTCGATTGTGGCCTGGGGATACAACACGCTTGGTCAAAGCAATGTGCCGGAGCCAAATACGGGTTTTACGGCCATCGCTGCCGGCGGGAATCACTCGCTTGGCCTTAAGACCGATGGTTCGGTTGTGGCCTGGGGGTGGAACGCTTACGGTCAATGCAATGTGCCGGATCCCAATACTGGTTTTACGGCCATCTCGGCGGGCGGGCGTCACTCGATGGGCCTGAAGGACGACGGCTCGATTGTGGCCTGGGGACAAAACACGTATGGTGAATGCAATTTGCCGTCGCCCAATACTGGTTTTACGGCTATCGCAACTGGCTCAGGCGCGACACACTTGATTGGCCTGAAAACCGACGGCTCGATTGTGGCCTGGGGAGCCAACTGGGCAGGTGAAATCAATGTGCCGGATCCCAATACTGGTTTTACGGCCATCGCGGTCAGCGGGAATCATTCGCTTGGTATGAAAGAGCTTGAGATTAATATCACCATCGCCAAGTGCACAGTTATGGCCGGCAAAGTTCAGGGACAGGATGCCTTTCAAGCGTCCGGAACCGTTGAATTTCCGGCAGGCCTTGACTTTAACGACGTAAATCACGTAGACGTCGGCATTATCTCGCTGGCCGATGGTGCGTCTATTTACACCGAAACCCTCGACTTCAGTGATGCGCTGGTTCGCAGCGGGAAGTTCAATTATACACATGGGGTTATCAAAGGCCATCCGGGGGCTGTTTTGTACCTGTTCCTGGATTCCAATAAAGGGACCTTTAAAATAAAGGCAAAGAATATCGACCTGACAGGACTGAGTTGTCCTCTGCGGCTGGATTTAACTATGAGCGGCCCTGTTACGGGCGACCATAGATTATCAGGCGTGGCCGATGAAGCGATAGTCAACGGTCCAAAGAAGTTAATTCCGATTCGCCTTATGAGGACGGATGACGATTCGCTTGTCGTAAACAAGGCAAAAGCGTCCTCCAGTTCGCTGTCCGTTACGGGGGATATTGCGGTGATAGACACAGATGTTGATTTGAGCAGCATGGACGTCAACTTTAGCTGGGGCGCACAGACGTTCAGTGTTCCGCCCGGCAGCTTTAACAAAACAGGGCGTATGTTTAAATGCAGCAAAGCTGCCTCCAACGGCAGCACAGGCCTTGTTACGGCACAGGTGGATATAGATAAGGCGACATTCAAGTTATCGGTAAGTGGCGCCAGTGCGATTGACACTGCCTCGGCTTCCATACCGTTCGGCATCAGATTTGCCGATTTCAATGAGGTAGTGGATGTTGATCGCGTTACGGGTCGCTCCTGGTAAGCGAGCCGGATTGCGGATACGATAAAGAAGTCCGTTGTTGCCGGAATCGCCCGTCAGCAGTCGAGGCTTGGCTAACGACAGCAGGTTCTTGCGGAAGGTTATTTTACTTCCGCGAAATCTGATGTTTTAGAGAAGTTCAATCTCGCCCTTCGACAAGCTCAGGACGGAGTAGCGACTTCAGGGAAGTTTAATCTGGCGAACTCGCCGTGATACTTAATAGCGGCGGCATCATAGGCACGGGCGGCGTCGAGCTCAGTTTTGAAAGCCCCTAACCACATTTTTTTGTTTTTATAGCTGATATTAGCCGTCCACTTGTTGATTCTTTTGTCAAAATATGCGCCGATAAATTGTGAAGAGGTTTTTACTCTTGTCTTTTTCCTGTTGTAGGTGTTCTGTGCGCGTGTCGCCTGGCGCAGATTCGCCCTGCGGTTATCGAGAGGGTTATTATTTTTATGGTCGATAAGGAATCCCTGCGGGCAATTCATTATCTCCCTGTGCATCGAAATAAACTGCGTTTTTTCGGGGGCAAGTTTGAAACTTCTGAGGGCATATCTGTCTTTGAGGAACCATTTGAAATTGCAAAGACGGCAGTAATCCTGCTGGTCGAGTATCGCGAATTCCCCTTCGCCGAGATAAATCCGCCGAAAGTCATAACCATACTTCCACTTCCGATAGAACATCACCGGCCACACAAAAATCATATCCAGCCAAATCGGTATCCCAATTGTTAAATTGACTTTCATACCCATTCCTTATTTACCTCCCTGTCCCCGAGTGTCTGCTAACTTGGCAAACAGCAGGGGATCCACAAACAACTCAAAACTAAACACTCAAAACTAAAAACTATAGAGAGACCTCCGAGGTCTCTCTATATATGGCGCGAACTTGCGCGCTTTTGACGAAAAATCCGATTTTTGAGATAGGCCGAAATGCACTTAACTCTTTGTGGTATAAGGAATAGAAAATTTTTTCAGAATTCTGGGAAATGGTCAAAAACACCTGCGCGCTTTTGGCGAACAAATGTATCATACAAACGTTTCATACAAGTGTTTTATACGACTTTTTTAGTCCTGTTTTATGTCCTTATTTCAGCAATAGTTACATCTAAAGACCTGCGTTAAAAACATGCAAAAACCCATGCTAAAAATGGGCAAAAAAACGCACAAAAAACGAGCACAAAATGTCCCCGTGTTATTCGTAAGTACTGATAGATAAAGATGTTAACGCGAGGTAATGGGGCGGGAAAAAACGGTTGATGTCCCTGGTTTTCAATAAATTATCCATACTATGGACCTTGCATACTGAATCATTATGGAATACAAAAACCTATTTCTGAGAACTTGAGTTATCTACCAACTGATTAACTAATCGTAGCAAATCATTTCTGATATGCGAAAATGCAGAAGTATTAACTGGATCATCATACATATACCACTCAAAATAATATAATGGCTCCTGAGGCAATCGTTGCAAAAGAGTGTCTCTTAAAATAATAGCTTCTTTTTGAAAATTGATTTTGTAATCATTTAAAAACTTTTCATGTAATATGGTTTCCTTATTCATATGATCTTTTATTGACTTTCTTTGTTCCTCTTTGGATTTATTTGTCATTTCATCAATATTGATATCATTACTCTTTAATGTTTTGCCACAATTCACAGAAAATTCCTGTAATGATTTTACGAATTCTTCAACTCTGTTTTTTAATTGAGCGTTACTATAATTTGCATATTTATTTTTTTCAGCATAAGACAATTCATATTCTTCTTCATTTATATTCGATAATCTTTTTCCAAGCTTATCTGGCTCCGAATAATCAAACCAAGGCTTTATTAGATTTCTCGCATATGCTAGGACTTCTTGGAATTCTGATTCATTTGGATATGCAACATGATCCATCCAGCCATTCCCCATCAGCAATGATTTGCCTTCGCCTAGAATACAAATAGCTTTTTGATTTTTTAAATCACAAGGAAAATCGGGATACTCCTCAGATATTACTACTTTTCCGCTACGAAATACTCCACCTATTTTGATCGTCTCAGTATCAATATAATCTATTTGAAAAATTGGAACCCGATAATGGTCAATTATTTCTAATCCTGATTTATCGAAATTAAATTTCCATGATTTCGCAGGCTCTCTTTTCCATTTATTATTTATCAACTCTGCAGCTATCTTCCCATCCCAATCATAGATTATTAGCGATATCAAAAGACCGTCATTTTCTTTTTTTATGGAAAATGGAACATAAGGACCTAAAGGTTGAACAATTTCACCAGAGTTGACCCTAATCTTCCAAAACCCATTCGCTTGATTGAGAAACAGATGTGAATTCGACATTCTACTAGAACCAACAATGTTTTTCTTGGGTTTCAATGTTCCGAACTGTTGTGCAAAAGGATCTCGGGCGAATGTATGAAAGTTACATACTACAGCAATGACAAAGTTTAGGGACAACAAGCTAATTCCAATTCTTTTAGAAACTGGTGATTTTTCTGGGGCGCAAAAACTCCATATCCCTAATACCAAAATCATAAAGAAAATCGCATTCATTATCCAAATCATAACTCTGCCTCTATAGTAGTAGTCGCTGAAGGGAAATAACCGAGGATAGCCACCTATTATTTCCTTTTCAACTTTTTACTTACTCCCAATTCTATTCAAACCCACTATAGATTTTCACAAAGGAGGAGTCAAACGAATAATCAGCGTTCAGCGTATTCTGCTCGGCTTAATTTATTTCGGCCAAGTCTGAATGAATCTGCCTGCCTCGGCGACTTGTCACGGCATAGCATAGCGAAGCCGGAAGCCGGGTGTTTTTTGTCAGCCGATAAATCTGTGTCTTTTGCTTGGCTTTATATTATGAAGGCCCAAGGCCTTCGCGGACAAGGCAAAAGGGTATCGCAGATGCTTGTATCGAGAATACCCTTAGCCGCAGAACGCAAGCCGAGCACACGGAGCAAAGCGACGAGCCCGCTTCGGAAATACTGTGTAATCCCCGGCTAACTAAACAGTGTTAATCAGTGTAAATCCGTGTCGTGCTTCGCAAGAAATTAGACAGTTGAATATTTGAGCAGTAGAAAATCAGCGTCGCTTTGCGCAATCAGCGTCTAAAATAAATCAGTGTAATCAGTGAAATCTGTGGCTAAAATAGTTCTCTGTGACCTCGGTGGCTAAAAAAAAACAGCGTAAATCTGCGCAATCAGCGTCTAAACCTTTTGTGCTTTTTTGTGGCAATATGAATTCTCTGCGGTCTCTGCGTTCTCCGCCGTTTGGCGTCCCTTACGGGAGGCGGTGAAAATAAAAAAAGCCAGAGTCTCGTTTAAGAGTCTGGCTTCGGAGGAGGGTGATGAAAAGCTTATAATTACGATTCCATTCTTGTCCTTTCTTTAATCCAATATACGGCTTATTGCCATAGCAGTTCTATTAGGAACTTACTTAATAATAACGAGGGAATTCCTTATAAATGCCCCGGCGAAAGTCGGCTGGGAAGAGGTGAAATGGTTAAGATTGCCCGGCTCGTTTCGGAAATCCGCCTTCGCCACCCCCGATAAAAACATTCGAGGGCATGAAAGTAACCCCGGCATAAATGCCGGGGCTAACCATATTCTCTGCGGTCTCAGCGTTCTCTGCGGTAAAAATTACAAATTGGACTGTCCTCCGTCTTCAGTCCTCCGTCCTCTCTTCTTTCGGCCTGTGTTTCCACCTTCTATGCAGCCACCAGTACTGGCTCGGGTCTTCGCGGACAAACGTCTCAATCGCCTTTGTGTATTCGGCTGTCACCCAGAGCAGCGGGTCTTTCTTATTCGCCCATTCCTCCGGCATAATTATCCGTGTGCATCCTATCTCAAAGAAAAACCTGTTGTCAATTCTTCTGGCATATCCGACGACTATCGGCAGATTTTCCGTCAGCGCAAGTAACCCGATGCTCTTATAGGTGCTCGCCTTTCTGCCGAAAAAGTCAACGAAGATTCCTTTGTCGCCCGCGTCCTGGTCCGCGATAAAGCCCAGTGTCGCCCCCGATGATGCCACCTTGCCGAATAACTCCGCTGCGCCTTTTTTGTCGATGATTTTTTGTCCCGCGCGTTGGCGCACCCCATACAGGTATCTGCTTATATACGGGTTATCCAACGGCCTTGCGATGCTGTAAATGTTGAATCCGAAAAGCCCCATCATATACCCGGCGATTTCGAAGTTGCCGTAGTGTGCCCCGACGAAAATCAGCCCCTTGCCCTCTTTGCTCAGCCACTTGGCGCGTTCCGCGTTTTTGAACCGGGCGTACTGCCTCCAGTTGTCTTTCTTGACTAATCGAGGCGTAAAAATCACATCCACCGCCAGCATCGCCAATTGCTCACAGCTGGTTCGCCCCGTCTGGTCATACCATTGTTCGCTCTTATCGGGATAGCTTGTGCGAAGATTATCAAGTGCCCGCTGTCTTCCCCGGCCGTAGTGCTTCCACAACAATCGACCAAGGAATCGCGCGAATTTCAGGTTTGTTTCAACGCTGGATAGTCGAATTATGCCAACTAATACTCGCAGGCCCATATACCCCAGCCAGTCGAGAATGGCGTTGCGTTGGTTCCTGGGTTTCTTTTTCTTGACGAATAACGGACTTGTCATCTCACATCACGTCAAGCCGCCGCAGCGTCGACTTGGCCCATCGCATACTCCGCATCTGCGCCATCAGCAGCAGCAGTAATACCAGCAGCCAGTAGCCCACGAATCTCAGATAGAATGAAACCTGGGCAAGCGTCGTCTTCTGCGCCTGGCAGGCGGCCATTAACTCCGTTGGCGTGAACATCGCGCCCGCGAACACCGGCGAGAACAATAACTGCCACGGCAGCAGCAATACAATGAACACCAGCGACAAAAAGAACGCTCTGGCGATATGATTTATTCCGCCCAGCCGGCCAATCAGCGACACTTTCATAGCGAACAATATCGTCAGGCAATAAAGTATTGAACAGGGAATAAGGATAAAGTCCAGGAACCTCACGATGGCCGCTATGTGTTTTGCCTTTAACCGCAGCGCAATCGTCAGCTCCACCGGCGCCGGCTGGTTCGGCTCCGCCCCAACCTGCAGCGATTGCTTGGTATTCGGCTCAGCAGCAGTATTGATGTCCGACGCGATTTGTTTCGCCGCCTCGTTGATTTTGTCCGTTACCGCCGTACCCCCGACAGGGGGGCCAAGCACAACCCCGTCGCTCTTGACTAAGTGCAGATTCATAACCCAGAACGAACCCTGCACAAGAAGCATACCCAGCAGAATGATTAAAAACAAAAGGTTCTTCCAGAACTTTATTGCGCTGACCGCTTCGAGACAATCTGTGGTGTCGACCAGATTGCTCATCCTTGGCTGTTCCTGACCCATTTGGCTTCTCCTGTCCTTGGATTCCGGTTTGTCTTCAAATTCAAAGTCCATAGCCCACACTTTTTCAGGCGGTTAATTATAATTTCACCTTTTTTATGTAACCGCTATTATGCCCTTGGCCATCCGCCAGTTCAAGTTATTTATTGCGGGTCGCGGGGGGCGGTGTTACGTGCAGCCGCGGTTACTTCTGCTTTTCGATTGCTTCCAGTCGTCGGCGGATATCCTCCGCCAGATTTTTGGCCCCCTTGGCCCCGGCTATCTCAAGACCCTGCCGATAATGCGCTGTCGCCTCTTCGACTTTGCCCTGTTTGACAAGTATATTGGCGAGCAGATAATGCACCAATGCGGAATTATTATCGACTTCAAGCGACAGCTTAAACTGCTGGGCGGCGTCCTTGAGTTTCCCCTTGGCCGTGAATATCATCGCCTTGTGGTAATAAACATCGGAGTAAGCCATCGGGTGAACATTCTTCAGGTAACTGGTCAGTTCGAGCTGCCGGTCAAGATGAATTAACGCCTCATCGAGTTTGCCCTGTTTAAAAAGGGAAAACCCAATATGGCCGTGCGCCATCCACGAATCGGGGTTTTTCTCCAGCGTATCAGCCCAGAGGGTATCGGAATCCTTATATATGCCGCATTGCCGCCAGGTCAATGTCCCGATGGTGAGCAGCAAAATACCAGCGGCTGAGACGATTATGAATTTGGCGTTTTTGCCTGACTTGCGATAAACCGTTGCCGCGATTCCCGCCGCAATCGCAATCGGCCCGATACAGGCAAGATACTGATAGTGGTCCGCGACGAAGGTATAAACAAAGGTGTAAAGAGAGAAAAAGCCGAGCATAGGAAACAGCATCGCCGGGAAGAAGATAATTCCAGCCGTTATTGGGCGTCCTGTTCGTTTTCTCAGCAGCCAGCCGATAACCATAACTGCCGCGAAGCTCGCAGGCCAAATATACTGCCAAACATCGGCTGCGTCGATATTCCACCGCGGATAACTGAACGTCAGATTCACCGGCCAGACCAGCTTCCAGAGGTAAAACCATAAGGCCCGGCCCGCAATCAGCGTTTTTTCCACCGTGCTCAAACCAAAATTAACAAAACCTGTGCCCTGATGATGCCTCTCCCACCACATCACCAAAAGCCCTATGCCGACCGCCATGGCGATATAAGGCAGAATTTGCAGCCAGCGTCTGACGGTAACAGGCGAACGCCTTAGCCACAATATCAAAACAATCGCAGCGGGCAGGGTGCACGCCGTCGCCTTGCTCAAGAGTGCCAGCGCACAAAAAAGCAATGAGCCGGCATACAGTAAAATCGCCTTGCTCCCTCGTTTGCCGCCGAAGACAAATTCCACGCAGCACAAAATCGACAACAGCGAAAACAACAGCATCAAAACGTTTTTTCGCTCGGTTATCCACGCCACCGATTCGACGTTCACCGGATGCAGCGCAAAGACCGCTGCGGCGAGCCACGCCCAGGGTATGGATAGGCGTTTCAAAACCAGCCATATCAGCAGGGCGTTAATACTGTGAATCGCCACGTTTACCGTATGGTAGCCCGCCGGGTTAAGCCCCCACAACTGGTACTCAACCCGAAACGTTGTGTAAGTAAGCGGGAAGTATTGCGATGGTGAATCCGTTGAAAACCATATTCGGTAAAGCCCGTCTGGAGCCGCCAAAAGGGGGTTGGCGGTAACGTATTTGTCGTCATCCCAGATAAAGCCGCCTTGCAGTATGGCGGGCATATACGCCGCGAAACAGCCCGCAACGATAGCAATTGCCCCTGCCAGCAGGACCAGTTTTCTTCCCGTGTTGTCAACTACCGGTTTCATACCGCCATACTATATCAAACCGGGCCGCCCCTGTTTAGCCCCTTTTCGCGCATACCGCCCCCATCCTGCTCAAATATCCGCCTTTTTATGCGAGCAGCATCTTGACTTTTTCGGGATTTAGTGCTTAAATATCCTTATGGTGTCCCTGCAAAGGGACATCGAGGGGTTCCGCTTAGGGTGTGGGCGGACCCCTCTTTTTTTAGCCACCCTCTGATTTATGATTTATGATTTTTTACGGCGTGGCTCGTTTTTTTTAGACGCTGATTACGCTGTTTTTTTGTTTAGCCACTGAGGACACAGAGTTTTTTTTGCCACAGATTTCACAGATTACACGGATTTGTTTTAGACGCTGATTCCGCAGATTTACGCTGCTTAGTCAGCCGGAGGGCATACTCGATAAGGCCTTTGCTCCAAATGTGATTTGTGCGCCAGACCTTTATCTCGTCTGCCGGGCGACGATGTCGCCCACGCTGTTAGCGTTTACCGGCTGACATAAAACACAGATTTTAAAGCCGAGTAAATAACACCCTTCTTCGTTTCCTCCTTCACCAAAGCTATGGAGGACAGGAAAACTACGAAGGGCAGGCAGATTTACACCGCCGGTTTCCCCCTTCGCTAAGAGCTACTCCCAAAAGGGACACCTTACGGTGGGCGGGACAGGTTGTTTTTGAATCGCCTTGGAAAAAGGCTCCTGACCCCTTTTTCTCTATTGTTCCAACGGTTCGGGGCGGCCTAATAATTTCTTTTGTTCTGAGATAAGCCGTCTTTCCACCTTTTTGGCATCCTCTGCCGGAGGAAGCGATTCCGGTTTTATATTTCGTTTGACCAGTATATTACGAACTTCGCGGTTGTTCTTTACGTGTTCGCCGGTAATGCCGTCTTCTGTCCGCAAATCATCCCGCTTGATTGTGAAATTGGTGATTTCGTTGGCAAAGTCCTTTGCCTTGATAGTGATTGTCGGGAGGAAATCCGCCAGCGGCCGGCCTTTTGGCACTTTCATCCGGCCTTTCATCTGCTCGGTGGATTTGCCGCCGAATAACGCAATGTCGCCTTTGCTGCGGATTCTGCCGAAGCTTTGCTCATCGCCGAGCCGCTCGAAAATGATTCCTGAAAGCTCCTTTTCTGAAAACGTAAGTTTTCTGCGGGCGGTCAGCCGTTCGACTTCGCCTAATCGTTTTTCTATTATTTCCTGCTTACGGGTCTGTACGGCGAAATACGTCTGGGCGAAGGCTATCTGGTCTTTGGCCGGGTCACCGTTCTGTGCTATCAGGTAACAGGCGTATCGGGTTAAGGCGATATCCTCGATTTCGCGTTGTGCTCCTGAACCCAGAGAGACCATTTTCCTGATATCAGGAAAATGGTCTGCGACCTCATATCCGGCGGTTTTACAGGCCGTTCTGGCCTTTTCTATTACTTTGACAAAGTTTTCCCACTTGGAGTATCCAAGCAGGATTTGAAGGTCGCGGGCGAACCAGAATTCAATGCCGGACGCAGTGTCTTTTTGCACGCTCTTCTCAAAACTGCCGTGAAGCTGAATTATTATTTCCTTCTTCATTTTTTCCGACCACAGATTACACAGATTTTTACTGTTTATGCCAGTTTGTAGGCGATTTGCTCGTCGAGGATGTCTTTGACGGTAATGGGACGAATAATTTTTCCGGTTTTCTTTGAATTGGACGCGGGTTTCTTAGCCATAGGTAAATAGTTTAAGCAATATGGGGATATTTGCAAGGTAGATTCGGAGGGGAAAACCGCGTGGGGGAAATATTGAATGTCCAATATCCAATATTGAATGTTGAGGTAAACGACCCTTCGACGCGCTACGGGGAGAAAAGCAAGAGTTTTAAGGATGTGCAAAATAACCCGGCAATAAAGTTGCCGGGCTAAACACAACCCCGCCATCCGGCTACGCCGAGAGTGGCGGGTCTAAATATTATGAGGAAACAACAAATTGCTGTTTCTAATTGTTATTGTCACCAAAGATTGGCGAAGACAGCAAAATCATGGAAGTCCACTATGTCGGACGGGTCATCGTAAAGGTTTGCACGCGAATCGTAGCCCGGATTGCCGGGGACTTTTAACCAGGAATCGCAGAAGACAGCCAAGCCATCGAAATCGGCGGTAAGGGGAGCAACAGCTTTAGTTAAACCATACAAATAGCCATACAGCGCCACTTTGCCCCTCATTGACTGCTGGGGTGTACATTCCGAATGAGCCCATACATATCTTGTATTGAAAGAACCTTCTATTTTCGGCCAGCCGGAATAAGCAGGGTAACACATAGCAGCCAGGACGCTGGGCCTGTTGCCAACCATGCCTGAAGATGCCCAATCGTCGGTATTCAAATAGGGTGTATATCCGGGATGCACGCCGGGCGAGCCATCATCTCTGCCGGTGGTATAGGCCTGTTCAATACTGCGCTTGCTTGCGAGGTTTGTCGAGGCAGTAGTCATAATAATGGTATTCATGGAATTACGCCCAAGTCCCCAGTCGGCTTCGAGGATTATGGCGTTTTCGAATAATGTTTTATCCGCATTGCTGTCGGCAACTGCATGGGCGACGATAGAGCGCTGCACCTGCTGTGTGGTCTTAAACCATCCTGTGTCATTGTCAGAGGCCCTGCGCGTCGGCCGAGTGTTAGAATAATTCGTTTCCTTATTTTTAGCTTCATTAATAATGGAGGCCTTCATCCTGCTGAATAAAGTCGGATAATGAACCGTTTGCTGGGTTTTGAGATAACCGGCAGAGGCATAAAGCTGATTTTTGGTCGAATCAACTATCGTTGAAGTATTTGTTGTCGCATAGCTGAGAGAATTAACCATATCTTCATAAACAGTATTTCCCGTCACATTGTAGAGAAACGCCGCAGCCATCATCTTCAAATCCCTGCTCTTGATTGCCCCATTACCGACGTCCTGCGATGCATCGAGCATCGGGTCGGCTAATCCGTTGGCATAATTGTAAGCTGTAATTGCGGCATCTCTGTATGTATCTCTCAAAGTATCAAGTCCCGCGAGCATAAAACAATTGGCCAGCATGGATGCGTTGGCGGCATTTGCCCAGGCCGCAATCGGCGTATTTCCGGCTTGGTAAAGGTTATTGCTGCCGTCGGGGTTGGTAAGTCCGAAACTGTAACCGGCTCCATCGCGTAAATTCAGCCAGAAATCAACCTCGTTTCTTGCTTCGTCGAGTATATCAGGGATGCCGTTGCCGCTTTCGAGGATTTTGAGGTTATCATCATTCAATCTGCCATCGGTAAGAATATACGGCAGAAGCATATCATAAATGTTCGAGATATGTCCTAAGTGCCTGTCCCAGTCCGCCGCATCGGAATGGCCGCCGTAGGCATTATTGTTTTGAGGACTGCCCGGTTTTTTATAGGCGGCCCATTGGGTGGGGTTGTCCCATTTATCGTTAGATATAGCAGCCCAGTTCGCATCCCATGGCTGCACAGTGGTTATCCAAACCCTTGTGCTTGTGGGTGATACATAGGGAATATAAAGAGGTCTGCGAGGCACCGGCATCCCGGTGTAATTAGAATCCTCGCCGACACGCATGTAAAAATAGCCGATTGTGCTGACCCTGAAGGGCTCAAAATAAGCATCCGCTTTTATATCGAAATTTTCGCTGCAGCCGACTCCTTCTATCGCGATGCGGTATGTTCCGGGGGTATTAAAGCCGGTAAAATCTGCCTTCCAGACATTTGATGCCGTGAGGTTGTGATATATCATTTCGTTGGCGCTATTTTTCCAGAAAGCGACAGTTCCCACCTGCTGTGAGGCGGAGGTATTCACGTTATATATGTAAACCTTTTTACCGACAAACGACGAGTAGTCACGCCCATTGGCGCTTACCGTATTATAATCTCCCAGCCACATATATAAATCGACAGCTTTTACGCTGGCATCGTTTAAATATCCAACGAGGTTTACGTGGATTGCTTCCGAGGGGCTGTTGAATATATCGAAAGTAAGGTTTCGGGTAAGGACGTCGGAATTCGTATTAGCGGTTACTTCAACGGTATAGGTATTTCCCTGGGTGAGGGCATACGGCAATTTCAAATAAATGGTATGCTCCATTGTATACAGGTATACCCAGTCGCCGGAACCCCAGTCCATTTCAGCCATACCGTTCATTTTTGATTTACGATAGCAGTTGGAAGGATGCTGGCCGGTTGTGCCGAAATTTGCGTCAGTGGTTGATTTTATGGTCCAGTTCGCGGTTGTTACGGCGTTTGCTGTGTGGAGCGCGGTTCCGTAAAGCGTCCTGTAATTATTGGCTGTTTGATGCTCTCCTGTAAAGGCCAAGGATCCAAGCCCATCATCTACAAAATTTATATCCCCATCTTTGAAGTAGACCATGAGGTAATCTTTATCGACGGCTTTTAATACGACAAATTTGGTTGCGAACGCATCAGTGGAAATGATTATTAATGATAAAACTGAAATGATTAACGCTGTTTTTTTCATCTTTTGCCTTTCTACGGCTTTCACTCGCCCCGATAGTAATCAATCGATACCAATTTCTATTTTACACAATTTCATAGGAAAAGTCAAAGTTTCACCTAACTCTCTATGAGCAAGCAAGTTACAGCCTCGCTGTCCCTGATTGTTTTCACGAAATCCCCAATTGGTTTTAAACCGGTACTCCCCCAAACGTAAACATTGACGTATCCTTTGATTGCGAAATTGTCTCACTCCCAGTTCGGCGAACATTCGGAATCTGCAGGATTGTTGCAGGTCAGCCATTGATTCGCAAAAATGCTGAAGTCGAACAAATCAACCACGCCGTTGGCCGGCTCAAAGTCAGCACCGTGACAATTGTCCGGCCCGGTGCAGGTGTCATTCAGCCAGTAATCAACGAACGTCCCAAGGTCATAGTAGTCCACGTAACAATTACCCGTACCATCTATGTCCGCGACAAGCCGATAGCCCGCAGCTATAACCTCGCCGCAGGTCGAATAACCACTCGCCGGCCGGGCATTGACCACAAATCCAATAATAACCTGACGGTTAACGCTTGTGTGTGTCGCGCTCGGCGTTTCAGATGCGCCTGTTGCAAGTTTGCGCCCGGCTGCACCAGTAGCCGTGCTGCCCATTGTCTGGTCTGTCCCTTCAGTGAAACCACTGTTCAGCGTATATGAGCCGCTATTGCCGCACGTCGCCGCGACAAAAACCATATCACCGCTGCTTGTGGCAAGAGGAGTGGTAGTAATGGTTGTTGTGCTGCTTTCTATTCCATTATAGGCAGATGCCCCTGTAAGGTCCGCCTGGTCAACGTTTCCCAGAAATACGCTGGCGTAGCCGACAGCACCCGGCGAAGTACTCCATGAAGGCGTGAATGTGCTGCTTGTAGCAGCAGCAACTCCCGCCTCGTCGAGGATGTATGCTGCAACATACGCACGTGTGCCTGAACCAACGATGGTGTCAAGTACCTTGGTCATTGGCTGGCCGCCATAGGTCACGGAATTAAGAGTTATGGCTGAACTATGCTCAACATGTGCGATAAACACCAAAGCACGGTTGGTTCCGTTTTCTTTTGTATGGCTGGTCCCTGTTGCCCACGAGCCGAGGATTTCAATATCAGTGCGGAGTTCAGGCGCAGCCGAGACCTGGCTCGAATACCCTGACTCATGAGTCCCCGCATCCACGGCAGTAACAACGTAGTAATACGTCGTGCCGTTGGTGACACTGTTGTCAATATAAGCCGAGCTGCTTAACAGCGTGCCGTTCCGCTTTGTATATGGGCCGCCTGAAACAGTAGAGCGATATATATTGTAGCCGGCGAGGTCGCCTTCGCCGTTATCGTTCCAGTTAAGCGAAACCGTTGCGTCGCCTGCAACTGCCGACAAACCCGTCGGCGCCGCGGGAGGCAGGTCAACAGGCGTGGCTGGAACCTGGCCCGAATAGCCCGACTCATTTGTGGAGGTATCCACCGCTGTTACCACGTAATAATAAGTCGTGCCGTTTGTGACATTGTTGTCGGTATAGGCCGAGCTGCTTAACAGGGTTCCGTTCTGCTTTGTATATGGGCCGCCCGAAACAGTAGAACGATAAATGTTGTAGCCGGCAAGGTCGCCTTCGCCGTTATCGTTCCAGTTAAGCGATACGGTTCCATTTCCCGGCGTTGCCGATAATCCCGTCGGAACCGCGGGCGGCATCGTATCACCGTATGGCGCGGCTGACACCTCGGCTGAATTGCCTGATTCGTTGGCCGACGTATCTACTGCCGTTACGACGTAGTAATAGGTCGTGCCGTTGGTAACGTTGACATCGGTGTAATTCGAGCTGCTTAAGAGCGAAGTGTTCTGTTTTGTATATGGGCCGCCTGAAACCGTCGCGCGATACACGTTATATCCGCCAAGGTCGCCTTCGGAATTATCGTTCCAGTTAAGCGTTACAAGCTCATCACCCGGCGCAGCCGAAAGCCCCGTCGGCGCTGAAGGGACAGATGTATTATATAAACCATATAAATAGCCATAAAGGGCGGCTTTACCCCGCATTGTCTGACGCGGCGTAAATTCCGAATGGGCCCAGACATATCTTGTATTGAAATAACCTTCCGCCTTAGGCCAGCCGGTAGATTGGTAATCACCGAAAGCAGGGTAACATTTGTCCGTCATCCAGCTCGGTTTACCCATAATCATACCGGTGTACCAATCCTGGGTATTTAAATAGGGTGTATGGCCGGGATGCACGCCGGGCGAGCCGTCGTCTCTGCCCGTAGTATAGCAATTCTCTACACTGCGCTTGCCTGCCAGGGGCGTCGTGGCAGTAGTCATATAAATGATATTAAGCGAATTGCGTCCAAGCCCCCAGTCGGCCTCGAGAACCATTGCATCTTCAAAAATTGATTTATCAGAGGGGCTCGTGGCGACTGCGTGGCCGACCATACATCTTTGCACATTGTGCGCGGTCTTCCAGTATCCCATTTGGTTGTCGGCAGCCCTGCGGCTGGGGCGATTGGCAGTATTATTCGACTCAACACTCTTGGCTTCATTAATAACGGAGTTTCTCATCCTGCTAAATAGTGTTGGATAATGAACGGTCCGCTTGGTTTTAAGATAACCTGCGCACGCCCAAAGCTGGTACTTACCCGAACCAATAACTGTCGAAGTGTCTGATGTAATTTCACAGAGGGAATTGAGCATATCTTCGTAAGCGGTATTTCCCGTCACGTTGTAGAGAAAGGCCGCAGCCATCATTTTCAAATCCCTTCCCCTGATGTCATAATCACCGATGTTCTGAGTGGCGGTAAGCATCTGGTCGGGCAGGGCCGAAGCATAATTGTAAGCTGTAACTGCGGCATCTCTATAGGTATTGCTCAAACTAGTTAACCCCGAGAGCATAAAGCAGTTGGACAGCATCGCTGCGTTTGCGGCGCTTGCCCAGGCCGCGATGGGCGTGTTTCCAGCCTGGTAAAGGACATTGCTGCCGTTGGGATTATTAATTCCGTGACTGTATCCGTCTCCGTCGCGCAATCGCAGCCAGAAATCGACCTCGTTTCTCGCCTCATCGAGAATATCAGGTATGCCGTTGCCGCTTTCTGCGATTCCGATGTTATCTTCAGGCAAATTACCGTCGGTAAGAATAAACGGCAGGAGCATATCGTAAGTGTCGGAGATATGTCCGAGGTGCCTGTCCCAATCGGCCGCGTCGGAATGACCGCCATAAGCATTGTTGTTCTGTCTGCCCGTTGAGTAGGCGGCCCATTCATCTCTTTTGTCCCATACGTCACTACCGCTCGAAAAAGTGCCCCAATCAGGATGAACGGGAGACATCGAGGTTATATAAACCGTGGTATTTGATGGTGACACACCTGGAATATAAAGAGGCCTGCGAGGGACCGGCATCCCTGGATAATTTGTACTCTGTCCGATACGCATATAAAAATAGCCGAGCGTGCTTACTCTGAACGGCTCAAAATAAGCGTCATTTTTAATCTCGAAATCCTCGCTGCAGCCAACGCCTTCTATCGCTATTCGATATGTCCCCGGTGTATTAAATCCGGTAAAATCTGCCCTCCAGACATCTGACATCGAGAAGTTATACCAGCCCACATCATTGTTTGAGCTCGCCATCCAGAATTGGACGGTTCCCACCTGCTGTGAGGCGGTTGTATCCACGTTATATATATAAGCCTTTTTACCGACAAACGTCGAGTAGTCACGCGCAAGTCCGTCACCCATCCAAATAAACAAATCGACGGCTTTTACGGAGCTATCCGCCAGATAGCCGACGAGATTCACGTGCACCGCTTCCGAACGGCTGCTGAATATATCAAAGGTAAGGCCCCTGCTGAGCACATCAGAATTTGTGTTTGCGTTAATTTCAATGGTATATGTCTTTCCCTGCCCCATCGGATAAGGCAATCGCATATAAATAGTGTGTTCCGTCGTATAATCATAAATGAAGTCACTGCCGGACCAATCCATTTCAGCCATACCATTGAGTTTTGATTTGCGGTAACAGTTGGAAGGATTTTGGCCTGCCGTGCCGTAATTCGAGTCAGCGGCGCATTTTATGACCCAGTTTCCTGTATTGACAGCGTTTGTCGTATTAAGAGCGGTTCCGTAGGTAACCTTATAATTATTGGCTGTATCATGGTCTCCTGTAAAGGCCGTGCCCCCAAGCCCATCGTCGACAAAATTCACATCCCCGTCTTTGAAGTAGATCATAACGAAGTCCTTGTCGATAACTTTTATTTCGACAAGCTTGGCTGCAAATGCTTCCGTGGAAATGATTATTAATGACAAAACTGAAATGATTAATGCTGTTCTTCTCATAACCCGCCTCTTTTATGCGATTATTTTAATTATTAACGGCTTTAGCCCTCTCCGATTTGATTAACCTGAACCGGCATTTCCCGTTCACGCGGTCCAAAAACATGCTTTTTCCCCATGCGATACATTAATTTTACAACAATCTACCTGAACTGTCAAGATTTTTCTTCTCTGGGGCGGTTTTCTTCAATATTTGCGCAAAAACGCGGATTATTATACCCCCGACTTCTTCCAAATCCTGTTTTTGTGCGAATAATGGGGGCTTAATCAATTGCCTTGAAGGCGGCTTTGGCTGCTTCGATTGTTTTTTCGATGTCCTTTTTCGAATGTGCCAGGGAAACAAACATGGCCTCATACGCGCTTGGGGCGATATATATACCACTGGCGAGCATCTCGGCGAAAAACTTCTTGAACTGATGGATATCAGTTGACGAGACATCCTCGAAATTACTGACGGGCCTGTCGGTAAAAAAGCAGCTCAAAATCGACCCGACACGATTGATAACGACAGGGATACCCGCGATTGCGGCCGCATCTTTCAATCCTTGAGCCAGCATCCCGGCTTTGGCCTCGAGTTTGTCGTAGCAGTCGCCTTTGGCCAATATATCCAGCGTCGCGTTCGCGGCTGCGGTGGCAATCGGGTTTCCGCTGAGTGTCCCTGCCTGATAAACCGGCCCCATCGGCGCGAGCATATCTAAAATAGCCGCCTGTCCCCCAACCGCCGCGAGGGGCAGGCCGCCCCCTATGATTTTGCCAAGACAGGTAACATCCGCCTTGACGCCGTAAAGTTCCTGCGCCCCTCCGCGGGCGACGCGAAAACCAGTTATCACCTCGTCGAAAATTAATACCGCCTCTTCCGCGTCGCACAGGGCGCGCAGCATTTGCAGGTACCCCTCGGCAGCGGGCACAACCCCCATATTCGCCGCCACCGGCTCAACCAGTACCGCCGCGATTTTACCCCTGTGAACCAAAAAACAATTCTTGATCGCCTCAATATCATTATATGGTATGACCACGGTAAGGTCCGCTATGGCAGGGGGGATACCCGCGCTCGATGGCGCGGCGTGTTCAGCCGCACCGGACCCCGCGGCGACTAACAGCGAATCGCTGTGCCCGTGATAGCAGCCCGCCATTTTGATAATCAAATCTTTTCGCTTATAGGCCCTCGCCAGCCGAATCGCAGTCATTACCGCCTCGGTCCCGCTGCTGACTAAACGCAATTTTTCAATCGACGGGAACGCGTCGCGTATTTTTTTTGCCAATTCGGTTTCCGCCAGTGTTGGCGCACCGTAACTCGTCCCTTTCTTCGCTGCTTTATTAATGGCCCTTACAACCGCCGGATGAGCGTGCCCCAGAATCATCGGCCCCCACGACCCGACGTAGTCAATATAGGCGTTGCCGTCGATATCGTAAATTTTCGCTCCTTTTGCCCTGTCGATGAACAATGGCTTGAGTCCCACGCTGCCGAACGCCCGAACGGGCGAATTCACGCCTCCCGGCAGATACCTTCTCGCCTCCGAGAATGCCTCCGCTGATTTCGGATGCTCCAGTTTGCCCTTTATTTTTCTCATTCCTGAAATCCTAATCCGCCAACCGCATACCGTCAATCGTTAATCCCGTCTTTCTAACAGCGATGCTGCCTTTTGTGTCTCTGGGCTGAATTTGATACGGGCGTTAAGGTTTGCACTTTTTTGACACCGTTGGAAAGTTCCCAATAGTGGTCAACCTGTATTCTTATGTGCAGTAAATTAAAAATCAATTATGGGAAAATGAAAAGATTGTAATTACGAACAGGTACAAACATGCTTTGAAAATAGCCGCTGGGGTTCGAATTCAAGTTTTCCCGAAAAGAACTCGGGTATTATCCGTCGAATCGGCGGTTTATCAAATAACCTCTGCAAGGGCAGGATGATGCCGGCGTTGGTGAAAATTATGGCGATATCACAAAACCATACAGAGAGCGGTTCATCATAACCATAACCGTTCTTACGCCGGCATCTTTGCCGGTGTTTTTAGTCAACCTTGATTACAGAATTCATCCCGCCATAGGGATTGGGTTCGGCTGCCTCATTCCATGGGTCTTGCTGCCACTGTCCATCCACGACCAGCCGGTAACGATAAACCCCTTTCGCCAGAGGAATTCTGACCTGCCAGGTACCATCGTTGGCCTTTTTCATTTGGGTCTTTTCAGGATGCCAATCATTGAAATTGCCTGCAATCTGAACAATAGATGCTTTGGGGTAAGAGGCGACGAAAATAACGCTGTCTCCGACCTGGCATGGGCCAAGCGGTTTAGTGGTGGCTATAGATGAAAATCCTGGATTACTGATTGTTGAAGACATTGTTGTCGACGCCATTTTGCTTTTTGGAAATTTTGCTGTTTTCATAACTTAAGTCCTTTCAGAAAAACACAAACTATTTACATTGTTATCATTACGAGTTTTACTCTGCCGTTAGGCACTGAGTTCATATACGCGTTGTGGTTTTTTAAGAATCGCTTCGGAGCAGCAGCTGTCGAGATTATCCAGGACGTTCATATAATTTATGTAGGCGTCATAGGGAGAATTGTAATGGTTGAAGTATTTATGAACGTCGCCGTCTGAGAACCATTTAGTGCACATATAATAGAAATGGTCTGAGGTCTGCAACCTTCTCCAGATGTCGATAATACCCGGGTTTTCAGTGTCTTTGACTTTGCCTTCGAGGCGATATAATTCCGCCAGGGCGTTTTCCTGCATCGAGTTGCCTCGCCAGGCGGAGAGGTCTCGCTCGATATCCGCCCAGCTTATGGTATGCGGCACATCGACAATATCGACTGGCGGGTAAGAGCGTATTACCTCTGAAGGTGTTTTGAAGTTATTGTCCGGATGCCTGAGGATGGCCTGGGGCAAATGTCTTAAGAAGTTGAAAATGCCCGTGTCTTCCCACTGATGTTCGCCGAAGGTTTCATAATCCATAAAGAGGTTGACGACATTTCCGCAGCCGTTGACGTTGTTAATCCATGCGGCGAATTTTTCGGCGGTAAGCGGCCACTGGCCCCAGTCGCGGTTTGAAAACCGAAACGCGATATCGTCGCTTAGCCGATAATTTTTCAGCAGCAGTTTAAGCTTTGTCGATGTTGGCGGACGGTAAACAAAATTCGCGTTCCTGTAACCGAGGATATGGTCTGCACCTTCGGTAATAATGGCATCGAAGCCGCCAATCTGGTCAATGATGGGAGGCAAGCCGTTGTTATAAATAAGCTCGGTGTTCCTGAAGATACGAGGTGTTTGACCAAATAATTGTTTTATGGTCCGCCTGTGGGCCTTTACCTGGTCTATAAACTCATCCTTGGAATATAGAAAAGCTAAACTGTGGTGATATGTTTCGCCGAGAAATTCCACGCAGCCGGTGTCGGCCAGCTGTTTGAACGTGGTCAATACATCCGGCGCAAATTTTTCGAGCTGCTCAAGCAGAACGCCGGTGATACTATAAGAGATTTTAAATTTTCTTTTGTGTTTGCGGATAAGTTCGAGCATCAACCGATTCGCGGGAAGGTAGCATTTATTGGCGACTTTCCTGCATATTTCGGCGTTCTTATAATCGTCTAAGTAGTTATCGCTGTGGTCAAAAATAGTATAATGCCGTAATCTTTGCGGCTGATGAACCTGAAAATAAAAACATACTGAAGCCATTATATTTTCTCCTTACTTTTGGCCTGCTCGATTACTTCCTCGTAGATACTCTTTACTTTAGCTGCCGAATCTTCCCACTTAAATCTGTACGATTCATGAAATCCGTTTTTACCAAGAGTCGTCTTAAGCTGCGGTCTTTTGAGGACCGCTGTCATTTTGTTGGCCATTTCATCGATGTCCCAGAAATCGACTTTCAGGGCATGTGTTACCACTTCAGAGATGCCGCTTTGTTTGCTCATCAGGACGGGGACGTTTTGGTCCATCGCTTCGAGGGAAGAAATCCCAAACGGCTCAGAAACGGATGGCATAACATAGAGGTCAGCCATTTTAAACGCCCTGTTAACGTCCTCGCCGCTCAGGAAACCCGTGAAAAGGACTTTGTTGCCGATGCCCATAGAGGCAGCAAGCTCGATAATTTTGTGCATCATATCGCCGGAACCGGCCATAACGAATTTGACGTTATCGATAACCTGTAGGACTTTTTTGGCGGCGGCGAGGAAGTACTCAGGACCTTTTTGCATTGTGATTCGTCCGAGGAACAGGACGATTTTGTCTTTTTTCTCTGCCGGGATACGACAGACGCCGTCGCCATTATGCTCAACGGCATTGTAAACGACTTCAACTTTAGCCTGTGGAATGCCGTAATGTTTTACTATTGTTTCTTTGGTTAAGTTGCTTACGGCGATTACCTTTGAGGCGGCGTGCATACCCATTCGTTCGATGTCGTAAACAGTCTGATTGACGTGCTTGCCGCTTCGGTCGAACTCGGTTGAGTGCACGTGCACAACAAGGGGTTTGTGGTTTTGGCGAGACACGGCTTCGCCGGCGGGATACGTCATCCAGTCATGCGCATGGACGACATCGAAATCCTCAGCACCGGCGATTAGCATCGCCTTTTCGGCATATTGGCTGACCGCAGTGAGTATGTCGCCCGTATAATTGTCGGGGCTGAGCATCGGGCCGGTATCGTCTATTTCAAGCAAAATTTTCCCGGAGCTGTAATTATGTTCATGAGAACCGACGCTGGCATAGGGCTTCAACTTCGAAGATATGACATGAAATTTCGTATTAGTGAATTGTTCGGACTGTGCGGCAGTCCGTATGTCACTCGTGCCTATGGTTTTCACTGAACCAACCGGATTGCCTGTGCCCCTGGGCAGAACGAACGTAACTTTTATGCCCAGCTTGTCCATCGCCTTTGTCAGGCCGTAACAAGCTGTTCCCAACCCGCCGCTGATATACGGGGGGAACTCCCATCCTAGCATAAAAGTTTTCATTGCTGCTATCCTTTCTGTCCCTGGGTCCACGTGACCCTGTTGTAATTTCTTTAATTTTTATCAATGTGCTTACGCGACATTTACAGTGAAGGAGTAACCGGGCTGCTGTCCGGGCATTTTTTGCAGCCACTGCCCATTGCAGTTTTTATCGCTGCACCTGAACCATACAAAGGTTGTGCCGTTTTCACATGCTCTTTCCGATTCGGTCATTTTGCCCCCACATTCCGGACACAACTGGTAGTTCTGGGCCCGCGTAATTCCTGGCAACAGCCCGGTATCATTTTTAGTATCCATGTTCATCATCCTCGCTATTCAATAAGGTCTTAAATCCTTTTAAAAATACGAGTTGCCGACTTATTATAGGAATATACCGTTATGTGTGTTCGAGGGCCTATAGGCATATTGCTTAATTGGGATGTCGCAATTGCTCACTTTCCGTGATGGCCCTAACATCTTATTTTGCCCTGCCTTATGGCACATAAACACCTTCGTGCTGCTTCAAAGATTTCATTTGTTTTGAGTTTTTTTTAATATATTCCATCAAAGCCGCTGCGTTATCCGGCTCACCAGACTTAACCTGGAATCGTGTTATGTTCTACATACCCGATTTACACTGCGGGAGTTTACCAGTGTACTTCCCGGGGTTCTTTTCGAATTCGGTTTTGCAGGCCGGAGAACAGAAGTAAACTGTTTTGCCTTTGTAGGTGGTCGAAATGTCTTTGTTGACTGGCATCCCGGATATCGGGCAGACGGTTTGCTCCATTTCCATAGAGGCCTTTTCGTGCGTCATGCACTTTTCCGATTTTTTGCCGCAGCATTTACAGCCGTTGACAATCAGCGCAACAAGCAGCAGGGATACGAACAATGCTATTGTGCTCAGAAACATTTTTTTACTGTTCATTTTAATTTCCTTTCAAAAATACGGGTTATTGTTCTACCGCAATCGCCGATGCCGGACACCACTCATACGCGGCCTGACGAACGGCCGCTTCAAATTTTTCGGGTATGCCGGTCATCTTTACCTGTGCATACTCGGTACCCATCTCAAAAACATCAGGGCAAATATCCACGCATAATCCACATGAGACGCATTCTTCGGAAATCGCTGCTTTCATAAGACGCTCCTTAAAGTATTTTCTTCTTGCCCAAGTCAGTATTAATGACATCCGCAATAACAGTATCTAATCATCTTTTTATTGTATTTGCGGACAACTGCAAATAAGGGAAATACTTAATTGGCGGGTCGTAATTACCCAGCGCAGGCGCGTCGGCGGAAAATATCTGGAATGTGATATATCTGAATGTTACGGTTCCGGCTGCGTCAACCCTTCCTGAATCGCATATTTGGTAAGCTGGGCGATGCTGTCTATCTTGAGCTTTTTCATAAGATTGAGGCGGTGGACTTCAACGGTTTTTGCGCTGATGTGAAGGCGTTTGGCGATTTGCTTGGTTCCTTTGCCTTCCGTTAAAAGCTGGAGAACTTCACGTTCTCTCTGGGAGAGTACTGAAAAAGCGGAATCTCTGGCATTAGCGGGCTGTTGCATATAGTTATCGACAACCACATCGGATATGGCCGGGCTGATATATTTCTTATTGTTCATCACCAGCCGGATGGCATTGACCAGCTCGTCGAATTCGCAATCCTTGAGCAGATAACCCGAAGCGCCGGCCTTGAACATTTCTATTATGAAGTTTTTGCTCGAATGCATCGACAGCGCAACAACTTTGACTTTGCGGCACTCCTTGACTATCTGACGGGTGGCCTCGATGCCATTAAGGTCGGGCATACCTATGTCCATTATCACGACATCGGGTTTTAATTCTTTCACGAGCTCCACAGTGGACCTGCCATCTTTGGCCTGGGCAACCACTTCCATATCTTTCTCATTTTGAAAAGATTTGCTGAGTCCGTGTCGCAGCATCGCATGGTCGTCGGCCAGTATTATTTTTATGCTCATACTATTAGTCCCCTTTCATAAGGATTTTACCCTATTTTCAAAGGCGCTGTCAAGGTTATATGAGTTCCTTTGCCTCGTTTTGATTCTATTTCGAGTTTGCCTCCTATGTGCCTGAGTCGTTCACGAACACTAAACAACCCAAGTCCCTTCGGTTTTTCTTTCAGTGCAGGGGTATCAAACCCTTTGCCGTCATCCTCTATGATTATTTCTATGTCATTTTCGGCCCTGGAAAGGACAACTTTGACAAGTTTAGCCCTTGCGTGTTTTGCGATATTTATCAGCATTTCGCGGATAGAACGATACAACAGCACTTTCACCGGGTCGGTTAATGGTTTAGTCGCATCACTGTTCTGGAAGGAATATTCCAGCTTATGTTCCTGGCAAAACCGTTCAAGCAACTCTTCTATCGCGATTTCGAATCCGAGGGTGTAAAGCGTCGGCGGACTGAGGTCAAAAGTCAGGGTTCTTGTCTGTTTGACCGCCTCGCTGATGTTCTCGCTGACACTCTTCAGCGCCTCGGCAATATGGGGCGGGGCAGATTTTTGCAGGATTCCCAGCTCTCGTTTTGAGAAGGCCAGTATAGGGCCAAGCGAATCGTGCAGGGCCGTGGCGATTTCGTGACGTTCGCGTTCTTCGGTCAGGAGAAGTTCTGCGGTAAGCAGGCGAAGCTGCTTCTGGTCGGAGATGATTCTTTCCTGAGCGAGTTTGCGTTCGGTAATATCACGGAAGACAATTTGCGCAGCGGGCCTGTTTTCATAGACAAGCGGCGTGGCCGCTACTTCCACATCCATCAGGGTTCCGTCAATACGCCTAAACACATTTTCCCGCAGCGGCAGGGATTTCTGCTTTCTTCGCAGATATTCTAATTGCCTGTGCGTGCGTTCCCTGTAATCGTGGTGGACGAAATCGAGAATCGATTTTCCGATAAGCTCCGCTGAATTTTTGGCGCCGAGCAATTTTGACGCGGCGGTGTTTATGAACACGATTTTGTCGTCTTTTTCGACGCCGATGCCCTCAGGGGAAAGTTCTACAAGCTGACGATAACGCTCTTCGCTTTGGCGAAGCTCGGTTTCAATATCGAATCTGTGGACGGCTTCGCCGATAAGCATCGCTATATTTTCTATGAATTCCACGGTATGAGCCGGTGTTTTGTCTTCCTTCTTGTCGGCAAGATGAATCGCACCGAGCACTTTATCCCTGTAACAAATCGGGATAACGGCAAGAGATGCAAATCCGTATCGCATGCACGCGCCGCGGTATCGCTTTTTGCCTTTTTCCGTAAGAGAGTCAACGAACTTAAAAGTATTATCGCTGTGGAAAGACCCTCTGGGCGTCAGCAGAGGCGCATCCTGTCGTTCGGGCGATTGTGCAATAGCGCGGATACAGATACAGGCGTCTGTTTTCAGGCAGAGCTTGTTCTCTGTCTCCACGAATTCGTCGGTAAAGCCAATATGGGATTCGTATGGTATGAGGCCGTCTGAATCGGTGATACGGATACCCGCGCATTGACAGCCGCTCCAATTGCGGATTGCGTTGACGACCGAGTCGAGATATTCCTTTCTTGTGGATTTCTGCGCGAACAGTTCGAGCAGGACGTTTGTAATCTGTGCGCGTTTTTCTATTCTGTTGTGTTCGGTAACGTCGCGGGCGACAGCAAAGACACCCTGTACCTGTCCTGTTTCGCTTTTATAAAGCGTGGCATTGTACAGAACGTCGGTCGTGTGCCCCGATATATGCCTGATTGTGAGCGGGTAATCTTTGACCATACCTTCCGCGATGACCTTTTTGTAACCGTCTTTTGCTTTTTGGGGTTCCGTAAAGTAATCCGAGAAATCGCTGCCTACAATATTCTGTCTCTGGACGCCTGTTACCAGCTCAGTAGCCCTGTTGATATCGGTAATCTTTCCTTCCGGGCTGATTGTAACAAGGGGGTCAAGAGATGCTTCGAGAAGACCTCGTGCATACAGCGACGCGGAACGGAATGCTTCTTCCGCACGAACCCGGTGCACCATCTGTTTTTGCAGCTCCAGCACCATTTCCCCAAGCTCGGCTGTTCGTTCTTTGACGCGGATTTCAAGCTCATCGTGGGCCTTACGGAGCGCCTCCTCGGCCTGCCTGCGTTCCAGTTCGCCGGCCGCGCGTACGGCCGCTAATTGCAGGATTGATGTTGCCAATTTGGTATCCGCCAGCGGTTTACGCCCGATGATTGCAATAAGGCCTATGGGCTGCCCATGGGCACTCCATAGGGTGGTTCCAATATAGCTCTCGGCCTTCATATCCTGAAGCACTTTATCATTTGGGAATAAATGGCGCACATCACTGGCAAAGGAGCAAACCGTTTTGCCCACAACATCGCCGCAGGGGGTGTCTTTCAGCGTATAGGATATATTATCCTCGAACTTGCCGTCGAAATACACGGCCACTGTCCTGGCGGCCAGCAAGGTTTCTTCCAGCCGGTCAATGCAGACAAAATCCATGCCCAGCGACTGCCCCAAATAGCGTGCCAGCGATTGGAAGAAATCCTCACCTGAAGCCGGACTGCCGCACCCGACTAAGAACTTCAGGGCATTCTCAATCCGCTTGCGCTCGATGGAATAACGAACGACACGGGTTATGGTTCGTCCGTCGGTCTGGCCTTTTACGAGGTAATCCTGAACGCCTGTTCTCATGGCTTCGACGCCCGTATTCTCGTCATCGACCCCGGTAAGCACCACAATCGGCAAATCAGGAGAGATGCTTCTGGCCTTTCGAACAGTATCAAGGCCGGAGCTGTCGGGCAGGGTCAAATCCAGCAGCACCGCGTCGGGGTTATTGTTTTTAAGATGTTCTTCGGCCTCGTTCATCGATTGAACGACGCTGATGGAAATATCTGCGGTGCTGCTTGACAAAATGTTTTCCTGCAGCAGCGCAGCATCAGAAGCGCTGTCTTCGACAAGCAGAATTTTCAATGAGTTATTTGAAATCATATTCTCCTGGGTAAAGTCACAACCGTCAGCCAGAATTGCTCGATGGATTCGACCACCTCAATAAAATGCGAAAAATCCACGGGCTTTGTAATGTAGCAGTTCGCGTTCAATTGATAGGATTGCAATATATCCTTATCGGAACGAGACGTGGTAAGAACGATAACGGGAATTAGTTTGAGGTCCGGGTCGTTTTTCAATTCCGCGAGGACCTCTCGGCCGTCCTTTTTAGGCAGATTGAGGTCGAGCATAATAAGGTCTGGTCTCGTGGCTTTGACGAATTTGCCCTTCTGCCTTAAATAGTCCATTGCCTCTACGCCGTCTTCGACGTGGTTTAGCTGGTTGGCAACCTTGCCTGCCTTGAGGGCCTCGATTGTCAATGCGGCGTCGCTTGGGCTATCCTCGACCAGCAATATCTCAATAGGTTTTGTTTCAGATAGGTTCATTTAGTCAAAACTCCTTTTCTGTTTTTGATTTGTAAAAGTTTGGCCGCCATAGAGTAATTATACCTGATTTTTGGACGTTTTAAGCTTCTTCTATACCAGGAACAGTGAAATAAAACGTCGAACCGCCTTCTGGTTTTGATTCGACCCATATTTTTCCGTTATGCCTTTCGACAATTTTTTTGCAGATTGACAGGCCTATGCCGGTTCCGGGGTATTTTTCCCGGTTGTGCAGCCGCTGGAAAATCTGGAAAATTCTATCGGCGTACTGCGGCTCAATACCAATGCCGTTGTCCGTGACAGCAAATTGCCACTCACTGTTTTTACGGACAGCGCTTATATTAATCCGCGGGGTCTGGTCGCTTCGGAATTTTATGGCGTTGCCGATTAAGTTCTGAAACAGTTGTGAAAGCTGCACGTCGTCAAAATAAACCACAGGCAATCCGTCAGCAGTTATTTCGGCGCCAGTTTCTTTTATGCTTGCCTGGAGACGCGCTAATGCCTCGTCGAGGGCCTCTTTGGAATTCACCTTCTGAGGTTTTTTACCCTGTGTGCCGATGCGGGAATATTCGAGCAGGCCGTTGATAAGCGACTGCATTCGTTTGGCGCCGTCTATGGCGAAATTAATATATTCGTTTGTTTTTGCGTCGAGGGATTTTTCGGTATTTCTTCTCAGCAGCTCGACAAAGCCGGAGACCGCCCGCAGCGGCTCCTGCAAATCGTGGCTGGCCACATAGGCGAACTGCTCAAGGTCCCTGTTCGACCTTACAAGCTCCTCTGTTCGACTTTTAACGAGGTCTTCGAGGTGCAGTTGATATTTCTCCAGCTCGGCTTCGGCGGCCTTTTTTTCGGTAATGTCCGTGCAGGTACCTACCCATTCACGGATACTGCCGTCTTCTTGCAGGACAGGTACGCCGCGTACCGACATGTAGCGATACTCGCCGTCATTGCGCCGTACCCGGTATTCGGTATCGTAAAAAGATTTGTTTTGAACTGACTGTGTCCAGATTTTAGCCGTGCGTTCCCGGTCATCGGGGTGAAGGGAGTTAATCCACCCCCATCCCTGGATTTCTTCAATTGTCTGGCCTGTAAAAGCCTGCCACAAGGGCATATCGCTTATGACCTGACCTTGTGCGTCTGTCGTCCAGATGATTTGTGTTGTAGCTTCGGTCAGAGAGCGATACCTCTCTTCGCCCAGCCTGACCGCCTTTTGTGCCTGTTTGTGAGCTGTAACATCGACGCCAATCTCCATAATCAAAGGTGAGCCGTCTGTGTCGGTGAAGGGATAATCGTAGATGTCGTAATTGTGGCCGTTGGGGCCGGTCCATTCCCAGAAGTGGCTTTTGCCGGTTTTCAGAACCGTATATGTTTCACAGGTCTCGCAGGGTTCTTTGCGATTAAATAGAAACTCGTAGCATTTTTTCCCGTTATCGTCGCCGAACCATTCGCGGAAAGTGCGATTGGCATAAGTGACGTGATAATCCGGCGTCAAAAGTATCGCGTAAGCGGGCATCATCTCAAGCACGTCTTCGAACCGCTTCCGTTCCGCTTTAACGGTTTCCTCGGCCTTAATTCGATGCTGGACCTGCTTTTGCAGATCCGACACAGCTTCATCCAAATCGGCAGTTCGTTCTTTGACCCTTATTTCCAGCTCATCACGCGACTTCCTGAGTTCCTCCTCCATTTTCTTACGCTGGGTGATGTCAACTCCCATTCCAACAACGCAGGGTTTCTGGTCGAACATTATTCGTTTGCCGGTGAAGAAATAGGGGATGCTCAATCCGCTTTTTGTAACAAAACCGGTTTCGACAATTGTTTCGCCTTTTTCTATGACCTCTTGAATTCTTTCGGCGATTAGTTTTTTGTTGTCTCCCCTGAATAAATCAAGAGGGTGTATGTTTGCCATTTCAGACGACGAATACTCCGTTACCTTTTCGAAATTTTTATTCCATCGCAGGAACCGGCCCTGTTCGTTGAAGAGATAGAAGACGCCCGGCAGCGAGTCGATGGTCGTATCTGAGAAGTTTTTCTCCCTCAATAGAGTGGCTTCGGCTTCTTTTCTCGCGGTGATGTCCGTTACGGTTCCGAAGCCGCCAAGCAATGAGCCATCCTGTTCAAATTCCAGTTCCGCCCTTTCGCGGACCCATTTGATTTGGCCTGCCACAACAATTCGATGCTCGATATCGTATTTCTCGCCTGCAAGAGCCGCCTTCCAATTCGTATCGACGTATTGTCGGTCGTCGGGATGGATATAGGTAAGAAACATTTCGTAAGTCAATCCTGTCCCTATTGGTACGCCAAATATGCGGTATGCCTCATCTGACCAGGTCAGTTTATTGTTTTTGACATCCAATCGCCAGCTTCCGCTATGAGCAACGGCCTGTGCGCGGTCAAGGTCATTCTTGCTCTCTCGCAGCGCCTCCTCGGCTCGCTTACGGTCGGCAATCTTCCATGCCGTGTCCATAAGCAGGGTAAGCTGAGTCACATCTGAGCCGTCGTAGTCCGTTTCCTTGTTGGCCACGCCGACAACTCCAACGATATGCCCATCGGAAAGGACCGGAACGGTCAGGAACCTGTAGAGCGGAGAGTGGCCTTCGGGGTATCCCTTTTTCAACGGGTTCGGCGCATGGAAGTCATTGACAATGATAGGTTTGGCCTGCCTCACCGCCTCTCCCCAGATGCCGGTCTTCTCGAGTTGGTAAATGGTCTGCTGCTCGGCAATGGTGCATTGCTTCATAACGTCCTTGGACCACGTGTCGAGTGTAAATTCTTTCTTTGTTTCGTTATAATGATAAATATAGCCGATCTTGCTGCCTGTGAGGGTAATAGCTTCGTCGAGCGCGAAGTCAAGAAGCTCCTGGATTGAGCCGGCGCGATGTTGAGATATTCTCAGAAGGCCTTCCAGCCGTGCCTCGTTGCGCTTAATGTTATCTTCCGCCTTTTTGCGCTCGATGATTTCCCTGTTGAGTTCATCGCGAGAAGCGGTGGTCTGCTTTAAATCGAGTGTCATTTTATCAAACGTTCTTGAAAGCTGACCTATTTCGTCCTTCAAGTTGGTCCCGATTTTATAATCGAGGTTGCCGCTTCCGATTATCGCAGCGCCTTCGGAGAGCTGTTTTATCGGCTCGGAAATAGAATGGGCGATGGAAAATGCCGTTATGCTGCTTAGGACAATAACAATAACGAGGATTACAGCCGCCAGATTTCTTAAATTTGTTACGTCAGCAAATGCCTCCCTGGTATCAATCTTGGCGACCAATCCCCAATCGAGGGAGGGAATATGCCGCCAGGCGGCGATAACTTTCTTTCCCCGGTAGTCCGTTGACAGGCCGGAGCCGGTTCTGCCCTGCACGGCTTCCTGCATAGGTCGGCCAATCTCATTGCCTATGTCTATTTTTCTCTTAAGAGTTGCATTGGGGTCATGCCTTAGTGGATTTAAATACACCACCTGATTGTCTGCCTTCCTGCCAATGAGTACCTCTCCGGTATTACCCAGCCCGGTTGTATCCTGGATTAGTTTATAAACGGGCGTCATATCGATTTCGAAGGCGATGACCCCGATAAAATCGCCATTAAAATCAGTGGCCGGAGCGGTAAGCAGCATTTCGAATCTGTTGTCTTCGATTTTATCGAGATATACATCCGAAAAGTAAATTCTGCTTTTACCCTCAGCGAAGGCCTTCTGTTCAGCATCAGCGCTGTTAGACATATCTTTTGAAAAATGCCCGGGTCTATTCGCGTAAACGACCCTGCCCTGCGGATTAACCAGCATAATATCAGACAGGTCTGAAACTGACAGCATTTGCTGCAATTGCGCGTCGAGCATTTTTTTGGCGTCGATGAACTCCTGATTGCCCGGGTCGTCGGCAAGGCGGGTCAGGATAGGAAGGTTTTTCTTAATGTTGTAAAATCCCTGGGATACTTCTATGTGCCCCTTTAATCCGGCAAAATATACCTCTATTCTGTCCGCCCTGAAAATAGTAAGGTCCTGCAACTGCGAAAAGTGATTGGCCTCGAGAGAATTTTCATAATTAGTGAAGGTTAAGACGCTGACAAAGAGTAAGGGAATCGAGGCAATCGCCAGAAACATAGTTGTAAGTTTCAATCTTATAGACATATAAAACCAATCCCCAAAACAATAAACAAAGCGGCTGTGTGACAGGCGATAGCCGAGTTTACTCCTTCAATATAATAATACAGATTCGGGGCATTAAGACAATAGCCGACCACCGCCATCGTCCCGATTGAGCCGACTATCACGCCGGTAATCTTTAATTTTGACCGCAGATTACCGGGGTTCAACGTGGTTAAAATACCTGCCGAGGCAATCAATATAAAATTAAACATTGTGGCCAATGACGGCCGACCGGGGGTCACGGTCTTTGCTGTACCTGCCGCTTCTTTAATAAATAAATCCTCCGCCCCCGTGCGTATTTCCAAAAGAGCGGAGAAAAATAACGTTCCCATAAGAAGAATGATTATTAGAGAGGTTATGGAAAGTGCCACCTGTGCCCTGTCAAATTCGCCTTCTACGGCCCTGACAATAAAATAGAGGGTAATACCGCTCAGGATAAAGGCGATGGCGGTGTCAAACTTCATTGATACCCACGCAGGGGAGATGCTTTTTAAGATGCCGATATCGAATATCCAGCCGATTACTACCATAACGCCGGCAATAATCACTACCAGCGACAATCCCTTGGCTGTCTTTCTTTTCTTTTCCGGGGTCATATCGTGACAAATATCGCGTTAAGCGGTTGCGCGTCCGGCCCCTGTCTTGGCGCAGGTTTATAAGAACAACGTTCCGCCTTTGTGCGTCATTATACCCTCCAAAACAGGGACAAACAATCGTATTTCCTCTCCTTTGTGACCGTTTTTCAGGATGCTTACGTTATAATAACTCTTTGTGTGAATTACCCAGGTGCTTTTGAAAAATCTCCTCTGTCCGGTTTAATTGTGCGCCGGCGGCCTCGACAGCCGTGATGATCAACGCCTCGGTTATTTCTTCTTTTGTTACACCCGCCTCAAGGGCTGCTTTTATATGCGATTCAGTGCAATTCGGGCAGCGGAACGCCGAGGCCAGGGACAGCATCAATAATTCGCGTGTCTTTATATCGAGCACTCCTCCTTTGGCGCAGGCGTCGTAGAAATCATGGAACGGCTGGCCTATTTCGGGAGAATTCAGAACATACCACGGCGTTACTTTTTCAGAAACCATTTTTATCTCCAAAGGATTTTTTCCTTTAAGATTTATATTTGGGCATCCGTGCCCGTTAATCAGCGATATCCCTGCTATGTTCTTATGGCCATCGCGCAGGCAGACCTGCGATACGAGGGCAGATACTGGCTGCCCCTGCCGTCTCTTTCCCGGCAAATGCGGCCATATACTTCCTTACGATAGACAGGTACGGACTTGGGAGCGTTTATTCCCAGTTGAATTTCATTTCGCCTGATGCTGACAATCATAATCTCAACGTTGTCGCCAACCATAATCGACTCATCCATGTGTCTGCTCAAAATCAGCATTTTCAAGCTCCTTAAAAATTAACTCCGTTTTTTGAGGTCTTGTAGTGCCCTTTCTAAACAGAATACACATAAATTTGAGAATAAGTAATTAGGGGAATGCTTAATTGATGCTTCGCAATCGCTTAGTCCAGATTTGATGTCAAAGCGACCGATATATAAAGATACAAAGGAAACAAGAATTTGAAGCTAAACGTAGAATAAGCAACGAACTTAGGGTATTATGGACGAGAGGTCAAAAAATGGAGCACTATGTTTGCATTCATGGGCACTTTTACCAGCCGCCGAGGGAGAACCCGTGGCTGGAAGAGGTGGAGCTGCAGGACTCGGCCTATCCCTACCATGACTGGAACGAGAGAATAACCGAAGAGTGTTACAGGCCCAACATGGCCTCGCGGATACTCGGCCCCGACCGCAAAATCATCGATATCGTAAACAACTATTCCAAAATCAGTTTCGACTTCGGCCCCACGCTGTTGTCATGGCTTGAAAGGCACGCACCGGATGTTTATCAGGGCGTGATAGACGCCGACAAAAAAAGCCAGGAACGTTTTTCGGGACACGGTGCGGCAATAGCCCATGCGTATAATCATATCGTTATGCCTCTTGCAAACAGCCGGGACAAACGCACACAGGTTGCCTGGGGGATATACGATTTTGAACACAGGTTCGGCAGAAAGCCGGAGGGAATGTGGCTGCCCGAAACCGCGGTGGATTTGGAAACGCTCGATATTCTCGCGGAGTATGGCATTAAATTCACGATACTGGCGCCTCATCAGGCGAAACGTGTCCGCGGTGTTGGTGGAACCGACTGGATATATATCGAGAAAGACAAAATTGATACAACAAAACCATATCTTTGCCGGCTTGCCTCGGGGCGAACAATAAGTTTGTTTTTCTACCACGGGCCGGTTGCCAATGACGTGGCAGGCGGTCATATCTTGCAGAACGGCGAGGTTTTAGCCAAAAAGCTGAACTGGATTTTAACGGAGAGCAACGCCGAACACCGGCTTGCTCACATCGCCACAGACGGCGAGACATTCGGCCATCATCACCGTTACACCGATATGGCGCTGGCTTATTGTCTTCATTACATTGAAGCCAACAAACTCGCGAAACTAACGGTGTATGGCGAATACCTCGAAAAGTTCCCGCCTGCCGACGAAGTTGAGATTTATGAGAACAGCTCGTGGAGCTGCAGCCACGGGGTGGAAAGATGGAGGACGAACTGCGGCTGTAATTACGGCCGGTTCCCTTCGGGCAAACAGCAATGGCGTGCGCCGCTGCGGGATGCAATGAACTGGCTGAGGGACCGGCTCGCGGAAATTTACGAAAGAAGGGCCAAGCAGTTTGCCACCGACCCCTGGGGACTCAGGGACAAGTATATCGCGGTCATAAATGACCGGACCGCAGAAAACGTGGAGAAATTTATAGCCGCCTCGGCAGGCGACAAGCTGGATTTCGGCGAGAAGGTGATTTTCCTCAAGCTGCTGGAAATACAAAGAAACGCCTTGCTTATGTTTACGAGCTGCGGATGGTTTTTCGATGACATCGGCGGTATTGAAACGCTCCAGATAATGCAATACGCGGCAAGGGCGATTCAATTAGCTAAAGAAATAGAAAGCAGGGATTTTGAACCTGAGTTTGAAGAAATACTCAAAAAAGCGCCTGCCAATGAAAAAGAATTCGCCGACGGCAAGGCGGTTTATGAGAGATATGTTAAAACCAGCACGGTTGATTTGAACCGTGTGGCGGTGCATTTTGCTATAAGCTCGATATTCACGGAACATCCAGAGGAACAGACGAGCATTTACTGCTATTTCGCCAGGACCGAGATATATGAACGGACGGAGGCGGGCATCCAGGTTCTTGTTACAGGCAGGGCTACGGTGCAGTCGGCCATTGTTCTGGAAGAATACACGGTGGATTTCGCCGCGTTACACCGGGGAGACCCGTATATAGTAGCCGCCGGCAAAGGGCGGATGTCCGACACTTTGTTTTCAGCCATCCAGCACGATTTGAAAACCGCTTTTCTTAAAGGGGACACCAATGAGGTTATGCGCCTGATGAACGTTGCGTTTGCAGGCCATAGTTATTCGCTGTGGCATCTTTTCAAGGATGAGCAAAGGCATATCCTGAACCTGCTGCTTGATACGACGTGGCTTGAGATTGAAGCGGCGTTCAGGCATATTTACGAACACAACTATGCGATAATGCAGGCGATGCGAGGAATGAATATTCCGCTGCCGAAAGCCCTTGCTGCGCCTTCTGAGTTTATACTGAACGAGGCGCTGTGCAAAATAATCCGGGATGACCGGGGTGAGTACGCTAACCCGCTGGAACATCTTCAAATACTGGCCGATGAGGCAGCCAGATTTTCTCTTCAGCTCGATAACGCCACTATCCAGTTTGAGGCAAGCAGGAAAATAAACCGGCTTATGACTCGATTGAAAGAATCGCCCGAAGACAGCAAGCTGCTTGAAACGATAGAGGCAACGGTAAAGATTTTGCTGTCAATTGCGACGGAACTTAATCTCCAGACGGCGCAAAACGTCTTCTTCGACATCAGCAAAAAGACATATCCGGAAATGAACTCAAAAGCGCTGGCAGGCGACCTGGCGTCACAAAAATGGGTTGAACATTTCACAAAACTGGCTCGCTATTTAGGGGTGAATATACATTAGCGGCCTGCAGCCGAAAAAACGACTATGATGCGAAAGAGAGCAAGCGGCTTACTGCTGCACATAACGTCACTTCCGTCAAAATACGGCATAGGCGACCTTGGTCCCGGTGCTTACAGGTTTGCCGAGTTTCTTGCCCGCGCCAAACAAAGATACTGGCAGGTGCTGCCCTTAAACCCGCCAACCCTGAGGCAAAATCCTTATTCGCCATATAACTGCATCTCCGCATTCGCGGGCAACACACTGCTCATCAGCCCGGATTTGCTATATCAACAGGGCCTTCTGCTCAAAGATGAAATTTCGAATTGTCCGGGATTTGCCGGGTCAAAGGTCGAATTTCCAAAAGTCGTTTCTTACAAGACGAAGTTATTGAACGCCGCATACGAACGCTTCAAAAGTTTTAAAAAGCAAAGCGATTACGAGCGGTTTTGTATTGAAAACGCTGCGTGGCTTGATGATTTCGCATTGTTTGTCGCGCTGCGCCAGCACTTTGGACGCGCCTTATGGTGCGACTGGCCTGCAGAATTGCGCGATAGAAAAAAAGATACGCTCAAATCAGCGAGAGATAGTTTCCCTGAAGCAATCGGCAGGGAGAAATTCCTGCAGTATCTGTTTTTTAAGCAATTGCTTTCTCTAAAAAGCTGCTGCAAACAGCTTGGAATAAAATTGATTGGGGATATTCCGATTTATGTCGCGTACGACAGCGCGGATGTCTGGAGCAATCCTGAAATTTTCAAACTGACCGGAGAAAAAAAGCCGCGGTTTATCGCGGGCGTGCCGCCGGATTATTTCAGCAAAACGGGACAGTTGTGGGGCAACCCCGTCTATGACTGGACAGCGTTAAAAGATACGCGGTATCGATGGTGGCTTGAGCGGATAGGGCATAATCTTAAACTGTTCGATATGGTCAGGATTGACCATTTCAGGGGTTTCTTCGCTTACTGGCAGGTTCCCGCAGGCAGCAAAGCCGCGGCGAATGGCAAATGGATAAAATGTCCCTATGAGAACTTTTTCAGTATGTTGTTTAAGCGGTGCCCGCCGCAATCCATCATAGCGGAAGATTTGGGAGTTATTACGCCAGACGTTAAAACGTTTATCGAAAAACATCATCTGACGGGAATGCGGGTGCTTCAGTTCGGTCTGGATGGCAATCTTGCCAAAAATCCGCATTTTCCGGCCAACCACAAAAAAAATACAATCGTTTACACCGGCACGCACGATAACAATACTGCAGCCGGCTGGTTTGCGAAAGACGCTACTGCGGAACAAAAGAAGATTCTCTTTGCCTGCCTCGGGCGCAAGGTTTCCGCTCATCAAATAAATTGGGAGCTTATAAAACTGGCTTTTGCGTCAGTTGCCAATCTTGCCGTAATACCCGTGCAGGATTGTTTGGGCCTTGGTGAATCGGCTCGTATGAATCGTCCCGGCAGGATAAAAGGCAACTGGCTATGGCGGCTGAATCCAGGTCAGCTCACACCTCAAACTGCAAATAAGATTGCGAAATTGTCTGCTATCTCCCACAGGGCATAAAATCGCCGACGTTAATCGCTCCACTTGACCATTTCGGGATGCAAGTCCCGGACGATGGGGTCGGCGGGCCTTATACGGGCGCTTATATTCTGCACGCCGTAACCTTCGATTTTGGCGGAACATTCGTAAACCGCTGTTGTCCAGTCCCGGCTTTTTAATGTCATCGGGATAATTTTGCAGCTCTGCCTGTTGCCGGGCATATGGAACAACTCCACGGTAAATAATTCCGTTGGCGCATGCCCCAAATCGACAACACATCTCGCATCGAGGGTATCGCCTTCGCAGACGCTCTCTTTTTTATCCAGGTTGGTAGTAAGCTCTTTAACCGCTATATAATTCCAGCCCTTGAGAATCTCCTGTTCGTGGCCGATAGAATCTTTTAGCTGCTGACGGTTATTCTCGTGGAGCAGTTCGTATTCTTTCGTCGCGGGTGCATAAAACTTTCTTGAGTAATCAACGAGAACCCTGTTCATATTGAAATTGCCGCAAACCGAAATGATGGATTCTTTCATCATCTCGACCCATCGTTTGGGAATGCCCTCCTCATTGCGCTCATAAAACAGCTCAGCCACTTCTTCTTCGAGCAGGTCATAAATCTGATTTGCTTCGGCGGTTTCCTGCAGCTCGGTATGAACGTAGTATTTGCCCGCGGTAATCGGCCAGCCGTTTTTGCCGTTGTATCCTTCGGCCCACCAGCCGTCGGGGACGCTGAGGTTCAGGACGCCGTTCATTCCTGCCTTCATCCCGGATGTGCCGCTGGCCTCGTTTTCCATTACGGGAGTGTTGAGCCAGACATCGGCTCCCCAGACAAGATGCCTGGCGACGTCTATATCGTAATTCTCAAGGAAAATCACCCGGTCTTCGAGCTTGCGGTCCCGCGCAAAATCCAGGATTTCCTTAATCATATATTTGCCCGCGGCGTCGGCCGGGTGCGCTTTGCCCGCGAATATAAGCTGGACAGGCCTTTTGGGATTCGTGAGTATTTTTATCAATCTTTCCTTGTCCTTCAGAAGCAGAGTCGCGCGTTTGTAATGCGCGAAACGCCTGGCGAAGACAACCGTCAGATACTCCGGGTTAAGGAGGCGCGTGATATTGATAATTTTTGTCTGCGAATAACCCCTAATGACAAGGTCGTTGGCAAGTTTTCTGCGAATAAATTCGACCAGGTTGAGCTTATTCTTATGATGGGCTTCCCAAATCTCCTCATCCGGGGCATTGGCGAGTTTTTGGCATATATGGACCTTATCCCGGCAATGTACGAAATTGGGGCCTATATGGTGGTTGAATAGATTGGTAAACGGCTCACTAATCCACGACCAGTGAACGCCGTTTGTTACGTAATCTATCGGTATTTCTATCTGTTGTGTCCCGGGGAACAGCCCCGCCCACATTTTGCGTGAAACGTCGCCGTGTATTTTCGAAACGCCATTGACGTATCTGGAGAATCTTATGGCCAGCGCCGCCATCCAGAAAACGTCCTTATTGTTTTCGATAAATGCGTAAGCGCTGAATTCGTCGAATGAAAGACCAATCTGTCTGATTTCCTGCTCGAGATATTTTTTTGCCATCTTGGTTTCAAAGTGCTCGTTGCCGGCTATTACGGGGGTGTGCGTTGTAAAGACCGTGGATGTTCTAATCAGCGCCCTGGCCTCGGAAAAAGAGAGTTTTTCTTCGGCCATCAGCTTCTGCAGCCGGGCGATTATCAGAAAGGCGGAATGCCCTTCGTTTATATGATAGATATTTGGTTTGATATTCAACAACGCAAGGGCTTTTACCCCGCCAAGCCCAAGGACCACTTCCTGCTGGATTCGTTTGTCTCTGTCCGCGACATAGAGTTCGTTTGTAATGTCCCTGAGGTATCGCGGGTTATCCTCGACATTTGTATCGAGCAGAATAAGTTTTGTCCGCCCGACGTCAACCTGCCAGAGCTTAATTTTGCAATTTTCGCCGAGTATCCTTGTTTCGACAAACGCGGGCCGGCCGTCAGGAAGACGTATCTCCTTTATCGGCAGGTAGTGATTTTCAAGCTCAAGGAACAACTCCTCCTGCCGCCCCTCAATATTAATGCGCTGGGTGAAATAGCCGAATTTGTAGAGGAGTCCCACGCCTATAACCGGCATCCCCAAATCCGAAGCTGTTTTCAGATAATCTCCCGCGAGGATACCAAGTCCGCCGCCGTATATCGGCATAGATTCGTGAAGACCAAATTCCATTGAGAAGTACGCGACGATGACATTCTTGTCGATGCCGCAGTCATCCCCGTTGCCGTTTTGCGGTCCTGTGCTGTACTTCATATATTCGTCGAATTTCCGCCAGACCCTGTCAAGCTCAAGCAGGAAGCCCTTGTCATTTGAAAGCTCATTCATTTTTTCTTCGGGCAGATCCAGAAGAAATTTGACCGGGTTATGATTGACCGACCTGAACAGGTGGGTATCAATCCGGTAAAAAAGATTTACCGCGTCATAGTCCCAGAGGCACCACAAATTGTGGGCAAGCGCATACAGCTTGCTGAGGTTCTCCGGGTAACGCGGATATACGAATATATTCTTAAAAGTCATTTATTCGACTCCTTAGTTTCGCTTCGCTGCCAAACACCTGTATATATAGCGTTATACGCTGCCGGGTCAAATATGGTTTTGGCGATAAATTCAGCAACAAAAGCCGCAACCCAAACAAACCGCGTTTGGGGCGAATTAGTGGTGATCTTTATAACCCAACAAGGGTATTACTCTTTCCTGCGACGATATAACAGGCCGCCCAGTCCCAGCAATGCAAGAGTCGTCATATCAGGAAGCTGTTGAATAATATCCGCCCCCGCAGAGGCGGCAACCGGCCCAGGTCTGCCCACGTCGGTTATTTCGAGATATACCATACAAACCGAGCCATTATCCGATTGTACGCCAAGCACAACATCCTGGGAAGTAATAACTGGGACATTATCAGAGGCAGAACTGTTGTTGAACGAAAGCCCCGTCCCGTTCGCGGCGAGGACGGTCAATCCGAGAACCATTATAAGCATCATTAACTTTTTCATTTTTTCTCTCCTTAATACTCTTACTTTTAAACTTTCCTGATGCTTGTATTCTCGCTGTTGCCGGATAAAAAAGCATATAGGCAATATGCCTAATTTACGTATCACAAATGCCTATGGGTAAATCGCTGACAGCGGCGCTGCAGTCATATCATCCCGGCATTGGGGTTTAACAAAGTTTTTACGAGCCAGTTCAGATATTGGCAAGATAAGCGGGAAGTTGTTATGCTAAGGCCGCTTGGGAAATTGCGCCCGTAGCTCAGCTGGATAGAGCGACGGATTTATAATCCGTTACAGTGTTTTGTAAGTGTTTGTCAATAAACGGTTTATGCTTGTTAAATAAAGACTTGTGATGCTGACCGAAGCGCAACAGCAGCTCAAATGAGCATGTCTGTTGCAAATTAATGGCTCGGATTAATCTTTTTTACTTAAGCAAAACACTATTGAGAACTGTTCCCCTTCGACACTTTGGGCTATTCCTTAACGAGGAGCGGTATAATTTCTCTGGGACATTCGATAGGCAGGGTAAAAGTAAACGTTGAACCTTTGCCCTGTGTTGATTCAACACAAATTGTTCCGTTATGTTTTTCTATGAGTTCCTTTGAGATGGCAAGGCCAAGGCCTGTTCCACCCGTCTTTCTATCGCCGCCGCGGCCTAATTGCTCAAACCTGTTAAATAACTTCGATATGTCATCTTTTCTGATGCCGCGGCCTGTATCAGATACTGAAACCAGAATATCATCTTCGGTTTTGGTTGTCTTAATTATAACGTTTCCTTTTTCCGCAAATTTAATAGCATTATTAACCAGGTTTGTCAAAACCTGAGTAATTTTGTCGCTGTCAAATCCGATTTCAGGCAGATTGTCGTCGAGTTCGAGCAAAAGGTTTATCCCCGTATTCTTTGCTGTAGGGGCAAATATCTCATAAACGTCCCTGGCAATCTCGTTTACATTGTTAGGCTGTATATTCAATTTCATTTTGCCGGATTCGAACTTCTCGGAATCAAGAACGTTATTGATAAGCCTGGCGAGACGATCAACATTTCTCTTTGAGATATCCAGCACCTCTTTTTGCTCCTCATTAATATTCCCGGACAGACCATCCAATACGAGGTCGATTCCCCCTTTTATGGCTGTTAGAGGTGTACGTAATTCATGGGAAATGACAGAGATGAACTCCGATTTAATTTTCATTGTTTCTTTGAGTTTTTCTTCCATTTCTTTGCGTTCTGTAATGTCACGCAAAGATGCAAGGCAAACCATTTCGTCTTCCCACTTTATTTCTACTGTACGCATTTCCGCCGTGACTGCTTTGCCTCCTTTCTGAATAACTTCAATCTCAATTATTTTATCTTTGACGGCAGCGAATCCAAAAGTTTCTCCGACGAGTTCTTCTTTGGGGCGGCCAAACAACAATTCTGCGGCATTATTGGCAAATCTTATGATTCCTTTGTTGTCTATAATAAGGATGCCATCGGCATTTTGATCTATCATCATATGTAAGTTTGCGTCCGCAGTCTGCAATGTTTTGTTGGCATCCTTTAATTCCAAGGTTCGTTCTTCGACTTGTTTTTCCATCATTTCCAGGTTTTTTATTAATGCTACATTTATTTTCTCAAGCTCTATTTTCGTGTTAAAAAGTTTTTGAGAAGTCTCCTGCAACCGGTTGTTTGTATCCAGCAGCAATTTCTCTTTTTTCTTATGCTCGGTAATGTCGCGCACAGTAGCCTGAAGAATCGCTTGGCCTTTTAGTTCCGTCTTCGTTAAAAGAACGGCAGCGGAAAATTCCTTGCCGTCGATTCGTTTATGCGTCCATTCGAATAAGTTCGAACCTTCTTTGATTGCGATCGCCATCATCTGTTGGGACTTAACAGCCGAAGCCGTTCCGTCCGGCTGATATTGTGGAGATAAATCAGCGGGTGCTTTAGAGATAAATTCTTCAAGGTCTTTGCAGCCAAAAAGTTCTACCGTCGCGAGATTTCCATGTAAGAAGCCCTTTTCGGGCGACACTATCATAATGGCATCTCTGGATGACTCGTAAAGAGTTTTGAATTTTTCCTCAGACTCCCGCAGCGCATCCTTCGCCCGCTTGCGTTCCAGAGCGTGACGAATGGTCCGAACCAGTAAAACATCTAACGGCAGGTTCTTAATCAGGTAGTCGGATGCGCCATTTCTTATAGCAGAAAGTCCCATTTCTTCATCACCCATCCCGGTCAATACCACGATGGGCGTGTCTGGAATAACCCGCTTGAGCTTTTGAACTGTCTCGATGCCGCTGCTGTCAGGAAGTCCCAAGTCAGCTATCACAATGTCGTACTTTCTGTTAGTCAGGCACTTAATAGCCCCTGACAGGTTACCAACCGATTCAATGGCAAATTCAAGGGGCTGAGAACAGCCGGCTAAAAGCCGCTTAACTAACTGGCAGTCAACCGCGTCATCCTCTACCAGGAGGATCTTTATCGGCTCCTTATCCATAAGGGCTTGTGATTTTCCAGATGTCTGTATTTCCATTCGGTGAGTCATTTAAAATTTAGTATTTTTAGTTATCATGACAGTCCCTATAAATAGTTAACCTGACTGCAAATTAATACCTTTCACTTGCGTTTGGATTTCAAGACTTGGCCGATTTTTTCGAGCAGTACCGCGTAATCAAATGGCTTGACGACATAGTCGACGGCGCCGCCTTTTTGTGCGCCAGTAACGTAATCGTGGTCTGCCAGGGCCGTAACCATTATTACGGGAATGTTTTTTGTTTTTATTGAGGCCTTTAATTTCGATAATACTGCCAGGCCGTTCATATTCGGCATTATATTGTCAAGGAGAATAAGGTCAGGCGGTTCGGTTTCTACCTTTTTGATACAGTCCAATCCGTCACAGGCGGTTATGACTTCATATCCTTTTTTCTTAAGGATTACGCCCATGATAAAGACGATATCCTGCTCGTCATCCACTATCATGATTTTGGCCGTATTCAATTTCTTTTCAAGTAGTTCTGTTGGCATAGTGTGTTCTCCTTATATCAACGATTATTACTGTCTTTCGGCTGTAATCTCAGCAAATCGCCGGCTTCATACAGCGATTGCTTTTCCTCGTTCATTCCGATCAGCTTTAGTTCTTCAGCGGATAATTTGCCGTCGGTATAAATGTGAGGCGTTATGAAAACTCCGAGTTCGCTTTCTACGATTTCGGTGTTTGATTTTCTGAACAACCCGCCTATCAGGGGAATATCGCCGAGGATTGGTATCTTGCTTTCCGTCACAGAGGGTTCACTTTTGCGAAGGCCTCCGATGATAATTGTCTGGCCGTCTTTGACTCTTAGCATTGTATCAGTTCTCCGCGTTTCAATAACCGGCGTTTCGCTGTTTTCAATCGTAAATGTGCCTGTCTGGGCGCTTTGTTCGGGTTTAACGTGCATAACGATATACCCGTCGTCAGCAATCTGGGGAGTTACCTGAAGTTTGATTCCGGCCTCTTTGAAAGATACTGTCCCGATACTGCCGCCCGCGGATGTTTCGGTGAGTTCCCGGTAGGGTATTTCCTCAACAGAATCGATTGTTGCCGTTTGATTGTTCAGTACAAGCACCTTGGGATTTGCCAGGATTCTGACGTCCTTGTTGGTTTCGATGAAATCTATCAGCCCTTGTATATTCCAATTGCCGGGGGTTGACGAAAAAGTTATCTTGCCGTAAGGATTTGTACTTCCGGTGATATTGAGTCCCTGGGAGAAGTAATTCTTTGAATCGCCCAGCCTTGTCCAATCGACCCCCATTTTCAATTGATTGGTCAGCTTGACATTTACTATCAAGGCCTCAATCATAACCTGAGGCGCCCTGGTATCGAGCTTGCCAATTGCCTGTCGTATTTGCTCCAAACGTGCCGTTGAGTCGGTGACGACTATGCTGTTAAGCCTTTCATCTATTCCTACTTTTCCGTTTCTGGAGACAAGGGTGCTAATCGTTTTTTCCATTTGCCTGGCGTTGGCGGAGTTCAGGTGAAATACCTCCGTAGCCAGCATATTGGCCGAATCGGAAACCGTAGAATCGCCTTCGTCGACTTGCAGATTGGTTCCTTTATCAAGCGGCCCAAACGGATTTTTCTTATCCTGTGCATCTATGCCGGCGCAATATACGGCAGCTATCAACACCGCTAATATTACTGCTATGGTAAATAGTAAATGTTTCATTTTTACATATCCTTGAATGGGTCTATAATCAAAATAATTTCGAACGATGCTTTTGGGTTGGCCTCCTCACCGGCCGGCAATGATATTCGCAAGTTTGTTATACAAACTTTTTGCGGGCGGCTGGTAAGTTCCTTCATAAAATCAGTAATATCAAAGTAATTGCCGATGACCGCTATTTTTGCCGACTGCGTTTTCAGAAATTGCGGCGGCGGCTCGGATTCTTCGGGGCTGACGGGCTTCTTTGGTTCAGATTCTTCTTTGGTGATAAGCTTTGTTGGTTCGGAGATTATTCTGGATATCGGTTTTAAGTTATAAGCCAACGCCATAACATTTACATTTTCCAGGAACTGCGCGGCCTGGACACTGCTGAAACAGTGCTGCTGGTACTCCTGGTACTTCTTTTCTTTTTCCTCAAACTGCTTTTGTAAATTTGAAAGCTCGGCTTGTTGATTTTCGGTCGCAGTATAAGCGGCCTCAATACCAGCATAATTCGCGTTGGCTGCGTTTAGTTTAGTTATAGAATTTCTGGTTATCACGAAGTAACATACGCAGGCCGTCGCCAGGACCGTTAAGACGGCTGCTGAAATTCTTTTAGGCTTATCGAGTTTTGTCAGTTTCTCCATAATCATAAGCTGCTTCCGGATAATCTAATTTTGCAGATAATCTTATAACTAACAAAGTTTGTGGTATTGTTGTCGTCGTATTTGATTTCTTCTACTTTGGCGATTTCGATAAAATCGTTGTCCTGCAATTCTTTTACGAATTTGTAAACATATCTTTCGGCCGCCGCTTCTCCAGTCAACGTGAAATCTCCCGACTTGGTTGTTGAAATATCAACTACTCTTACCCTGTCCGGCATGGCGTCACCTATAACCCGTAGGGCTTTTGCCCATGGAATATCGATTAACTCCTTGCTGGTTTTGCCGTAAGCTGACAGTCCTTCATTTATTTGTTTGATCTGTTTTTTTAAATCAGCGACTTTATCCCTGATTGGAATAGTTTCTGTTACCTTCGCTTCTATCACAACCGAGGCAGCTTCGATGCTTTTCACTTTCATTTTTAACGGCACTAAAGCCGCCACAGACAGCAGAACAACCGCTGCGATTGCTTTTGCCGTAAGTGACATTTCCTTCCGGGTTTTTTGCAAGGCAAACGATTCTTTTGATACGAGGTTCAATTGCCCGTCAAACGCGGAAACACCCAAAGCGGTAAGTGCTGATGCTAGCGCAAAAGAGGGCAACTTTTCCCAATCGGCACCTTTAAGATCAAACTCTTTCGCAATCTGGGAGCAATCTATTTGCTCAACAGTAACATCATTTAAACTTTGTTTTATTTGTTCGGTAATTACCCGAAGTTTTTCGCTATTGCAGGCCGCGGCGACTTTGAGCACAAGCTGCTGAGAGTCGGTGAAGGAGCGTGCAAATTCCAGAATTGGTTTCATTTGTTCTGTCAAGTTGGAGATGCCATCTTTGCCTTGCGATAAATCTTTTGTGCCAATAGTCAGATTTTGACAGAGCTGGGGCAAGCCGTTCTTGAAAACGCTCAAATTTCCTGAAGCTGAGTCCAGAGCCAAAAGCAGAGAAACGCTTTCAGATGCCGCGGCTTGTTTGTTAAAGACCAGTTTTATAATTGGGAGAACTGCCGGCTCAATTCTTACCAAATCCAGCCCGGCCTTTTTGGCAACCTCTAAACAAGCATCGCTTATTTGTCTGGTTGTAACTGCCTGCAGCACGGTCTGTTTATTGGCAGATTGAGCCGTATGTTCAAATACACAGTAGTCAAAAACTATTCTTTCGCCTCCGAACAGGCCATATTTTCCGATTTGGTCTTCAACCTGTTTTTGCAGCTGTTCTTTTGTTTGGGTCGGGAATTCAGAAGGTTTCAATCTTACGGCTGAACAAGAAAGCGATATTACTGCTTGACTGGGTTTCAGCTTATCAGCTTTGACAAAGTTACGGATTTTTTGTGTGACTGCCTGCCCATCAATAATCAGGCCGTCTTTAACAATGCCTGCCTCTAAACGCTCGGCAGTCCAGTTATGAACCTGCAGGCCATTTGCGGTCTGTCCCATGTGAACGATATTCACAAAATCGTCATCTATGTGTATGCCTAAAATGGATTTATCATGGCTCACTGGGTAATTTCCTTCCATTGGCTAATTGACACTGTATAAGATGGCGAACTGCCGCTAATCTTTGTCTTTACTTCCAAAGTCCTGCTGAAATTGGAAGTTGCAGCTAATCCCGTAGAAGTTATGGTCGAATTCGGGTCCACGGAAACAGAGTAGTTATCTGACGAACCTGAGGGGAAAGGACTTACCCACGGCGGAGTTGTGGATACTCCTCTTTGAATCTTGTCTATTGCGTCAGCAACTCCTGCTTCTGCTATATAATAGGCCTGCAAGCTGTACATGTGGTTTTTGACCAGAACCAGGTCTATCGATGTTATATTCAAGAAAGCTATAACCAAAGTCGCCAGTATTAACGCGGTAAACAGCGTCAACACCAGGATAAATCCCTTTGTGTTTTTATCTGATTTATTATGGTAACTATTCATTTTATTTCACTCAATTTGCCGAACCCGGCGTTCCATTTTGAGGTCCGTTTGTCCAGTTACTCTGCTGGTTTGAAGGCCCAAACGGGTCAATTCTCGATAAACTTGTTCCATCTCCATCTCCGCCCCAAGTGTCAACATAAGTAACACTGTCAATTGTTGAACTTCCGTTAACTATAGCCACGGTATCGGTGTTATTCGCAAGTCCGTTACCAATTTTGCTATCGGGAACACCAAGCCGAACCGCGTTTATACCCACATACGAAGCGGCCACAGAGATGTCGTCAAGAAACAATGCGCCACCGCTGGTAGTTTTGTTTGTGCTGAAATATATTCTGATTGTCTGTCCGGCAAACGCGGCAACATTCATCGTATGACAGGTCCAGGTGGAATTCATCTGTCCGCTGTAGCCGGTAGCAAGAATCACGTCGCTCGTATTGCGTATTGTTACCGTAATTTGTGTTTGCGCAACAGATGCGGTTGTGCTTTCCCAGAAAAGAAATAAATAACTGTTAAGTCCCGAAGGAACGGTAATTTGCTGATACACCCAGTCTGTTCCGTTCACCGTGCTTTCCAGCTTGTAGTTTCCATTGTGGGAGTTCAGATTGGTTCTGCTGAAGTTGTTAAGTTGCCACTCGCTTTTTATTTTAGATTCAAATCCGCCATTATCTACCGATTCAGTATAAACATCAGTAGTATTTGCGGCTATTACCGCGTATCCGCCTGCCGGTATTATTGTTGAGCCATTGCCAAACTGAGGGTGAGATATCAGCAGGTCGGCATTGCCCGCAGCGCCTGTCCATATTGTCCAGCCGTTTACATCAATGGAAGAACCGCTCAGGTTATAAAGCTCGACCCATTCTTTCACTGCGTCGCTGCCGCCGGGCGGATTATACATAATTTCATTTATCACTAATGTGTTGTTCAGGGGATCTCCCTGGCAAAAAACCCTGTCGGACAATGTAAATTGCTGGGAACTGACCGGGTCAACAAGTGTCGCTGTAATACCAACCCCTCTAATATTGCGAACCTGAACAGGGTCAGGAATATTATTGTCATTTATGTCGTAGCAGGTAAAAACAAGATTGCTTACGGAACCGGTCAATGCGTTCAAAGAGCCCGGCTGACCGTATTGAATTTCGTTGGTTAACGTGTTCCGGCTGAACTGCTGGTTTGTATCATCGATGTCGACGAATGTTATCTGGCCGGCCGGGTCGGTTGAAGAAGAAACGGAGATGAAACCCTTGGCCTGGCGAATGATACGAGTCATTTGTTCCAGCGCCGCTCTGCCGTCCTGCAGCAGAGTTGAACGGTTGCTGCCAAGTTTCCAGTTTCTGTAACTGTTATAGATTATCCCCACTAAAGCCCCGGCAAGTATAGCTATAATAGCAGATGCCAGTATCAGCTCTATTAGCGTGAAGGCCTTACGATGTTTAGCATGATTTTTAATTTCTTTTCGCATATTGCGTTTTATAGGTAATAATAATTTCACCTGGTTCAAGTAAGCTGTTTTTATTGGTGTCGTAACCGACTGAGACCCCGATAATTTTCAGAGTCGAACTTACACTTGTCGATGACCTGCCGGCAAAGTAATTACTTCCAAGGCTGCTCGGCCATGTGGTAAAATCGGTATCAAACGATTTACGAAGCGTGTTTTTTATCTTCTCCATCTCGCCTTCCGCCAGCAGAACGGACTTTACCGTTCGCTCTATTTTCATACTCATAGTCAGAGCGTCGGCTTCATAAGTTATAAGAACGACAGTAATCCCTGCCAGTATCAGCCCTGAAGCCAGGACTTCAACAAGAGTAAACCCTTTTGTTTTTTTCATTATTGAACCGTTATTTTTCCTGTGGGTGTAACGCTTACAGCAGTCGTTTCGCCTCCCTTTGAAAATGACGCCGTTAATGTTTGAATAACCGATAAATTACCCAAAGGCATAAACTGAAACGTCTTGTCTCCGCTACAGCCGACGCCCGTGGGCAGAGCTATAGGTCCCTTTATTACCTCAGGGGTGGCGGTGGCTTTAATCAGTGAATATGTATAGGGCGGTGAGGAAGACAGAACTACCTTGTAGCCCTGGCCATTGCTGGAGGCGTGCGTTATGGCAAGTGACCGGGCGAGTTTCAGATAATCGGAAAACTGCCGCCCGGTCGTTTCAGCCTGAACCTTGCCCATTGTGCCCCAACCAGCCCTTGGAATAACAATACTCGCCAGTATTGCTATTAACGCTACAATCAATATAAGCTCAATCAGGGTGAGCCCCTTTGTTTTCATGACCTGTCACCTGTCACAATTTTGCGATTTCCATTTTTTACGGCATTAACTTTAATTGCCGGCAGTATGTTGGGTTACCGTTTCCAGGCCCGCCGTTGGAATGTACACATAAGCGTTTGCATACGGACAAACCGGCGCCCCATGCGGGAAATACGTGGTGCTGTTGAGAACAT
>Ga0105104_10000013_pt1 | contig 152463 bp, 140 predicted proteins | sample PPLLaktember2015_3_FD_87034 | JGI IMG/M metagenome (GOLD analysis project Ga0105104, IMG submission 87034) | Freshwater sediment microbial communities from Prairie Pothole Lake near Jamestown, North Dakota, USA - PPLs Lake P7 Core (6) Depth... | ecosystem: Environmental > Aquatic > Freshwater... | reverse complement strand
TGTTATCTGCTGAGTCGAATTATTAGGAATATTAATATACTGATTTGTGCCGTTGAAGTGCAGGGCGCTATTAATCTGGCCTGTTATCCATGTCGGGCTGTTGACCAAAGTGCCGTCATTGCTGCCTGCACTGTCATAAGCGATTGTGCCACTGCCTTCGTCAAACTTCCAATGAGAAATCGGCTGCAGCCTCTCATTTAATAGCCAATTTTCCAAGAACATTGCAACATCTTTAATGTCTGTTATACCGCTTAAATCGAAATCACTTTTTCCGCACCAAAATGGAATCTCGCAGTTGTTTTCGAGCCAATGATATGCGAACAGCGCAAAGTCTTCGAAGTTAACGGCATAATCTCTGTCCATGTCACCGCAAGGCCAGCATCTGGGATATTTACTCAAATCGCTTTCCGTAAAAAACGTCGGCGGCAGTCCTCTGCCCTGTGACAAACCCGCAACAAAACTTCCTGCGTCAATATTCAGATAGCTTATACAAATTGTACCGTCGACAAAGAACATTTCTATTTGAAAACTGCTTAATTTTGTTTTGTCGCCAAATACAGGAATATTTTTAAATGTTACCGCAATCCTGTCATCCATCTGTTTATAGGATATGTTCTGACTATTTAGCGGCGATAAATCGGTAAACAAACCTGAGATTCGCGGCAAATTAAAATGATTGCCAAGCGTACCCGAAAATTCAGTATCTCCGCTGTCGAAAGTAATGTAACCATTACTGCCGATATAGAAACGGTCATAATATGTACCATAAAATGAAAAATGTTTATTATCACTCAAAATTACCTGGACAAAATCGTCATCTCCGATTGTTACATTAGTCCCACCATTTGGATCCGTTAGAAATCCTGATGTTTTTTTGTGGCAGGCCTCATAATAAGCAATCGAACCATCGGGGCTGAATGTCAGTATAACATTTTTCAAATCATTATTCGCATTAAATGACTCGGTGAAATAATCCGGCGGCTTAACTGTAAGAGTTGCAGGACGCTGCTTAACACTATTGCTGTCTAAATTTTTAAATATCAATGTCGTATTGTAAATATTCGGCTCAAGTACATTAGCATCTGTATCGATACTAACACTTACTTCTATTGTTTCCATCGGTTCCAGAACACCTGTTGCCGGTTCCGTCCTGAGCCAATTCGCTGTTTCTATTGCTTCCCAGTTGACCGCCTCGGCTCCGATATTTGCCAGTGTATATTTTTTACTCACCGGCGTAAATGGACCGCCTTCTGTACCCTCAGACTCAAAACCATCGGCCGGACTTACTTGTAAATCATCTATCATCACTGTCATTGTTACCGGTATTGTCATTGGACTTAACGGGTCATTTGACAAAACCAAAATTTCCGCCTGATATGTCCCCGGCGTCAAATTTGTCGCGTCAAAAATTACTGACAGTTCATTTGAGTCTCCCGGCTGAATACTGCCTTCTTCCGGTTCTACAGTAATCCACGCCGATTTTGTTTCAAGAATTGCGTTATACAGGTTAAGCCTGCCTTCCGAAACGCATTTGCCGGTAAGAGTTTTATCAACTGTTTGAAGCAAAATATCCTTAACTTCTGTATTGCTTAACGCAGGATTCATTGACCACACAAGAGCACATGCACCCGAAATATGCGGAGTCGCCATTGACGTTCCGCTTAAATATTGATAACGGTTGCCGGGCTGGCAGCTTAAAATATCGCTGCCCGGCGCTCCGATATCGACCGACACCGGCCCGTAATTGGAAAAGCTTGATTTGTTATCGTATTTATCTGTTGCCATTACCGAAATTAGGCTCTCGCTGGTATAATTCGAAGGGTAATGAGAATATGTGTCGTTATTGCCCCCGTCATTGCCTGCTGCCGCTACGAACAGCATTCCTGCCGCACCTGCCGCGTCAATCGCGTCCTTAAGCCCCTGGCTGTAACCTCCGCCGCCCCACGAATTACTCGACAATTTCGCCCCCATAAGGATACTATATTGAACCGACGCTATTGCGTCATCAGTATAACCGCTTCCGCCGGAGTTTAAAAATTTTATAGCCATTACTTTAACATGCCAGCATACACCGGCTACGCCCTGCCCATTATTACCTATAGCGCCTATCGTTCCTGCACAATGAGTTCCATGATAATGGTCATCCATCGGATTGCCGTCATTATTGCAGAAATCGTACCCATAAATATCATCTATATAACCATTGCCATCATCATCAACTCCGCTTGTTCCATAATATTCTGCCTGATTTACCCACATATTTGCGGCAAGGTCCGGATGTGTGTAATCAACGCCCGTGTCGATAACCGCCACAATTATCTCGCCGCTGCCCGTTGTTATATCCCACGCTTCAGGCGCATCAATATCAGCGTGCGCTGTTCCTCCCGATTGACCCGTATTATGCATACCCCAAAGCTCATTGAATCTTGTGTCATTTGGGAATGTCGACAAAGCGCGTACTTCATAGTTGGGCTGAGCATATAAAATATCCTCAGATTGATTGAATTCTTTAAGTGCCGATTCTACTGTCATTCCTGCCGGAAGGCTCACAACGCTCAATCCAGGTACAAGCTGAAAATCACGTTTTACGGCGGCGCCAAGAGCAGTTAACGTTTGCAGTTTTTTTGATAAACCAACACGCCTGCCCGTAATTTTATTACCGAAACGCACAATTAATTCGCCAGCTTTATATGGCACGTCTTCAGCAACTGTAAAATCGTAGTTTGGGGGAATCGAAGAAGTTATTACATCTGTATCGCCAGCTTTTTCTAAAACTAATTCTTCGCTATGAACTCCACGTGTCCGTATCAAATAATTCAGTCCGACTGCCCCACTATTGCCTATTGTGAGCGTTCTTGTTTCGACGCCGCCTTCTTTCGTAGTTATCTCAAAACTATTCGGATCCGCCCAGACGCCTCCGAAAATATCTTGGCTTGATAATACGGCAATTATGAACAGTACCACAGATAGATATAAGGTTTGCTTTTTCATACTCCCTTTTCTCCTATTTTCAATATAGTTTCTCTCTAAAATCCTATATTATATAATTTACAGTAAATAGTAAAAAAAACAAGAAAATTATGATATACCCCCCCCCTATTTAAAACTTTAACCTCTTTTTGTATAAGCAGTTATATGCTATATTATATTCTAAAGCTTTCAATCGCCAAAGCAGGTATTGACTGCCCTTGCCGCTTTTATCAGCGGATGGTCTTTCGGCACATTTCTTACCTTGCCCGCCACTTGCGACAGCGGCACGCTCGAAAGTTTATTACCCTTAAGCACAACCAGATGATTTTTCACGCCGCTGACCAGCAGTTCCATCGCCTTATATCCGAAACCTGTCGCAAGCACCCTGTCATAAGGCGTAGGCGAGCCTCCCCGCTGGATATAGCCCAAAGTTACGCTGCGTGTCTCGAGTCCCGTTGCAAGTTCAATCTCGCCGGCAACTTTATTTGCGATTCCGCCCAGCCTGATTTGCTCCGGGCTGAACGCGATTTTTTGTCGAACAATCAGTTCGCCGCCGATCTCTTTAGCCCCTTCTGCGACGACTATGATACTGTAGCTTTTGCCCCACTTATTTCGTTCCTTGACAAATTCGCAAATCTTTTTGAGGCTGTACGGAATTTCAGGTATAAGAATAACATCGCCTCCGCTGGCAACTCCCGAGTGCAGCGCAATCCACCCTGCGTATCTGCCCATCACTTCGACAACCATAATTCGATGATGTGAGCTTGCCGTGGTCCGCAGTTTATCAATCGCCTCGGCCGCTGTCGTCACAGCCGTATCGAATCCGAATGTCACATCCGTGCCCCAAAGGTCGTTATCGATTGTCTTTGGAACGCCTATAATCGTAAGTCCGTTTTTCGCAAGTCTCGCGGCGCTGGTCATCGTCCCGTCCCCCCCGATGCAAATCAGCGCATCGATTTTTTTCTCCTTCAAAGTTTTAACGCAGACCTTCGACAAATCTTTAAATATTACTTTGCCTGCCTTGTTTTTGACCGGATAACTCGAAGGATTTGTCGTATTATTAGAGCCCAGTATCGTCCCGCCCGATTCGAGGATATGGCTGACATCCCTATAGCTCAGCGGCCGAAGTCTTTTTTCCAGAAGTCCCAGGTATCCGTCTTCGATGCCCCAGACCTTCATACCGTATTGCGTCAGAGCCGTCTTCGTTACCGCACGGATAACCGCATTCAGCCCTGGACAATCCCCGCCGCCAGTCATTACAGCTATAGTCTTGATTTTGTGTGCCATATAAATCTCCATAAATTTAGCCTCGCCGACTCATTCGACGGGTTCTTTCGTCCGCGTTTATAATAATTCATCTCAGCACCTTTTGCAACTAACATTAAAATCGAAAACCCGCCGCTTGTCCCGTTAATTACTTAACAGAAAAGAGTTATAGGCAATAATTGACAAAACCGTCGTTTTACCTTAATATATCGCTTTTCAATATTTTACAAGGAAACGACAAATGCAGAACAAGGTAAATCCAGGTTTGAACGAACTTGATGAAAAATGTATTCAGACGATAAGATTTTTATCATTAGATGCTGTCCAAAAAGCAAAATCCGGCCATCCGGGTATGCCGATGGGAATGGCTCCGGCCGCATATACGTTATGGATGAAATATCTCAGGCATAATCCGACAAGTCCCAAGTGGCTCGGCCGCGACAGGTTTGTCCTCAGTGCCGGTCACGGCAGTATGCTTTTGTACTCGCTTTTGTATCTGACGGGTTACGATTTAAACCTTGAGGATTTAAAGAACTTTAGGCAGTGGGGCAGCAAAACTCCGGGCCATCCGGAATTTGGACATACCGCAGGCGTCGAGGCAACGACCGGCCCATTGGGCCAGGGTATCAGCAACGCGGTCGGTATGGCACTGGCGCAGAAGTATCTGTCAGCCTATTTCGACAAAGACGGCTCCGATATCTTTGACTACAACATTTTCGTCATTGCCGGCGATGGCGATTTGCAGGAAGGCGTATCGTCAGAGGCTTGCTCCCTTGCAGGTCATCTTGGCCTGAATAAACTCGTGGTTATTTACGATGACAACCATATAAGCATCGATGGAAATACCAGCCTGTCATTTACCGAGGACAGGGCAAAGAGATTCGAGGCGTATAACTGGTATGTTCAAGTCGTCGGCGGCGATGGCAACGATATGGTATCGTTCGAAAAGGCGCTGAAAAACGCAATGGCCGAAAAGAACAGGCCAAGCATAATTAATCTTAGAACACATATCGGATACGGAAGTCCTAATTTTCAGGATACACATACCGCTCACGGCGCGCCGCTGGGCGAGGATGAGATTAAACTTATCAAGAAAAACTTCGGCTGGGACCCGGAAAAGACGTTCGTCGTGCCGGATGAAGTTCTTAAACATATGCAAACGATGAAGGAAAAAGGCGCAAAACTCGAAAAACAGTGGAACGAGAAATTCAAAAAATACGCTGCGAAATTTCCGGACCTTGCAAAATTAATTACCGATGCTCAGGCAGGAAAGTTGAGCATTGATATCGATAAACTCCTCCCAACATTCCCCGCAGAGCCGATGTCAACCAGAGTAGCTTCCGGCAAAACGCTCGATATTTTAATGCCGCTGATGCCGCTGGTTCTGGGCGGGTCTGCAGATTTGACGCCATCGAATAATACAAGGTACAAAGGCGTGGAAGATTTTCAGAAAGATAAACCTACCGGACGCTATATTCGCTACGGCGTTAGAGAGCACGCAATGGCCGCTGTGATGAACGGTATCGCGACCAGCGAACTCTTGCGTCCTTATGGCGGAACATTCTTCTGCTTCAGCGATTATATGCGCCCTGCGGTGCGAGTTGCGGCGATGAGCGGATATCGAACAATTTTCGTATTTACGCACGACACAATCGGACTTGGCGAAGACGGGCCGACACATCAGCCTGTCGAGCATATCGCAGCTTTGAGATTGATACCGAAAATGCTCGTAATCAGGCCGGCGGACGCTAACGAGACGGCTTACGCGTGGAAAATGGCGCTGGAATATACGGCCGGGCCGGTTGCGCTGCTTTTGACAAGACAGAATATCACGACTTTCGACAGAACAAAATTCCCCGCCGCCTCGAATATCGCCAAAGGCGCTTATGTTTTGATTAAACAGGATAAGCCTGATGTGCTCATCATCGGCGTCGGGTCGGAGCTCGAAATCGCGGTCAAGGCCGCCGAGAAACTTGCCTCTGAGAATATCAAGGCTCAGGTCGTCAATATGGCAAGCTGGGAGCTGTTCGAAAAGCAGGACAAGGCGTATAAGGATTCCGTACTGCCGCCGAGCGTTAAGGCGAGGGTTGCCGTCGAGGCGGGCGTCGAAATGGGCTGGGAAAAATATATCGGCGATAAAGGCGAGTTTATCGGTATGCACGGCTTCGGCGTTTCAGCGCCGTATAAAGTCTGCTACGAAAAGTTCGGTATTACAGCCGACGCCGTAGCAGCGGCCGCAAAAAAATCAATCGCCGCAAAATAATCACACGGCAAATTTGCCGTATTAAATTTCGGTTAGCCCCGCCATCGTAATGACGGCGTTCCTCATTCCGTTTTTAGCTATCTAACTGGGGTCAATTCCGAACCAAAATAATCCCTTTCATAACCCCTTTATTGTTATATAATTAGTGAAAATTGTGTAAATTTATCAAAAAAACCAAAAATTTCCTTGATTTCATTAAATAATGTGGTAAAATACCTATATGTTATATGAATAGTTAATAATAAACCGGCAGGACAGATTAAATCTATACCTCCTGAATCTTGTTTCTGCCGGCCTCTTTTACAGAGCCGCGACCGTAAGAGAGCGGTAAATCAAACGTTCGCGACCGTAAGAGAGCGGTAACACAAAAAAATGAAATCCAAAAAAACAAAGTATAAAATAAGAAAAGTCGCCGGCAAATTTGTAAGGCTCGACGTTAACGACTTCTACGACCCCAAAATCCTCAATTCGAGTTTGATGATTGTCGGCAATCGTCGTGTTATTGTTTGCGATTACAAACATAAAAAATATTTCTCGCTGCCTCGATATATCAAGAAAGCCAAAAAAGGTCAGCTTGTCGACCATCGTGACAGGAACTCTCTCAATAACCGCAGAAGCAATCTGCGAATCGCCGACGCAAGGCAAAACGCTCTCAATCGCAGGCTCAAATCCAATACCGGCCGCATCGGCGTTTCAAAAACAACCAGAACCAAAAGAGACAATAAATGTTACTACGAGGCCTATTTCCAGCCCGAAACAGGCAAAAGAAAAACGTTCTGTGCCCCTCTTACACGAAAAGGCTTAACTCTTGCCGCTCTGGTAAGGGATAAATTCGTTCTCGAAGCAGGCGACGAGGAATTTGCGCTGCTGAATTTCCCAATATTTAAAAACGAACCGTTTAAAACTATTTTATTAAGGAGCGACTTAAATGAGTACAAACAAACAATTAGTCCTAAGAAGCGATTATAATTACGAGGATTTTCTCGGATTGCTGATTGCCGCCGAGGAACTGACGGGCGTATTGATTGTCAGCGGCGTTTTTATAAGGCTAAAGAGCATTCTATGCGTGATTCATTATATCGACGGGCTGAATCGGCTGTGGTATTTCGACTGTACGAGCAAAAAAAGGAAATGCGTCAACCTCGAATTAGTCCAGGCGTTCGGCGTACTTTGCGATGTGCCGGAATTAGTTGCAGAATGAGCCGGATAAAGTCTGCTATGAAAAGTGGCATTACGAGGCTGTAAGAGTTTACCCCGGAGTTTACCCCTGCGAAGGCAGGGGCGGCAGCGAAAAAGTCCATCGCTGCAAAATAATTTTGCCTTTCGATTTTCACGCCCTTGGCTATCTAACCGGGGTTTTATGCCGATATAAGGCTTTCATTGGCAGTTATTTCCGCATTTAACTATCAAATAATCAATAATTAAAAGTATTGTTAGCCTTGAAATTTTTTTTATGCCCTGTATAATGCCATACAAGGAGTGTATGGAATGGAATCACGCACAATCCAATCTAACACCAGCAGCCAAAAAAGTAATAAAGGACGCCGGCTTCACACTCCTCAAAGACAACAGACTATATAACCGCTGAGTTTTTATCTGGCCGCAAAGAGGCAATAACAGTTTATGAATCAAAAGGACAAGAAAAACAGCATCAAAAGACCGCTTGTTTTTATGCCAGAAAATGAACCATATCTCGGACTCAAATCTGTCTTTTGGTTCGACCGATTAATATGCTGGGCACTCGAAGGGAATACAAAAGTCGCCAAATGGACTATAGACCACAGGAGTTCGATGACGCAACTTCAGCTCGCGGCCTGCCAAATAATCCCTCAAGGTATAAGCATCGCCCTTAGCATTAGAGAGTTAATACGCCAAGGGTACCTGTTTTCAGCGATGATTCTTATTCGACCTCTTATAGAAAGAGCTGCTGTGATTTCCTATCTTGATTTACATCCTGATGCAGTTACTTTGTGGGAAAACGGATGGAAACATGGTGAGAGGCCTCCCCTTGCAACCATGATGAACGAGATGAGTGGTAGATCAAGCAAAGAGGAAGCTCAAAAAATATGTAGCGAACACAATCACATTGTTCATGGAGACCCGCTTAGTTGTTGCCATAACATGATACACCTTAATGACGGGAGCATTGGGTATGCCAGTGGAAAAATACTGAACAACCATGAATTATGTGACGGTATTGCAATGGAGGCACAATGCTACCTTATTGTATTGGCCGGGCGGATGTCCAGAATATTTTCAGATGTAGATATACCTCAAATGCCCAAAGAGGATAAAGCTTGACCAGCTAACAAATTACTGCACCAGCGATTTAAACGTTGTTTTTCTGAAAAAAAGATATGGCCGAACTTATTACAAAAAAATAGAATATGGGGAAAAACCAGATGGGAAGTAACCGTTTTTTAAGTCCGCAATTGATGCGAAGTCCTAAAATTATAAAATTTTGCTTTCTTATTACAAGATAATGTGTTATCTTGTAGCAGTGATTTGCGTTATTACAAGTTTAAAAATAAGAGCCAGTGAATGAAAAGGTCCCGCGCAGGCCGGTATATCACGATTTCAACAGTTGGCGAACGCTGTCGAGCGTTCGTGCCGGACCCTCTGCCCCCCAAACCACCTCTGGAGATAAGTCCGGCCCTTCGTGATGTTATTGATCGCGCACTGCTGGCGCTGGGTCGGCTGGACAGCGTCGCATTGTTGCTGCCTGATACCTCGCTATTTCTCTATATGTATGTTCGAAAAGAAGCCGTACTTTCCTCCCAGATAGAAGGCACGCAGACATCTCTGTCTGACCTCCTTCTTTTTGAAATGGATGCGGCGCCAGGTGTCCCGCTCGACGACGTGAAAGAAGTGTCCAATTATGTGGCATCTATGAATCGCGGTCTCAAACGCATCAAAGAAGGATTGCCATTGTCGCTTCGTCTTATTAAAGAAATCCACGCCGTGCTTCTGTCTAAAGGCAGGGGAAGCAGCAAAAGCCCCGGTGAATTCCGTACAAGCCAGAACTGGATTGGCGGCACACGGCCGGGAAATGCTTTATTCGTTCCTCCGCCTTCTAATGAAGTCTTAAATTGCATGGGCGAACTGGAGAAATTTCTCCACGACAAGCCGCAAAGAACCTCAACGCTTATCAAGGCGGCTTTGGTACACGCCCAGTTTGAGACCGTACATCCATTTCTTGATGGCAACGGGCGGCTCGGCAGATTACTGATTACCCTGCTTCTTTGTGCAGAAGGTGTGCTCAGAGAGCCGTTGCTGTATCTGAGTTTATATTTCAAAACACATCGCCAGCAGTATTATGATTTGCTTCAGGCGGTTCGAACCGATGGCGACTGGGAAAAATGGGTGGAGTTTTTCGTTGTAGCAGTGAAGGAAACTTCGGAGCAGGCTGTGCAGACAGCTGATAAGCTTATGAAGATTGCTGAGGAAGACCGTGAGAAAATAAAATCTATCGGCAGGTCGGCTGGGTCCGCCCTTCGAGTCCATCATGCGTTATTTCAAAAGCCGGTCATTTCCATCCCTAAGACCTGCGAGATAACCGGTTTGTGGGCTACCACCGTAACTATTGTAATGAAACATCTGGAGAAACTGGGAATTGTTAAAGAGATTACCGGTGCCCGCAGAAATCGTCTGTTTAGTTATGTCAGATATCTTAATATTCTTAACGAGGGAACCCAACCGATTCGATAATGCGGGCGCTAAACTTTTGAACTGCTTTTATGTGCAGGCCAGAACAAAACGTGATAAAGGCAAAGAGTACTTCAAGTATGAAAAAATTTTAATGCTTAGAAAGTTTAGCATTAATTCTTTTGTGACTGGTATTGAGCAAGGTTTCGTTTATGTTGATTTCGACGCAAGAAGTGGGCACAATCACGGAACCAAATTTCGTTGGAGACAAGATAGAATTGCTGATTTATATGAGACCAGACAAACTATTTGAGGATTGAAGAATAACCGGGGCCGTTTACCTTGTAATTTCGCTAAAGATTCAATGGAAAAACAGCCGATAAAGGGGAAATAACGCAACAGCGGCTTTGAATGGAGAAAAATATGGTTAAATCAAAGGTTAAATCAAAGGCCAAGCCTAAAACCAAAAAAATGACTATGCCTCAGATACAGGCAAAGGCCAAAAATCTCGGTATAGACCCCGGCAAGATGAAAAAAACAGAACTTATCCATACTATCCAGAGAACCGAAGGGTTCAGTCCCTGTTTTGGTACGGCAAACGGCTACTGCCCGCAGGAGGCCTGCTGTTTCAGGCCCGACTGCCTCGCGCTGAAGAAATAATTTTTATTTAGGGTTCATGTCATTCGTTATTTAGCCCCTTTGCCTGCCAAGGGGTTCGTCGTCGGGTTTTAAAAATTGGAATTTTGGTTATTCGAATTCGTTTAGGATTCTTGTCCGCCGCAGCTTTAGCAGAGGAGGATAGATATTAGGATTTAGTGCTTTAGTTTTTCTTCTGTCTACTGTGTTCTGAGTTCTGTGTTCCCTCTATTTATCTGTTCAACTATCTCCGGCAATTCCGCAAGTTTCTTAATTTTTATCACATTTTCAGGTATGTTTTTCGTTATATTTGTATATGCTCTTTTCAGCACGCTTGTCATACCGGCCTTTATCGCCCCGGCCGAATCCCAATCGAGTCTATCGCCGACGAAGAGTACATTTTCCGGACTCGTTCCTATTTTTCTCGCCGCCTCTATGAAGATTCTCGGGTCTGGTTTTCTGTATTTGAACTGGTAGGAGTATACTTTGACGTCGAAGAAGTCAAGTATTCCGATTTGGGTCAGGTGTCTTTCGAGTGTTGATGCGTTGATGAAGGTATTGGACAGTATGCCCAGTTTTATTCCCATTTGTTTTAGTTTTTCGAGGGTTTGTTTAATATCCGGTTCCATTTGTACTAATTTGCTTAGTGGTTCGTACCAGCACCAGGCGAAGTCCTGCCATTGTGCTTCTGTCAGTTTGACTCCGTTGTATTGTGCGATTTTTCTAAGGATTCCGGATGAATCGAAGTCTCTTTTGATGATATTTGACCACATACTTAGGAAGCGGATGATTATTAGGTGTCTTAGGAGGAAAAACTTATATGGTCCGACAGGTTGGTTGAGGTTTTTCAGGAAGTTGTATGCGAGTTTTCCTCCCTCTTTAAAAAGAGCCACCGCATCGACTTTCCCGAAGTTTAGGAGGGTTTCGCCGATATCGAACAGTACAGCCTGGATTTTCCGTTCCGTCAATTATCACTCGCCTGAATAAAAACCCGCGTCTAAAATGAACCCGGCCGCAAGGAATGGCCTTCGCTTCTAATATAAACCTGACCCTAATATAAACCTATCTCTAAAATAAACCTAACCTTGAAAAATAAACCTGGCCGAGGCGGGAGTCGAACCCGCACGCCCAGTTACGGACCCAAGATTTTAAATCTTGTGCGTCTGCCATTCCGCCACTCGGCCGAGGAATTAATTTTCCAAGTATAGCAATAGTAGTAATCAAGTGTAACAATATTAGTAATAAAAGAGGTAAAAGTCAATATAAGATCGGTATGTAAATTCCTGCTCCCGAGACCAAGACACACAGGAGCAGGAAGATAGTAAGGTTTTAAGAAGCTTTGTGGTTGTGACTGGCGGCAGCGGCTTTGGCGAGCTGCTTCCAGTCCTTATTGTCCAGGAAAGCAAGCAGATTGTCAAAGTGGGTCTTTATCTGCTCAAAAAGCGGGGCGTATTTTTCGGTCTGCTCGTCACGGGCGGCATACTCGAGATCTTTTCCAAGCTCAAAGATTTTAGATGCACCAATAGCACCAGAGGCACCCTTGATGGAATGAGCGAAAAATTTTACTTCCTTGGTATCAGTTTTCTTAACTGCCTCCGCGAGCAGCAGCATTCTTTCCTGATTGTCCTTAAGAAAGATGGGCAATATCTCATCGATAAGCGCTTCATCACCTATGCGTTCCATTAAAAGCTGCCAATCTACCTCAAGCTGAGACTGGTCAACGGCTGGTGCAACTTCCGGGTTTTCCATTGTGTTCTCCTTTTTGTCTTCGGTGTTATTTTCGACGATTTGCGAAGGCTGCTTTACGCCCTCAACTGGAAGATATTTAGCCAAAGTATTGATAAGTTTTTTTCTGTCTACCGGTTTGGTGAGATAATCACTGCAGCCTGCGGCGAAACATTTTTCATCATCGCCTTTCATGGCACAGGCGGTCAGAGCAATTATAGGGATTTTAAGGCCGTCTTTGCGGAGCTGTCTTGTCGCTTCGTAGCCATTCATTACGGGCATCTGGATGTCCATCAGAATAACATCAAATTTGCCGGCGGCGGCTTTCTGTACAGCCTGCAGGCCGTTTTCGGCCAGTTCGGTCTGAAGGCCGATTTTTTTCAGTATAAGGTCAATCAACATCTGATTTGTAGGACTGTCTTCGACGACAAGGACGCTGCCTGTAAGCCTGATATCGGAATTATCTGTGGTTTTGAAAGTCGTGTGTTCATCGGGCGGGGAGATATTTTTATTACTTTCCGGCTGCTTGCTTTCAATGACGGCGGGAATGAGCAATGAAAAAGTCGAACCTTTCGCGTCTGTGCTTTTTACGGTTATTTTTCCGCCGAGCAGTTCGACAATGTGTTTTGTAATAGTCAATCCGAGTCCGGTGCTGCCGAGCGGTCGAGTCATTGAGCCGCTGTCAATCTGAGCGAATGGATTAAAGATATTAACCAGTTTATCGGCCGGGATACCGACGCCGGAATCGGCGACATCGAATCTGATAAAACTTTTATCGTCCTGATTTTCGCCTGAAACAATAATATGCACATAACCTTTCTGCGTGAACCTGACGGCGTTTCCGACAAGATTCAACAGGCATTGTTTCAATCGCGACGGGTCTGTACGGATAAATTTGGGCAGAGGCTGATTTCGAATGATTTCAAACTGAAGACCTTTTTCGGCAGCGGCCGGCTGCATAAGCGATTGCGCGGCAGCGAGAATGCTTTCGACGGCGATATCGGCCATATCCAAATCAAGGCGGCCAGCCTCGATTTTCGAAAAATCAAGTATGTCGTTAATCAACTGGAGCAAATGCCTGCTGCTGTCTCGGATTATCCTGACCTGCTTTTTCTGCTCGGCATCAAGGTTTTCCTCGGCGAGCATTTCACTAAAGCCGATTATCGCGTTCATAGGTGTGCGAATCTGATGGCTCATATTAGAGAGGAATTCACTCTTTGCCTTGTTTGCTTCGACGGCCTGCTGAGTTATCATATTGGCGTGGCTGACGGAAAGCTGGAGCTGACGATTAACCTGTTCGGCCTGGAATTGAGAGTTCTGAAGCTCCGCGGTCCGCTGCTGGAGCTGCTGCTGAAACTGCTGCAACTGGGAATTGGATTTTTTCTGCCTCGAGGTATACCTTGACGAAACGAAAATTATTCCGATGAGTATTGGAATAATTATCATCGCCTGCATAAGAATAACAAGCAAATGCTCGTGATTGAGAAGCGATAAATCCGGCTGAGAATAAAGCCACAGCGCAGCTATGCCTGCAGAACTTAACGCTATTACGAGAACCGTTATAATAGTTATAGACAGTCTGCTTGTTTTGTGCATTACGATACTCCGATGTCTAACTGTCGATTTACAATCCGTCTTTGTATAAGAACTTATCGTCAAAAGAAAAACAGCACTTATTCAAACAATAATAAATGAATCGCCTAATCGAAAAATTTTTTAAGCCTATGTCTACAAAGAGGTTATCCCGGCCTGCACAGCGTTTTTATCAGTTCCGTAAAATCCTGCCTAATTATCGGACGCAATCGTTTCGTATTTCGTATCTCGTGAAGCCCCGATGAATCGGGATCTGCCCCCGCAGTTTTACCACGGGCAAAACTAAGCGCGGGGGTCTACGCTACGCTTCGACGTGAAGCGGAAGAAATTTAACCCCGATGAGATAGCCCAAAAACACCTCACGGGGGTAAAGTTCACAGGGCAAGGATTGGAAGAAATGAGATTGCCGTGATGGTTTAATTACCCCTGAACCCCCTGGAATCAAGGGGCTAAATAACCTGCCGAGTAAATCCTTCAACAAGTTCCGGACAGGTCGGCGGGCTTTTGGCAACAAATGAAATATTTGATTTTTGGGTGGTTTTGGGTTAATCTGTGGAGGATAATAATTAAGGATTACGGAGTATAAAATGGCAGAAACGGCATATCAGAAATGTATCAACCCCGATTGCGGGGCAGAATACGGCTGTAATGAATCATTCTTTAAATGTCCAAAATGCGGGGATTTGCTCGATGCCCTCTACGATTGGGACAAGAAAAAGGTGCCGGCGAAATTATCCGATTTCGGCAAACGGTGGGCGAGCCGAAACGAAAAGCTGGATTTTTCCGGCGTTTGGCGATTCAGAGAGCTGCTGGATTTCTGCGACGATAAATTCAAGGTGAGTATCGGCGAAGGACAGACGCTATTGCAACAGAACGATATGATGGCTGAATTTCTGGGGATGAAAAAGGGGTGCCTGCATCTTCAATATGAAGGGCTGAATCCATCAGGGTCGTTTAAGGATAACGGGATGACGGCGGCGTTCAGTCACGCGAAAATGGTCGGGGCGAAATCGTGCGCCTGCGCATCGACGGGAAATACGAGCGCGGCGGTTGCACTTTACGCGCATCACTGCGGTTTGAAATGCACTGTGTTTATCGGGTCGGGCAGAATAGCGTTCGGGAAACTGAGCCAGGCAATGGACTACGGCGCAAAGACAATTCAGATACTGGGCGATTTCGACGATTGTATGAAGCAGGTGCAGGCGGTTTGCATGGAATTGAAATTATATCTGCTTAATTCGCTTAATCCGTTCCGACTCGAAGGACAGAAAACGATAATGTACCGGATACTCGAAGGGCTGGGGTGGGAGGTGCCGGACTGGATTATCGTGCCGGGCGGAAATCTGGGAAATTCGAGCGCGTTCGGAAAGGCGTTTTATGAATTGAAGCAACTGGGACTGATTAATCGCATACCGAGGCTGGCGATTATCAACGCAACAGGAGCGGATACGCTGACTGAGCTTGTGAATAAAAGAAAACTGAAATGGAACGGCGGAAAGGTTGATAACAAAATCATCAGCGATTTTTACGCGGAGCTGACGGCGAAGAATTTTTCGCCACATACGTGCGCATCGGCGATAGAGATTTCGCGGCCTGTGAATTTGAAAAAATGTTTGCGGGCGATTGACGTTTGCAACGGAATAGTGCGGGCGGTATCTGATGAGGCGATAACGGATGCGAAGGCACTGATAGGAAAATACGGGCTGGGATGCGAGCCGGCATCTGCGGCGACGATAGCGGGACTGAGCGTATTGCTTGCGGAAAAAACGATTAAGCCAAACGAAAGGGTAGCGTGCGTATTGACGGGGCATTGCCTGAAAGACCCGAACGTTACGGTGAATTATCATAAGGAAAAAGGCGGCAAATACAGCAATCCGCCGATTGAATGTCCGAACGACCTGAAACAAATAATTAAGATTATGAATCAGAATTGAGCCAGGGGATGGACGAAAAAAAAATAAAAGGAATTATTCTCTTTACTGTTTTAGTGATTTCTTCATTGACTGCATTTTTATGGCTCGGCAAAGGAGCTATGGGCAATCACGAGGCATACGTTGCTGTAACGGCAAGAGAAATGCTTAAAACCGGCGACTGGGTTGTGCCGATGTTTAACGGCAGAGAACGGGTAAATAAGACGCCTTTGTCATACTGGCTTGTTGCAATAACAGCAAAAACTGCAGGAAAGATGAATGAATTTATCGTTCGTCTACCAAACGCGGCGATGGCGGTACTTTCGGTGATGGCGGTTTTTTATTTTGTTTGCGAGCGGCTGGGGTTTGGCACAGGCGTGATTTCGGCGATTTTGTGGTCGACATCGCTTTGCTATATAAGATACAGTCGCACTGGCAGACCAGAGATGGGGTTGGCCTGTTTTGTGGCTATAGCGATGCTGAGTTTTTATTCTGGGATTAAAAGCCAAAACCGCAAGAGACAGATTTTATATATGCTTATTTTCTGGGCGAGTTTCGGTCTGGCGATGCTTGCGAAAGGGCCTGCACCACTGCTGTTGATAATTCCGGCGATATTCATATATTTTCTGATTTTCAAGCAATGGAAGCTTATTCCTAAATTGCTGCCGATAGCAGGAGTGATTTTGTTTTTGCTGATAGTTCTGCCGTGGCCGATGGCGGTTTTACGGAGCCAGGCCGGGGCGATAGAGGTTTGGAATAATGAATTTTTGGGCAGAGCGGCAGGCGAATATGCGACAGGGTCGAAACCATTTTATTATTATTTCAAAATAATGTTCGTATATTTTCTGCCGTATTCGGTTTTGATACCGTTTGCGGCAGCGACGCCATTCTACAAGATATGGGAAGAAAGGCGCGACGCGATTGTTTATTACTGGCTGTGGTTTTTTGCAGGAGTCGTCGTGATGAGCGTCTGCGGGGGCAAGCGGCAGCATTATATTCTGCCCTTAATGCCGGCGATGGCGGTGCTGGCGGGGATTATCTTTAACGATATGATGTTTGTGCGCAAGGCGTACGGCAGAAAATTTTCTGTGATTTTCTCGACGGCGCATATAGTCGTTCTGGCGGGATGGCTGATTGGAGTTGTTTTTGTTTTGCCGGGATTGGGAAACAGCGCGGACGATGAGAATTATGTAAACCGCGATTTCGCCAGTCAGGTTATTGCTGCGACCGACAACAAACAAGTAATTGCTTATTGCGAAGCTGACCCATCATTTATATACTATTTCGGTAAAGATGTTCCTGAGTTCAACAATATAGACGATGTTTACGGCCTGTATGAAAACGGGTGCGGTATCATCGGGATAGATGAACATCTCGAAGGTCTGGAAAAAGACGGCAGGTTCGGGCTCCCCGTTATGGGGCTTGATAAGTGCCGAGGGTTTTTTATAAAAAATCAGGCGAGTGAATAAAATAAACCGGAGAGTAGTATGCCATTGAATAACACAGTTAAGAAAATATCAGTTTTGATGCTGGTTTTTTGTTTTGCATTCGTTTTGGCGATAACCGGCTGCCGCAAGAGCAATCCATCAACGCCGGAGACTCCAACACCGGAGGCCCCAACACCTGATTCAACTATCCAGAAAGCTCCTGCCGAAGCGCCGGCGATTTCCAATTCTCTCGGTAAGATTATTGCCAACAGAAGCACATGGAATCCGATATTGGCAAATTTTTACGGCAAAGAGATGCCTGATTTTGCGGTAACAGATATAAATGGAAAAACACACAGCCTGGCAGGCAGCCGCGGCAAAAATGTGCTGGTGGTTTTATGGGCGACGTGGTGCCAGCCCTGCCTGATGGAGATTCCACACCTTATCGCACTTCGCAATATAATGGGCGAGGAGAAACTTGTAATATTGGCAATATCAAACGAACCTGCCGAGGTTGTCAAAGCAATGGCCAAGAACAAAAATATAAATTATACAGTTGTTTCACATCAGGGCGTTCTGCCTGCGCCGTTCAGCAGCATAAAAGGCATTCCGTCAGCGTTTTTTATAAGGCCTGACGGGACGCTGAAACTCGTCAGTGAAGGCGGAGCGCATCTGGGCGAAATGAAATCTATAATTCTTGCCGAATAGGGTCAAATCTATGTCCGAAATGGACACAAAACACATATCGCTGACAAGGATACAAAAACTTATCAGTCAACGTATGCTCGAATCGAAACAGACCCAGCCGTGCTTTTATATGACGGCCAAGGCGGATGTGAGCCAGATTGCCGAGCTGCGCCGGTCGATAAGCAAACAACTCGGCATAAGAATTTCGATGAACGATTTTTTCGTTCGCGCGATGGGCAAGGCGGTTGAAAAATATACACTAATGGCCGGCAGTTTCAAAGACGACTACATTGAAATCGCCGAGACTATAAATATCGGCCTTGCGGTAGCGGCCCCTAAAGGTCTTGTAGTGCCGGTAGTAAAGAACGTAAACAGCAAAAGCCTGGCGGATATCGCAAAGGAAACAGCCGAACTTATCGAAAAGGCGAGAAACAACAAATTAAGCCTCGATGAACTGACCGGGGCATGCATAACATTGACCGCGCTTGGGATGTTCGGGATTGATTCATTTCTGGCGATACCATCGCCCGGACAATGCAGCATTCTTTCGGTGGGCAAGATAATTGAAGAGCCTGTTTTGTGCGATGGAAAGCTGGGGACGAAAAAAATCGTCGAATTCGGACTTGCCGCCGACCATAGAATCGTAACGCCGGCTTACGGGGCCGAGTTTCTTACTGAAATAACAAATCTTGTTTCAAATCCTCAACAACTTACCGGATAATTACGGCAGATTGAAGAATTGTTTGGTGGTTGTGGTTACCGCATCGGCAAAATTTTCGAGTGATACCTGTTTTAATTCTGCGATTTTGGCGGCGGTGTGAACTAACAAGGCAGGTTCGTTTATCTTCTGCTTCCTTAAGGGTTCGGGCGACATATAGGGGCAGTCCGTTTCAATCATCATTTTTTCAAGCGGGACGATTTTGGCGGCATCCTGTGTCTGCTGAGCATTTTTGAATGTGATAACGCCGGTGAATGAGATGTAAAAACCTTTGTCGAGAACGATTCGCGTCTGGTTAGGCGTACCGCCCCAGCAATGAAAGACGATTTTCGCGTTTTTGTCCGCAAATTTGTCGATTGTTTCCATTGTTTCGTCGAAGGCGTCCCTGCTGTGTATAATTACCGGCAGTTTTCTTTCGGCGGCGATTTCGAGCAGGGCTTTGAAAAGGCCTTTCTGTGCATCGGGCTTTGAAAAATCATAATGGAAATCAAGGCCTGTCTCGCCGATAGCTACTATCTTTGGGTGTTTGGCAAGCCGGCTGACCTGGTCAATATCGGCCTGCGAAACATCAGAGGCGTAATGGGGATGAATCCCGACAGAACCGAAGAGGTTTTTGTATTTGTCTATCGTCGAGATGACTTTTGCATTATGTTCGGCATCGGTCCCTATCGTAATGCATTGAGTAACGCCTGCGGCGATGCTCCTTTTCAGGACGCTATCGAGAGAACCAGCGAGTTCCTTAAAAGTCAAATGCGCATGTGAATCGATAAGATTTATCATTTTAAGGGGTAAAGGCATTTTCGTAATGCCTTATATCAGCTTTTCCTTTTGCATCGGGCATTATTATTACCACGTCGAAACGCAGGGGCAGATTATCAAGTTTATGTTTTCTTACGAAAAGATTTGCCGCTTTGGTCATTCTTTGTTTTTTTGCCGCAGTGACAGCGGCCTCAGCATCGACAAAATTTTCCTTTTTTCTGGTTTTGACTTCCACGAAAACCACCGTGCCGTCGGCGGCCGCCATAATAAGGTCGATTTCGCCGGTTTTACAGGAAAAATTTCTCGTCAGGGTTTTACAGCCTTTTGCCTTAAAAAACTTTTCGCACTGTTTCTGTCCCCACCTGCCGAGCAGAGCGGTTTCAGACAACAACTTTCCCTGTTTTTTGCCGAAAAGAAACACGTTTCATTATGAGCTGGTGGTATGTTCCGTCCGTCGTTGAGAGAGCTTGACGCCCTTTCCACTTCGGTCCCTGAGGAAATACAGTTTTGCCCGTCTGGCTTTTCCGCTTCTTACCGGTTTGACGTCGATCACATTAGGCGAATTAATTGGGAAGGACCTTTCGACACCTTCGTCCTCCACAATACGGCGAACGGTAAAGTTCTGATTCATGCCGCGGCCTCTTTTGGAGATTACGACACCGGAAAAAATCTGTACGCGGCTCTTGTCGCCTTCCTGGATTTTACAATGTACGTCAACGGTATCGCCTATCTCAAAGTATGGCTGCTTGTCTTTGATATTTTTCTTTTCTACTGAATCAAGTAATACATTTTTCACTTGTCTATACTCCTAATTCTAATTTAATATTTTAAATTTTCAATTATTTCAGCAGGTCAGGTCTTTTTGCCCTTGTCTTTTCAATAGCCTGCTGTTTTCGCCATTTTTCTATTTCTTTATGATTTCCGCTGAGCAATACATCCGGAACCTTCATACCTTTGAATTCTTCCGGCCTTGTATACTGCGGACATTCCAAAAGACCATCACTGAAAGAATCATTTGCCGCCGAGTCCTGGTCGCCCAAAGCGCCCGGCAGAAGCCTTACAACGGCATCGATTATTACCATCGCAGGCAGTTCTCCGCCGCTGAGGACATAATCACCTATGGAAACTTCCAGTGCGCCGGTGCCGAGCCTTATTCTTTCATCGAAGCCTTCGTAATGGCCGGCAATCAATATGATTCTTTGTTCCACCGCGAGCTGCGCTGCAAGCTGCTGGTCGAATTTCCTGCCCTGAGGCGTTAATAAAATGACACGTCCGGGACTGGGGTCCTGTTTTTGAACATTTTCGAGACAATCGAAAACAGGCTGACACATTAAAACCATCCCGGCTCCGCCGCCATAAGGCTTATCATCGACCTTCTTGTAACTGTCTTTTGCGAAATCTCTGATATTCGAAAGAGCTATATTTACTAATCCCCGCTGCTGAGCCCTTTTTACAATTGAAAAACTCAGCGGCGAAGTAAACATTTCAGGAAAAAGTGTAAGAACGTCTATCCTCATCACTTTTTTACTTTACTATTCAGCCTTTTTTTCTTCGGCGGTTTCGGTTTTAGCTTCTGCTTCAGCTTTTGTCTTTGCATCCGCTTCGGCCTTAGCTTTGGCGTCTGCTTCAGCTTTTGCCTTGGCATCGGCATCTGCTTTGACTTTTGCGTCCGCTTCAGTTTTTTCAGCAACCTTTTTCGCCTGCGCTCTTTGCGTGCCGTCGAAAAGCAGACCTTTTTTCTTCGCTGTAAGTCTTGCTTTTTTCCTGCGGAGCTTGCCGGCTTTGTAATGTTCGCTGATGATGCCGATTCTGGCGATAAGTTCTGCAACAGTATCGCTCGGTACAGCGCCGGCGCTAATCCAATACTCAATTCTTTCTTTGTTGAGAATAAGCTGCTTGGAAGCGTCTTTCTCAATCGGGTCGTAATGACCGAGCTTTTCGATGATTCTGCCGTCACGAGGCGTGCGAGAATCAATCGCGTTGAGGCGGAAGAAAGGCTTGTGCCTTCGCCCCATTCTCATAAGTCTTAACTTTACTGCCATAATTTTCCCTTTCTGTATATAATCAATTTTCCGTCAGACACTGTGTCGTCAGGAAACACGTTTCAAATATAACGAATAGCCGTTAATAAAAATGGCCAGCAGAGCAGGGTCGATTTTGGCGTCCTGAGCTATCTTTTCGACTTGCTGGTCGCTGAGCCTTTCGGCGTTTTCCTTTTCGGCTTCGGTCATTATCGCAACAGCTTTTTTCAACTGACCGACTTCATCTTTTGTCGGGCTTGCCAACATCGCCAGTTCCGCCGAGCCTCTATTGTCGGCGAAAAAACCTCTGAACTGCTTTCCGAAATTGTCGTCGGTCTTTTGAGCGACTTTTTCAAGAAACTGATACAGAGATAATTTATTTTCTAACGGTATCTTATCTTACCTTTTCTAACGATTTTCTGTTTTCGTCTTGAGCGCTGCTTGATTTTCCGTCCCTGGCTCATCATAGAACCGATAGCGTCCATTCCGCCTCCGGTCAGGAGAGTCTTAAAGCCGCCCATAGCGCCGCCGGAAAGGGCCTTAAGCATACCACGACTTCGCTCAAAAGTCTTTATCAAACCGGATACATCATACTGGTCGGTACCTGACCCTGCGGCAATGCGCCTCCTGCGCGAGGGGTTGATTATATCGGGATTTTTTCTTTCCTCAAGTGTCATTGAGTGAATTATTGACTCTATTTTTACCATTTGCTGGTCGTCTATGTCCATACCAGCCATTTTACTGCCCATTCCGGGCAGCATTTTGAGCATATCAGCCAAACCGCCCATTTTCCGGACAGTTTGCATCTGCTTTAGAAAATCATCGAACCCAAAGGTGCCTTTGGCCATTTTTTGCTGCATTTTCGCGGCTTCTGCGGCGTCGAACTGTTCCTGCGCTTTTTCAACAAGAGAAACAACATCGCCCATACCGAGGATTCGGCTTGCCATACGGTCAGGGTGAAACTCCTCGAGTTTGTCGAGTTTTTCGCCGACGCCGATGAATTTTATCGGTTTGCCAGTAACGGCTTTGACACTTAGGGCCGCCCCGCCTCTGGCATCGCCATCGAGTTTGGTGAGAATTACACCGTCAAGCTCAAGTCTTTCGTTGAATTCCTTTGCACTGTTGACGGCGTCCTGGCCGGTCATCGCATCGCAGACAAGAAAGATTTGATGCGGGCTGGTTGCCTTTGCGACGTTGGCTACCTCGGCCATCATTTCCTCATCAACGTGCAATCTGCCTGCTGTATCGAGAATAACTACATCGTAGCCGTTGTCCTTTGCGTGGCTTACGGCCTTCTTAGCAACTTTTACCGCATCTTTCGAGCCAGGCTCGCTGTAAACATCAATATTGAGCTGCTGACCAAGAACAACAAGCTGTTCAACGGCAGCGGGTCTTTGAAGGTCATCGGCAACGAGGAGCGTCTTTTTACCTTTTGAAACGATGTATTTTCCGAGTTTGCCGGCGGTTGTGGTTTTACCGCTTCCCTGCAGGCCGGCAAGAAGAACAACTGTGGGTCCCGGCGAAACAAAATAAATCTTCGAATCTTCCGGCCCCATAAGTTTGGTTAATTCGTCGTTGACGATTTTTACCATTACCTGGCCGGGGTGCAAAGACTTTATGACTTCGGCGCCGATGGCGGCGGTTCTGACGTCCTTGCAGAACTGCTTTACGACGTGGTAATTGACATCGGCTTCGAGCAGGGCCTTGCGAACTTCGTTCATAGCGTCCGAGATGTTCGCTTCGGTTATCCTGCCGCGGTTGGTCAAAGCACGGAAAACATTATTAAATTTTTCTGTCAGCGCATCAAACATTAGATATTTACCAGCTTATAAAGAGGGATGATTCTATAGAAAACAGGCTGTTTTTGCAAGTTATTTTACTTAAACCGCTGGTTAAATTGAACTTGTGTTAATTTTGAAAGATAATTAGGTTGGATATTACGGATGTACTATAACTTTAATACTCTGTAAACAATATTTTATCGGTCGTAGAAAGATTTTTCTTGACAAAATGTAGAATATTGTTAGAATAGTAATAACAATACGGCGGAGTACGCCGTTACTATGGAAGGACGGAAGATGAAGAAGTTATTAGTTGCATTTCTATTTTGTTCCCTATTATTCTTTGTCTCTTCAGTATTCGCTCACGATGGCGAATGGGGCGATGTTAATGATCCCATGGAAATTGACTGGGTTGGTGATTCCCAAACGCTGGATTTAGAGCATGAAGATGCTGATCCGTGGAAGGGCTGGGCATCACTGATAGTGTGGAATATCTGCGGCGAGGATTGGGGTGATTTCCATCTGAAAATCAAGGGCTTTAATATTTCCGGCGTTGATTTCGTTGCTAATGAAACATATACGCCGCAAATGTGGATTAGAGTCGGCGGAACCTGGGTGCTTAACAACAGCTTGACATGGGAAATAGATAACGATACCGTAGGTGCCGAGATGGATTTATACTTTTATGATAATCCTATTGAACACTGGGATATAGCAAAATTCAGAGTATATACCGATAACGTATCGACTAAATGTCCGCTGTTTATCATATCAGCACATCCGACTCCTGTACCGGAGCCGACAACACTGGCATTATTTAGTATTGGCGTATTAGCTTTTATGAGAAGAAGAAGATAGAAGTTCAGTCCGGTGAAACGAAAAGGGTGAAGAAGAAGATTCTGAACCCTTTTTTGTTGCGCTCATCTTTCCTTTAATTAAATAGCATCGAGCGAGTCCCTGATTTTCTCATAGAACTCGGCGTATTTGTCCTTATCTTTTGTTTTGCGCAAACTGATAGCCGATTCGGGATGTCTGTTCAATATTCCCGTAACCATAAATGGAATCAAATAGCCCCACTCAAGCTCCTTGCGCATCGGAATCATATAATCTTCTATAACTTTCAAAATAGGTGTCAGACTGAATTTAGGATTTTTCAGGAAACCCATAATCAGCTCGAGCGCGCAATTTCCTGCGCCTCTGCCGATGCCGTAAAGCGAAGCGTCAACGTAATTGGTGTTGTGAATTATCGCCTCGATAGTATTTGCAAAGGCAAGCTGCTGATTGTTATGGCAGTGAATACCTATTTCCTTGCTTGCCGGCAGGTGCTGGCGATAGAGCTTAACCATATATTCGATTTGCTCGCAGTAGAAATATCCGTAGCTGTCGACAACATAGACAACCTGTACAGGAGTTTCGGCAAGCTGGTCAATCGCTTCAATGAGGTCTTTTTCAATTTCTTTCGATACGGCCATTATATTTACCGTAGTTTCATAGCCTAAATCGTGGGCGATATTGAGCATCGCAATTGCCTTGTCGATATCCTTGACATAAGTAGCGACGCGAATCATATCGATAGGGCTTTTGTCGACAGGCTGGAACTGCTGCTCCTTTACGCGGTGCGCATCGACCATAATCGAAAGTTTTGTATTCGATTCGATGCCGTCGATAATTCGACTGATTTTTTCATCATCGCAGTATTTCCACGGGCCGTAATTCGCTTCAGGAGCAAGCGATTTGCTGGAACGATAGCCCATTTCCATATAGTCGATTCCCGCTTCTGAAATGGCTTTATACGCAGCGCGGACAAATTCATCCGTGAAATAATGATTATTAATCAAACCGCCGTCCCTGATAGTACAGTCAAGAACCTTAATCTTTTCTCTAAACATTATTCCTCCTTATTAGAAACTCTGTTTTATTAAAATATCAATTGTCTGATCGACAATTTTACGTTCTATTTTATGTGCGAATTGACCGTTTTTGCATAATACTTTTCCTGTCTTTTCGAGCAGGACAAATCGGGGCCATTTCTGCACAGCTTTTTTATCTTTGCTTATTATATCAAGAATTTGCCGTTTGGTTATTGATTTTTGAACTTTCAGACTGATATTTAATCTGCCAAACAGTTTTTTTAATATTTTAATCCTTTTTTCGCCGCCGAGGCCGAGTTTTTGCTCGATAATATTTGCCGCGATAATCCCAATCGCGACGGCCTGGCCATGCAGAAGCTTATAATTACTGGCAGATTCGACCGCGTGGCCGATTGTATGGCCATAGTTGAGAATCCGCCTTTTATTCTTTTCATAAGGGTCAATCTCGACAACGGAAGCTTTTATCTGGCAATTTTTGACCGCGATATATTCAAGCGGTCCGGATTTTCGGGCAAGTATATCTTCGAGATTGTCCTGCAAATATTTTAAGTATTTTTCATCGGCTATAAAAGCGTGCTTGATAGATTCGACAAGTCCTGCGTTAAATTGTTTTTTATCGAGCGTTTTTAATGTACTTACATCTATATATACAGCAACGGGATTTTTAAAAATACCAAATGCGTTTTTGCTGACTGACGAATCGACGCCCGTTTTCCCGCCGATAGCTGAATCGGCCTGTGCGACCGTTGTTGTAGGGATTTGAATCACAGGAACGCCTCGTTTGTAGATTGCAGCGACAAAGCCTGCGATATCGCCGACAGTTCCGCCGCCAAGAGCGATTACTGCGCAATCCCTGCCAAGGGATTTTTTCTCCATCTGTTCAATGATTCTTACGACGGTTTTTATGTTCTTAGATTTTTCGCCGGCAGGGGCAATTATAAATCGAGGCAGGTTTTCTCTGCCGAGCAGATTTTTAAGATGTTTCGTTTTAGCGATATTTGCATCGGTAATCAGAAACAGCTCTTTTGCAGGCAGAAGTCTTTTAATCTGCCCCAGCACTGACGGCAGAAACCCGGCACCAACAGCTATTGTGTAGCTGCTCCTGGGACAAAAAGGGATTTTTACCTGAATTTTCTGCATATTTATTTTGTCGAAACTAAAATTTCATTTCGACCGAGACATTATAGCCTTGGATTTTTTTTCTGCCGCCGAGTTCCTGCAATTCGATGAGGAAAGCAATGCCTTCGATTTTCCCGCCGATTTTTTCGATGAGCTTACAGGCGGCAGCCATAGTTCCTCCTGTCGCCAGCAAGTCGTCGACCATAAGAACTCTTGAACCTTTTTTAACCGCGTCGCTGTGGACCGCAAGAGTATCGGTACCGTATTCGAGGTCATAAGTAATAGATTCCGTTTTGTACGGCAGTTTGCCTTTTTTGCGAATCGGCACAAAGCCTGCACCGAGCTTTTCTGCAACGGCTGAGCCGAGGATAAAACCCCTTGCCTCGACCGCAGCGACATAATCGATTTTACTGTCCTTGAACCGGTCGGCAATTTTCCGCAGAGTCGCGGCAAGGGCCCTGCCATCGGCCAGAAGCGGGGTAATGTCTCTGAACAGGATGCCCTTTTTGGGCCAGTCTGGTATGCTGCGAATATACGATGTTAAATTTAGCTCGTTTTTTTCCACTTTTTAAATAGCCGAAAAGTTCTATTAATAGCTCATAAGCTCATTGAGCCGTTTTAAGGCGCCTTGCTGGAGCTGCCTGACTCTCTCACGAGTCAGACCAAGTTTAGCACCAATTTGCTTCAATGTCAACGGTTCATTACCGTCGATGCCGAAGCGGAGCTTGAGTATCTGAGCTTCTCTGGCTTCGAGTTTATCGAGCATTTCGACTATTTTATGGAGTTCTTCAGTACTTGTAATATCCTCTTCCGGCAAATGGTTCGACGTCTGCTTGACCGCCTCGTGCAAAGTCTGATGTGTTTCGGACGATTCGGCCTCAAGCGGGGTATTGACCGAATCTGCAATTTCTTTTATGGCGATTATTTTTTTAACCGGAAGTTTCATTTCATTGGCTATCTGCGCGACCGTAGGAATATCGGCAAGTTTTGCCTGCAGGTCCGCAGCAGCCTGCCTGTACTGGCTGACCAGTTCCACCATATATGTCGGCACCGACAAAGGGCCGCTGTCGAGCAAAAGCGAACGTTTGATGGTTTGTTTTATCCACCAGGCCGCGTATGTGCTGAACCGCACACCGACGGACGGGTCGAACGAATCAACCGCGCGGATAAGGCCAAGATTTCCTTCCTCTATAAGGTCGCCCAGCGACATTCGGCCTGTCGCAAATCTTTTGGCAATACTGACTACAAGTCTTAAATTACTTCTGACGAGATGGTCGCGCGCTTCGGGGTCGTCATTTTCGATTATCCGGTCAGCCAGGTCACATTCCTCCTGCCAGCTGAGAAGCGGAGACTCGTCTATTTCAGTCAGATATTCTTTTATCGTTGTATCAAAAATCGTCATTTTTTAACTCCTTTTATAGGACTATTACCAGGGCTTTTCCATCGCAGGTAATATCGTCCAAAAAGGAGTGTATGTTAACCGGCACACCTATTTGTATTGCAGCAAATGAGGAAAGAAATACTACAGATATTTTGGACATAATTTCGCGAATATGTGTGGGGGTTAATATACAAAAAAGGCCGTCCTGATAAATCGGAACGGCCTTTTGAAGCTTTTATATGTCTGTTTTCTTACTCTGTTTTTTCGGTATCGTCTTTAGCCTCGTCTGACAGAACAGGTTCCTTGTCCAGTGATGGAATCATAAGTCCATCATTGTTGGATGCATCCTTTTTTATCTGCTGGTCGGGCTGGGCTTTTTCAGATGCCTGTTTCTGGTCATCTTCGGCCCATTTGACTCTTCGCATAGACAAACCGATTTTTCTCGAATCACTGTCAACTCTGAGGATTTTTACCTCGATTTCCTGCTGCGGTTTTACGATATCCACCGGGTTGTCAATTTTGTGGTCCGCTATTTCTGATATGTGCAGCAGTCCTTCAAGGTCCGGTTCGAGTTCTACAAAGACACCGAAGTTGGTTATCTTTGTTACTACACCTTTTACAATCTGCCCCGGCAGATACTTTTCCGGAATGGCGTGCAGCCACGGGTCTTCTGTGAGCTGTTTTATGCCGAGCGATATTCTCTGCTTTTCCTCATCGACTTCGAGAACAACGCATTTGACCTGCTGGTCTTTCTGCAGAGCTTCTCCCGGATGGTTGTATTTCTTTGTCCAGCTTATGTCCGAGATGTGAATCAAACCATCGATGCCCGGCTCAATTTCAACAAAAGCGCCGTAGTTTGTCAGGCTGGTTACCCTTACATTGACAATTGTGCCCGGCGGATACTTTTGCGAAGCAACGGACCATGGATTGGATTCAAGCTGTTTTACGCCGAGCGATATTTCCTGTTTGTCCTTGTTGACTTCGAGAATAACAATATCGATCTGGTCGCCGAGCTTGTAGAGGTCGCCCGGATGATTGATTTTTTTCGTCCAGCTCATTTCGCTGATATGTACCAGTCCTTCAACTCCTTCTTCAAGTCTGACAAAAATGCCGTAGTTCATTACGTTGACAACTACACCTTTTACTTTTGCGTTGACCGGATAACGGGTTTCTATGTTTTCCCACGGGCTCGGACTTTTCTGTTTAAGACCCAGCGAAACTTTTTCGTTTGCCTTGTCGACACCGATAACCACACATTCGATTTCCTGGTCGAGACGAACAACTTCAGACGGGTGCGATACTCTGCCCCAGCTCAAATCTGAAATATGCAAAAGGCCGTCAAGCCCGCCAAGGTCGACAAAAACTCCGAAATCGGCGATGTTTTTAACGATGCCTTTTCTGTGCTGGCCGACTTCAATTTCCGCAAGCAGTTTTTCCTTGCCGGCAGAGCGCTGCTGTTCGATGACTTTTCTTCTCGATATGACGATATTTTTGCTGTCCGTATCGATTTTAAGAATTTCACAGGTAACGTCCTGACCGATGAATCTGCTGATGTCTCCCGGTTTTCTGATATCGACCTGCGAGGCAGGCAGAAAGACCGGTACGCCGATATCTACCAACAGACCACCCTTTATCCGTCGAATAACTTTGCCGGTTACCATATCACCTTCTTTTCTTGTCGTGATGATGTTTTCCCAGCCCTTGATACGGTCGGCTTTTCTCTTGCTTAGAATAATAAGACCGCCTGAATCCACCTCTTCGAGCAGCACATCAATTTCTCTGCCGCTCTGAATTTCTTCCGGGTCATCAAATTCGGAGACGTCCACCACGCCTTCACTCTTGAGGCCGATTTCAAAAATGACATCGTTGCCAATCTGCTGAATAATCCTGCCCTTGAGAATTGTTCCGGGTGTTAATGCGTCAACTTTCTTCTGGAGTGCTTCGGATAGTAGTCTGTTTTCATCTGCGCTGAATAATTCGTTAACCTTGTTTTCGAGTTCCTCTGGGGTGAAACCTAATTTACTGATAATATTTCTATCAACCATAAAACCTTCCTTTTTTTCGTGGAGTACATTAATCAGCCGCCGCGCCCTCCACATCCGCTTTAAACGCGACAGCCTTTCCATTTATTGATACAAAAACGCATTGACCAACTCAGCCAATGCGTATCAAATCCCTGAATTCAAATCGGCCGTATATTTATTTTTTCTTTTTCCCGCTATCAAACCTCCGCAGATTTTCAACAAAGTCATCAATAACCCATTGCGGCGTAGATGCTCCTGCCGTTATACCGGCAACATTATTACCGAAAAGAATACTTTTATCAAGTTCTTTCCAGTTTTGCAAATGAAAGGTTTTTTTATTGCACTTTTTGCATACCTGGGCCAGTTTTCGGGTATTGGCGCTATGCAAACCCCCTAAAATGAACATTATATCGACCCTTTTGCACAACTGGACGGCACAGCTTTGCCTTTTAACAGCCTCCTTGCATAGGGTATTAATCACCTTCAGCTCTGAAAAATTGGCCATTGCTATCTCGGCAACCATCTGGGCAAAATGCTCAGGGCTTTGAGTTGTCTGGCATATTATTCCTAACTTCTTGAATTTACTAAGGTTAGAAACATCTTTCCTGCTGCCTACAACTGCGATATCCGGCGCATAGCCAAGCACGGCCTGTACTTCAGGATGACCTTTGTCTCCAATCATTGCCACTTTATAGCCTTGGCGGTGCAGAAGTGCCGCGATTTTTTGAACCCTTTTTACCAGAACGCAGGTAGCGTCAATAATTCTGAACCCTTTTTGTCTTATTTGTCTTATTTGTTCTGCGGTTGCGCCGTGCGAACGGATAATTACAGTTCCGGATTTTATATTTCCGATTTTTTCAACGCTTTTTAGCCCCGCCGCGGAAAGTCTCTCTACCACGTCTTTATTATGTATGATTTCGCCCAGGCTGTAGACATCTTTTTCTTTCGCAAGGGTTTTTTCCGCCATATTTATGGCGTTTCTGACTCCCGGACAAAAACCGCAGCTTTGCGCGACTATAACTTTCATCCCGCACCTTCCGAATATTCAACGATTTTTTTTAGAGGAACGCATATCCAATTGGAAAATAGGATTTTAATAAGTTTGAAGGAAATTAAATAGAGGGAAGATGCGGGATTCATTTATCACCTTCCTGATAATCAAATGGTTTTCTGCCGACCCGCAGCCTCAGTTCTGCCTGCATATCCCTGAGAATTCTGGTAAGGTATTTAGCAAATTCTCTGTCGCCAAGCTCTGCGACTTTTCGGGCCGGAATGGGCTGACCATAAGTTACATATATTTTTCCGCTGGAAAATAATTTGTTGCGTTTAGGCCAGCATTCATACGCGCCATCGATGACAGACGGTATGATAGGGACATTTGCTTTTCTTGCCAGCAGACCGAAGCCGGGTTTTATCTCGGCGATTTTGCCGTTCAGTGTCCGTGTGCCTTCAGGATATAGAACAAGACCGTAACCGTCTTTGAGTTTTTCCAAAAACATTCTCATTGCGGCAAGATCGGCCTCTCCCCTTTTTATAGGTATGGCATTAAACGAGTGAACAAGTCTGCCAAAAACAGGGATATTAAAAAGAGTGCTTCTGGCGGCAAAGCAGCACTGACGCCTTATAGGATTTGCGTTAATCATCGGGTCAAGAAAACTTTGATGATTGGATAGCAGCAAAAATCCGCCTTTTTCGGGGACGTACGGAAGGTTATAAGCCTTTGGCTGAAAAAGTACTCTGCAGAATGCTCTGCAGCCGGCCCGCCATAAGGCGTACCAGACATAATTAATTTTATGATTTTTCTCGGCAAGTTCAGGGGCTGCGAGGCAGGACGGCATTGAAGTATCATCATCTTTTATGAGGGCAGGTTTCTGTATCTGGGCGGCTGCTTCATAATCAAAAGGAACTCTGCCGGTCTTTATACGAAGTTCTGTCTGCATTTGACGCATTCTTTTTGTGAGGTCGGACATAAATTCCCTGTCCGATTCGGCAGCAATTTCCTGCGGATTTATTTGCCGGCCATATTGGATGGAAACTTTGCCGGGCGAAAACATTATTTGATGTCTTGGCCAGCATTCGAATGCTCCGTCGATAACCACCGGAATAATCGGCACAGCGGCTCTTTTTGCCAGAAGAGTAAAACCGGGCTTGAGCCGGGCAATTTTGCCATCGGCAGTTCTCGTTCCTTCGGGGTAAAGGACCAGACCGCAGTTATTTTTCAATTTTTCAATACATTCCCTTATCGCACCAATGTCGGCGTGGTTTCTTTTTATCGGGATGCAGCTATAAATGCGAAATATCCATCCGAAAACCGGAATCTTAAAAAGACTGTCTCTTGCGGCAAAGACACATATCCTGTTGACAGGGGTAACGACAAATAGATGGTCGAGCCAGCTTTGATGGTTGCACAGCAGAATAAATCCTCCCTTTTTCGGAACGTTTTCTACTCCATAGAACCGTATTCTGAAAAACATAACACAAAAGAACCTCACCGGCCAGCCGCAGATAAAATACCAGATATATTTAAGGAATTTTATAATCTTCATTTTTTTATCAATTCAAGAATTTTATTAACCACCTGCTCCAGAGTCAGATTAGTGGAATCCAAAGTAATCGCGTCGGCAGCGGCGACAAGCGGCGCGACTTTTCTTGTAGAATCCTGCAGGTCGCGATTTTCGATTTCCTGCTGTAATTTATTTATATCGACCTTATGGCCATTTTGGGTCAATTCCTTTGCGCGTCGTTTCGCGCGTTCTGTATTGTCGGCAGTTAGAAAAATTTTTAAATCAGCATCCGGAAAAACAACTGTTCCCTGGTCCCTGCCTTCGGTCACGATTTTTTCGTATTCGCCGGCAAAGGCTCTCTGCATCTGCACAAGCCTGTTTCGCAAGGACGGCACGGAGGCAATAAAACGAACATTTGCTGTTACCTGCGGGTCGCGGATTTCTTCCGTAACATCGCTGTTATTTATTTTTACAGTCATCTGGCCGTCTTTAATTTCAAATTTAAAATCGGTGCCGTCGATGATTTTTTCAAGCCCGGCCGTATCGCTAAGGCTGCAGCGGTTCTGCATCGCGGCAAGCGTAACCGCGCGGTACATCGCGCCGGTATCGAGAAATGCTGCTCCAATTTTGGCGGCAAGAAGCTTTGCTACCGAGCTTTTCCCGCTGCCGGCAGGTCCGTCAATGGTTATTATAAGTTTAGCCATTCCTGTTCGAAACTTTGACTGTCACAATGCTTGTATCGTCTGTCTGACGCGCAAGACCAATAAACCTTCTTCGCAACGTAAGAATATCGTTTACAATTTCACGGGCTGAACCTGTTGCGCACAGTTTGAACGTTTTGTACAGATTACTTACGCCCCATGTTTTCCCGTCGAAATTCACGGCGTCAATCAGGCCGTCGGTATAAAACAGCAGTCGGTCATTAGTTTTGAGTTCAATTTTTTCAATTTCATATCCGGTTTCTTTTGTTACGCCAAGAACCAGTCCGCCTTTTTTCAGTTCGCGAATTTTATCCTGCCGCCACAGCAGCCCCGGCTCATGTCCGCAGTTGCAGTAAGTTATGCTCGGTTCTTTTGTGTTGATAATGGCGTAGAAAAACGTAATAAATTCTCCGTCTCTGCACTCATCGCAGGCGGTATTATTAAGCTTTCGGATAATTTCCGCCATAGTATGTCTTTTGTGGCCGCCGTCGGCGTATGCCCTTATCATACCTCTGAACGAGCTCATCGTAAGCGCAGCGGGAATGCCCTTGCCGATAACATCCGCTATTGCTACAGCAAGATTTTCTCCATCGAGCTTGATAAAATCGTACAAGTCTCCCCCGACGCCGAAGCACGGTTTATATGATGCAGCTATTTCAAGACCCGGCATTTTAGGCGCGGCTTCAGGTATCATTCTTCTTTGAATAATCCCTGCCAGCTTTACCTGCTGCGCGACCTGCTCGCCCTGGATTGCCCTTGCATAGTATTTAGCGTTGGTAATCGCCAAAGCGCACTGCGAGGCCACAGACCTTGCAAGTGCGATATCATGCTCGGCAAAACCGCCGGGTGTGGGCCGATAGAGTCGCAGCACGCCGACAGGTTTATTCTTGAACTGCATCGTAACTGTAAGCTGACTTACAATGCCTTCTTTCGCCGAGGCCTGGGGATAATTTATCCGCTTATCTGTCCGCATATCGTCAATGATGACCGCCTGGCCGGCAAACGCCGCTTTTATGACTGGGTCGTCTTTTGTAACCGGCCCTTTATTCCTGTATTCTTCGCTCAGCCCGAATGTGCTTCGCATCTTCAACTCGCCCGTCTCATCATCCAAAAGCCTTATCGAACAGGCCGAAACGCCGGTTATTTCCACCGCGGCACGCGAAAGTTTATCCAGCACTTCGCCAAGCGCAAAGCCGCCGGCTACCAGTGTCGTAAGCTGATAAATCTGTTCTTCTCGTTTTGTCGGTTTTCCAAGTATTTTCATAATGCTTCACAAATTCGGATAATTTAAGTGGTCTATTATAACCATTTTTAAATAATTTTAAAGAGATTACGGATATATAATTTATGACTATTTCCCCCCACTGAATCGGCAATTTTCTATACGATTGCCAAAAGAGGCGGCTTGTATTATACTTGCAGGCAAGGAAAAAGCAATGGCGGATATCGCTAAACACATATTTTTCAGCGGCCGGGTACAGGGCGTCGGCTTTCGATTTACAGCCAACAGCGTAGCTCAGCGGTACGAACTGACCGGCTTTGTACGCAATACCTCAGACGGCAAAGTCGAACTGCTCCTGCAGGGTGAACCGGAAGATATTGACGATTGCATTGAGGACTTGCAGCAGACTTTTGCCGCCAGGGATGTCCATATAGAAGAGCTGCCATTCGATTCTTCATATCCGGATTTCAGGATAACATTCTAAAAGTTTAGTCTTCTATTCTTTTTCTTTGCTGTTTTAGCTGACTTTTCATTTTTTTGGATTTGAGTCTTTTTTCGACCGAAGTTCTGGTGGGTTTTGTCGGCCTTCTCTTTTTTGGTCTTTTCAGCGCGTTTTCAATAATTTCCATCAGTTTCTCAACAGCAAAATCACGGTTGGCCTTTTGACTCCTGAATTTTTGACTTTCCACAATCAGCCTGTTGTCTTTTGTCAGCCTGGCGGATAGTTTCCTCAAGACAATTGTCTTTTGCTCAGGCTTGAGAAAGCTGCAATTTGAGATATCGACTTCAGCGCTGATTTTCGTGTTGAGCTTGTTTACATTTTGCCCGCCGGGGCCTGAGCTTCGGCTGGCCTTGAATACAAGCTCGTTTTGGGGTATTTGAATTTTGTTATTTATTATCATCCACCAATCCGGCCATATAGCCTAAGTTTTATTGCAGTTTTTCGTAGGGCCACATTTCCAGGCCGCCGTCGAGAACCTTTACATCTCTAAAACCCTGATTTTTCAGAATAATCGCCGCCTCATAGCCCCTTAGCGAATAATTACAAAATGCTATAATAGGCTTTTCCTTGTTGAGTTCGACAAATCGCGAACGCAGCGAGGCAAGCGGAATAAACACCGCGCCATTCAGCCGCTGCTGGCGATACTCCGACGGCGTTCTCACATCCAGAAGCACAAAATCCTTCTTATCCTGCATCATTTGCCAGACTTGTCCCGGATTTATGCCTTACATCAGGCCGTCGAGTTTATTGCGTGCAACGTTGGCCGCTGTAATGATATTGTCAATTACCGGCGCATAAGGCGGAGCGTAGCACAAATCAAGGTTTGCAATCTGGTCAACCGTCATCTTCCCGGTAATTGCCGTCGCTGCGACATCGATGCGTTTATCGGTAACGCCTGCACCAATTGCCTGCGCACCGAGAAGTCTGCGAGTGTTTTTATCGACAACGAGTTTCATCATCACAAGTTCTGCTCCCTGCACAAAATGCTCCCTGTCAGGGGCGGGAACGAGAACCGTAACAACTTTAAAGCCTGCCTGTTCTGCCGCCCGTTCGGTAAGGCCCGTAACCGCGACGTTATAATCAAACACTTTGCACGCAACTGTCCCGAGAATCGGGGAAAACGCATCGCTGCCGCCGCAGATATTTACAGCCGCGACTCTGCCCTGCTTATTCGCCGTCGAGCCGAGCGGCACATAACATGGCTTTTGCGTAATCATATCGATATTCTCAACGCAATCGCCCGCCGCATATATATTTTCGTCGGATGTCTGCATCTTCGGACTAACTTTTATCGCGCCGGTTGTGCCGATTTCAAGCCCCGCCTGTTTGGCCAGTGCAACTTCAGGCTTGTTGCCGACCGCGATTATCACAAGGTCTGCCGGATATGAGCCGTTATTGGTAATGACTGATTTTACCGTATCGGTTCCCTCGAATTTTTTCACGTGTGTATCTGTAAGGATCCTGACGCCGTGCGATTCGAGCTGATTTTCGATAAGTAAACCCAATTCGGCATCCAGCAGCCGGAAAATCTGCGGCAGGCATTCTATAATCGTTACCCTGCATCCCTTTCTAACCAGCGCTTCGGTCATTTCGATCCCGATAAGTCCCCCGCCGACAATTACAACATCGCGTGCCTTGCCTCTGTCAAGAGCGGCCTTAATGCCTTCGGCATCGGTTACCCCGTGCAGTGTAAAAATATTGCCAAGTTTAATTCCGTCAATCTCCGGTTTCATCGGCTTCGAACCGGTCGCAAGTACGAGCTTATCGTAATCGAGCACTGACTCAACATTATCAATTAAATGTCTTACACGAACTTGTTTTTTCTTGCGGTCGATTTCTATCGCCTCGGTCTGATTCATAAGGTGAACGTTCTTAACCTGCTGGAAGAATATCGGGTCTCGCACAACGCCGGCAGGTGAACTCATTAACTCGTTCTGGTCCTTGACGGTACCGCCGATATAATAAGGCAGCCCGCAGCCCGCGTACGACAGCAGCCTGCCTTTTTCGACAATCGTAACATCAGCGTCAGGGTCAAGACGCATAATTTTCGCGGCCACTTTAGGCCCTGCCGCCACTCCGCCAATTATTACTACTTTCATTGGCTTTTTCATTTCTGTGTCTCCGTAGATTTGTTCTGCTTCGGTTTTTTCCGCAGCTTTGAGATTTACTACAAGTTCCGTCCCGCCCAGATGTGATTTTTCAATGTGTATATTTCCGCCGACGGCTTCAACTATTGCCCTGGCAAATGCAAGCCCCAGTCCAATTCCCGGCCGCGACGATGCGTGTGCGCCGGGCGTCCTGAAAAACGGCTGAAAAACTTTTTCGCGATTTTCCTCTGATATTCCAATCCCTGAATCGGCGATTCTTATCTGATATGTCTTTGCCGGCTCGTTATACAAAAGAAGCATTTCAATCCTGCCGTTGTCGGGCGTATATTTTATCGCGTTTGACAAAAGTGCTTCGAGCACCTCAGTTATCGTAGCCTGACTGCCGGCCGCCCAGGCAGGCTCGACATCGACATTTACCGCAAAAGTTATATTATGTTTGCTCGCCTCCTCGATGTATGCTGCCGAGCTTTTGCGGACAATCCCCGCAAGTTCTACCTGTCCTTTGAACGATGCAGGCTCGTTAATCGCCCTGGAAATTAAAAGGAGTCTTTGAGCGGAAACAAGTGTTACCTCGCAGCTTGCAATTGCCCTTTGCAGAAGGTCTTTCTGTTTTGGCGATACCGGCCCCGCGAATTCGCCCAAAAGCGTCTGAAGAATTGTCGCTATAGAGGCAACCGGCCCTTTAAGCTGATGTGCCACGAGCGAGGCGAACCTTAGAGGATCGGATATAATATCTCTCATAAACGCAACCGCAATTCTGTACCGGTTAATTCACTATAATTATATCAGTTGAAACCGGAACTTCAATTCTTTTCTCGACGGAACCGCACCCAAATGAGCAGATATACCATCGCGCCCGGCAGGACTCGAACCTGCAACCTACGGATTCGAAGTCCGCAACTCTATCCAATTGAGCTACGGGCGCAAATCATTTTTCGATAATAATTCAAAAACATTACTGTCCGAGACAGACCATTATAGTTTACCATATACAAAATTTTCGGATTTTTTATCCGCTTTCCAGCTGCCGACGCTGAAACCGTTCTTATCCTTGTCGGTTATCAAATTCGTGGTCGGCACAATCTCGTCAAACATCTTTTTCAATTGCTTGTCGCACAATGACCAGTCAATATCCGCCGACAAAGGCGAAATCCCCGCCTCGCATTGAGGGTTATACTTTCCCGAGCAAAAATATTCAATCCTGGTCTCCCGGTCGAAAAAATTCCCATGTGCAAAGCCCGGCGGAACCCAAATCCACTCGTCATAATCATTAGTGCTTTCGGTCGGCATATCGCAGCAAATAATTTTCCCAAACGTTGGCGAGCCTTTGCGGATATCGAGAACCATATCGACCATTCTGCCCGACAATGTCCGGACAAGTTTGCCGATATACGGATTCCATTGAAAATGCAACCCGCGCACAGTCCCCTTTTTCGAGCAACTTTCGTTGGCCTGCACAAATTCAACTTCGCGCATAAAATTCAAAGCGGGATTCTCTTCGAAATCGCTTTTTCGGTAAATTTCCGTAAAATATCCTCTCTGGTCGCCAAACCGTCCAAAGCGTACCACCTTTACCGCCTCGATAGCCAAACTCTTAACTTCAATTATCTTCATTCGCTGCCCTTAATTATAATAACGTAATAAACAGTCTTCGTATCAACTGTTCACCTGTTCCACTGTCGGAGCGTAGCGTAGACCCCGACGCATCGGGGTTCACCTGCTCTAATTTTTTGGCCTTGCCAAAAAATTGGGCGATACAGGATTCGAACCTGTGACCTCACGGGTGTGATCCGTGCGCTCTAACCAGCTGAGCTAATCGCCCTTCCGCGATACGCTATTAAACCGTCTTTATGGGTCGATTGTCAAGCTTTTTAGCTCTCGGCAGGTTTAATCGGAAATGGATACAGTCTTACCAGCTGTGGGCAAACTCTGCAAAATCCTTGAAGTTAAATATCCCGTCCCTGTCAAAATCTCCTCCTCTGCAATTGAAGTTCAGCCAGTCGCAGGCGCTGAGCCACTCGTCCGCGATGATTTCCAAATCATAAATATCGACAACGCAATCGCGCGTCAAATCAGCCCCAACAAATGGATTTGTTTCGCTGCCGCATCCCGTAACGCTGCAGCTCGGCACAGGATAAATCGAATTAACGTCAAAGCCGAGCAGTGCGTTTCGCGTATCGAGCACTATATTATCGAATGGCGTCGAGCTGAAGTCCCACGTTGCCATATCCATTGAAGCGCAGATAAAATTATCGCCGAACACGCCGTCGAGGATAATAAACTCTCCGCTCCTTTCGTCCAGCACGCCGATATCATGCACACAGACCCTCGCGCCGATAAATACCATATTAAAACCGTTAAGCGTCGGCACGGACAATCTGTCCAATATAAAGCCCGGCAATTCAAGGCTGCCTCCGATACCGCCTATCGGAATATAAAAATCAGCCTCCGTTATCGGCTCTCCATTTGCGTCTACCAGCCCAAGTGCCATTCCCTGTGCAACCGAGATAACGCTCACCGTCCCGCCGGTGTCGAAAAGCCAGTTGCCTGTGGAACTGACTCCATCTCTTTCTATGGTAATATTATCTATTACCGGGTTATACGCAAGCACGGGCAAAGGCGGTATGTTTAATGGATTGGATGGATTGATATATTTTTCAAGCCGCAGCGCGACCTGAAAATCGGTCGCCGGAATATTCGGGTCGTTCGGCTCTCTTATATCCCCTGTAAAGTATCTTATGTCTTCCAAATCGATGTCGCTTATCGGTTTCAAAACTATTGTATATCCTGCCATAACCGGCATGCCAAGCACGTCTATTGGCTCTCCGAACAATTCATCGGCATACTCACGCGAAACCTGAAATCTCCACTGCGGGCAAAGCCGATAAATATCCGGATTCTCAGCTTCATCGCTGTAATAATCCGTCGTCCCGATATACAAAGGCTCGGACACATTAAAGAATTCATCGCCTCCGATTCCCGTATCGACAAATTGCGCGTTCGCGTCAATTGTTATCTGCATTGTTTCGGCGGTCTCCCGCGAAAGCAGTATCCCTGATGCCCCCGTATCCAGATAAGCGTAATTTAGTTCGAAAAATCCATCGACTTCGATCGGCGGCTCGTTTGGCGAATGCTTTAACAGGAACAATATCCTCGGCAAATCTATCGATGCTTCGTAAGTTCCCTCAATTTCAAAATCGCTGCATACCGCAGCGCCCCGGCTCCCCGCTGCCAGAAGAATCAGAAATATTGCCAAATACCTGGCCCGCAATAATATCGTTATAGTCTTCACCTGTATATTATAGCATATTTTACGTCTTTTTGTTCGTTATAATCCGTCCGCGGCTGGGGGTTTCGTATAAGACCGGATTCCGGATGTTCTATGTACTATTGTCGGCAACTATTTTCTCCCTTTTCTCCGTCTTTTTTGTTATTATTTTCGTTATGTTCGATATGTTTGACTTTATAAAGGGCCGTCAGCTTTCGACTCGGCTTATAATGCTCGCCGCCGCAGCAGGCCTCACCGCTATCGGCCTTTTGATGATTTACGCCTCCGGCAATCCCGCCGATTCCTCCGGCGCCGTCAGCGGCATCGCCGATATGTGGAAAAAGCAGGCCGCCTTCGCCGCCGTCGGCTTCATCGGCTTCATCGTCATAAATTCTTTCAGCTACAAAAAACTCGGCCCCGCAAGTTTCTGGCTCTACGCCGCAATCATCATTTTGCTTGCGCTTCTGCTTCTCGACAAAGTCGTCAATATTCCTTTCATCCCCGTAAAGAAAGGTTCGCGCCGCTGGATTCTCCTCGGCTCGTTTTTCCAGTTCCAGCCCTCCGAGTTTTTCAAGCTCATTTACATAATCGCGCTCGGCTGGCACTTGCGATACAGAAGCAACTATCGCAATTTATCCGCGCTCATCCCGCCGTTTATTTTGACGTTCCTGCCGATGGTTTTGATTTTGCTCGAACCGGATTTGGGAACTGTCCTTTTAATGATGCCCGTCTTCCTCTCGATGCTCTTTTTGGCCGGCGCAAAAACAAAACACATCCTCGCCATAATAATCCTTGCGATTCTCGCCTTTCCGATTCTCTGGCTTGGTATGCACGACTATCAGCGTATGCGTATCAGCTCCGTGCTCTTCCAAAGCGGCGTCGACGGCAGCGAAAGCTGGTTCAAAACTCAAAGCCGCACCCATCCCTGGCTCGCTTCTACGCTCGGCGTAACCCCTGAACGTCTTCGCAACTGGGAAGTCGGCGAAGGATACCAGCTCAATCGTTCCAAGCTCGCCATCGCCTCAGGCGGACTCAGCGGCCAGGGCTACAGAAGCGGCCCGTTCATTAAATACAGATTCCTCCCCGACCGCCACAACGATTTTATCTTTGCTCTTGTTTGTCATCAGTGGGGTTTTGCAGGTGCCGTCCTCGTCATCGGCTTGTACGCCCTGCTCATAGTCTGCGGCCTGGAAATCGCCGCCGCAAGCTCTAACATCTTCGCCAGTTTCGTCGCCGCAGGCGTCAGCATAATCTTTGCTATCCAGGTCCTCGTAAATATCAGTATGACAATTGGAATTATGCCCATCACCGGAATTACTCTGCCGTTCATAAGCTACGGCGGCTCAAGTCTCCTCGTCAATCTTCTCTCCGTCGGTTTAGTCAACAATATCGGCAGACAGGGATAATTTCAGCAACCCAAAATCGTTCGACTCGCTCAATACCACCCATGCCCGCCAATCCTTTTTATCAATCCTCACTGGTTTTAGTCTCCTGACGTTTTTCAGCCAGACAAGAACCGCAAACCTGCAATCGCTTTTGAACTTCCAATACTCATCTTCCCCGCAAATCTTATCATTAAATTCAGCCTTCAATTTGGCGATTTTCCCAGGCGTTAAATTTTTAAACTCTGTAAATGCGGAAACTTTCGCCACAGCGCAAACCGGCCCGGAAGATTCTTTCAGAAATAATCTATCGCCGATAGCGACAGAATTAAAAGGCGGGATGGCTGTTTTCGTGAGCCGCAGCTCTATGGTCTTGGTGCCGTCAACGATTTTATCAAGATAACACTTTTTTAAGATAACTAAGTGAGATTTCTCCATATCAGCAAAATAATCATCGCTGTAAGTAATTGCAACCAAAATCTTTACGTCAGTAATCGCTTTTGAACATTTGTATTTCGAATTTGTTTCGGATTTCGATATTCGTATTCCGTATTTTTACTATTGGCTGTCGCCAATAGTCGTTATAGTCGTTAAACTTTGCGCAGCTTAACATATACCCCCCATTATTACCCCAAAAATCAGGTTTTCGTAAATCGCTATCCCTTCCCCCGAAAGCAGAAAGAATACATTGTAATTAAACGCAAAAGAGATAGTATGAAACGTAAATTAACCAAACCAGGAAAGGGGCAAACAATGAACGATAAAAAATTCAATCCGCCGCAAAACTCGGCTCAGAAAATTCGGCTTCTGTCTGTCATCTTACTGCTGTTTTTATTCGGTTGTGAGCGTAAAGAAAACGTTACCGGCACTTCGGAAGGAAAAGAAATGGTGAAACTGAAAATTGGCGATACTGCCCCGTCGTTTGAGCTCTTGGCTCAGGATATGAAAACCGTAAAGCTCTCCGACTTCGCGGGCAAAAAGGTGCTCGTTTATTTTTATCCCAAGGCTGAAACTCCCGGCTGTACCGCACAGGCCTGCAGTGTCCGCGATTCTGCCGAGCCGCTCAAAAATGCAGGCGTCATTGCGCTGGGCATAAGTCCCGACAAACCGGACGTCCAGAAAAAATTTGACGAGAACCATCACTTAGGCTTTCAGCTTCTCAGCGACCCGGATCACACAGCCGCCGAAGCCTATGGCGTATGGGGAAAGTCAATCTTCGGCATAACTCGTTCATCATTTCTGATAGACGAGCAGGGCAAAATCATCGGAGCCTGGTCCCCTGTCAGCCCCGCTGATACGGTCCCAAACGCCCTCAAAGTTCTCGGAAAATAAAGTGGATAAAAAACATAATTATGAAACTCGGCGATATTAAAAAACTGGTTATTAGCCTCGTGGTAGTTTTGGGGGTCGGTTTTATCGGTTCGTTTTTTGTCACACCTGCTGCGATGGATTGGTTCCGGACACTTGAAAAGCCCATTTTTAATCCGCCTGCCTGGCTTTTCGGGCCGGTCTGGACGGTGCTTTACATATTGATAGGAATATCGGCTTTTCTGGTTTGGCGGAAGGGTCTAAATACTGCTTGTGGCAAAACGGCTGCCGCTGCTTTTATTTTGCAGTTGGTTTTTAACGGTTTATGGACGCCGATTTTTTTCGGTTTGAAGCTGCCTTTGGTCGCCCTTGGCGAAATTGTGATTTTATGGCTGGCTGTATTTGCTGCTATTACGAGTTTTTGGAAGGTCTCTAAGTTAGCGGCTGTTTTGTTGATTCCTTATATAGTATGGGTTTCTTTCGCAGCCGTTTTAAACGCATTTATTTGTGTGCTTAACCGATAAGAAACTCCGGTTAAATGCCGTTAAATTCTTTCTGCATTTGTTGTAACTGCTGTAGTAAAGACTGGTACATTTCTATAGATTTAATACTGAGCCAGATGGTAGCAATGATAATCACTACAGTTACGACCCACTTGGTAACGGGCTTATAACGAGGATTGAACCAGACCAGGGGCAAAGCAAACGGCCCTGCGCACAATATAGCAATTATAACCCAGTAATTTGTATAATACCATTTAACTTTCGGCTGGGCCTTTTCGTCGAATTCTTTACCGCAATATGGGCATTTTATCATAATTTATTTCCTGTCTAACAGTTATATCGGCAGATATTAGCCGGTTTGATAAATATGATTGGTAAACCGTCCCATTTATAACCTTGAGTTTTCACTAAATATGCGTAAAATACTGACTATTATATACTAAAATACTATATACCAACGACTAACAATGGAGAGGTGTCGGAGCGGCTGATCGAGCTGGTTTCGAAAACCAGTGTGCGCTTTACCGCGTACCGCGGGTTCGAATCCCGCCCTCTCCGTTAAAAATTTCCGCGAAATTTTTAACGGAGAAGTCTCACCATCGAAACTTTGTTTCAATGGTGGACTCTCCTGTTCCCATTTTTTTATATAGCGAAAAATGGAATGATGTGTTGTTTAAGTAAGCAGACAGAGAAACTAAAAATGAAAAAGTTAAAAAATCATGGTTATGTACTCATCGGTTTCCTGATTGTAGTGCTAATCATCGTTATGCTCTATATGGTCGACCTTACGGCTATGTTCGGACCAATGGACAGAAACAGAGCCTACGAGGAACGGCCCTGGTTCGAAAATCAAAGATTGCTGAATAAAGATACCCTCCCAATAAAACAGACAGGCAAAAAAGGAAAAGTCGTCATAAAAGACCAAACAATCCTTAAAGCAAGCGTCCAAAGAGACAGCCAAAACAGAGGAGATATCGAAATCGTCATCGAGCCCAACGGCCTGGCAAAAGGACACTGGCAATGCGCGTATGAATATACCGACAGCAGCTATGCTATCAGCGCAGATTTTGCCGGCAATATCGACCCGACAAAAACTTTTGAAAATCAAAATGGCAAAAACAAACAGCTTCTATACCTCATCACAAAAGGAAAATACGAAGAGATAAAGACAGATAAAAAGACCGCCAATCAATGGCCGAGCAAACATACAATCTACGTCGTCGGATGGCTTAATAAAGACTACTCAGCAAACGGAAAACTGTTCCTGATGGCAGATGACAATGAAGAAACCCATGGAAACGCAGAGTACGACTGGCAGACAAAACCGAAGGCGGAGAGCGGTGAAACAGGCCAGCAGTAGAATAGGAGAAAGGAATAGCTTAAAAGTTGAAGCTAAAAGCCGAAAACCAAAAAATTAAAATCGAACGACGCCGTGGTAAAAAGTGTGTCAGATAAATAAAAATATTTCGATTGAGTTTGGGAGAAAGAAGAGATAAAATTCTTGTGAATCATTGAGGAAACAGCAACAGGAACTTCTTACACTGAAGAAAAACCCATATTGGGTATTTTATACAGACTCATAAGTATTGTTATATTTGAAAGGATATCTTTATGGCATTGAAATCAGACAACTCTAATCGATTCTTTCTCTCCTGCACGTATTGGAATTGTTCAATAATCCTTCTCATTTCAATAGTAATACTGAATCTTTGGAAAATATTTTCTCCACCATCATGGATTAGGTATATTTTTAAGCTCGAAGAGAAAAAATGCAAAGCATTAGTTTTTGATGTCTGGGTGGTTATTATGCTAATTATTTTCTATATTTTTCTGAATGGGTCTAAGAACACATCAATTATTGCTGTATTCTTTTCTTTCTATGTACTCTTCGATTCGGTCGGCGGGACATTGAGGGATATCATAGAGTCTCCTGCTTTAAATTTAGATCCAAAGGATGGGCCAGTAATTAGCATAGGCAATCCATCACGATGGTTGCTTGCTACCCTATTAAATGTAATTCTAGTAATTTTGTCATTTTCCATTTTGTTTCTTTACTATGGGAATCAATTCGAACCTAAAGTCACCGATTCGGTAACTGCACTTTATATGAGTATTCAGACGCTAACTACACTAGGATATGGTGATATATTTCCAGTTTGTTCTATCGGCAAAAAACTTGTTTTCTGTGAGATTTTGTTTTCTTTGTTTATTTTAACAATAAAGATCCCGATTGCCGTGTCAGTTATTAAATCTAAAACGCGGAAACAAATTCGCTAGCATAAATGTGGATAAGAATTAAAAACAGTGAGCTTGAAATTATCAGGGCCGATATAACCGAATCGGACTGCGATGCAATAGTAAATGCGGCCAATGCGCAATTGATACTCGGCGGCAGCGTGGCCGGTGTAATTCGGCGAAAAGGCGGCCTGACAATACAGCAAGAGTGCAATAAAATCGGCCCAACGTTTGTTGGCGGTGCGGTAATCACCGGCGCAGGAAATCTAAAGGCTAAATACGTTATCCACGCAGTCGGCCCGCAAACGGGCGAAGGCGACGAAGATACAAAACTGAAAAACGCGACCGTCAATTCACTCAAACTGGCGGACAAACACAAACTGCAATCAATAGCATTTCCGGCGATAAGTACAGGAATATTCGGTTATCCGGCAGATAGGTGCGCGAAAATTATGCTTTCAGCGATAATCGAATATCTTAAAGGCGAAACAGGCATAAAAAAAGTTGTGATGTGCCTGTTCGACGACAAGATGCTCGGGATATTCGAAAACCGGCTCAAACAGTCCGGCGTTTGATGGCATTGAGTCTTCGGCACATATCTTTTATCCGGTTTACTTTATCGTTTCCAAGCAGAATAACCGGAAATGCGGTTTTGTTGTGCATTAACGGCTCATTCATATCAACGTATTTTTCGCATAATTTTCCGTCGCCCGTGCCGGGTATCGGCGAAAAATCCGCCAGCATAATCCGCACGCCCAGACTACCTCCGGCAAATTTCATCGATTCTTCGACATTTTGAATATCAAAACGCGGATGACCGAGTATTAAATATGCCGTAATGTTTTTTCTGTCCGCACCGGCGGCAACAAGAGATTTTACCGCATCGGCAAATTCGCTGTCGAAAATTTTCGAGCCTGTCTGCTTTTGAAACTCACCCTCCCTGCTTTCAAATCCAAGATAAAAACTTTTGAAACCGGCCTTTACCATCAAATCCGCAAGCTCTCTGTCGATAAATCTTGCGTTAAGTGCGTTTGGCGTGTGAAAATTAACGCTGATTTTGTTCTCTATTATATATCGCAAAAATGGCTTTAAAACTTCATCGCTTTTATACAAAAGTGCATCGTCATAAAACGCGATATTCTTTATGCCAAGCGAAACCAGAAATTCTAATTCTTCAATCGCCTCCTCAATCGGCTTTGCGCTAAATCCGTCGCAAAATCGCGGCACAACACAATAAGTGCATTTGAATGGACAACCCTGTGTAATTTTGATTGCGGCTGTTTCAAGTTTTTTATAAACGCCCCACACCGGCCGTTGTTTAACCCCCGGACCCGTGCCGGGGATTCGTTCATCCCCCCAAATAAAATCCGCTCCGATATTTCTCGCATGTTCCGGACAAATTTGTGAATACGGCCCGCCCAAAACAATTTTTGTCTTCGGCCAATAAGTTTTTACCGCTTCGATTACTTCTTTATATCCTAAATACCAGTAAGTCATAACGGTTTGGATAAAAACAAAATCGGCTGGTCTATTTGTTTTTAAAAATTCGGTGAAAATCTCGGCTGGCACTCCGAATCGGCGGTAATATCTCGGAATCTTTTCCAGCACCTCGGGTTTCGGTATTACATTTGAAAAGAATCGCCCTTTGCCTGATGAATCGCTTTTGAACTGCGGTTTATCTTTATAGAATTCGTGTTGTCTGTCTAAAAAGTCGAAGATTTGAAACTCTGCGCTATCTGCGATTTTCCCTGCGATTGTAAGCATACCTAAAGGCTTTAGCCAGAAATCGAATGCCGTAAAATCGTATATCGGCGGATTTACAAGAAGTATCGACGGTTTATTATCCATACCGCCATTTTACCCCGCACCTATTTGCTATTCAATAATTCCTATATCACCACGGTAAAATAAATAGGTGCGGGGTTTATTCCTAAAATATTGCAAACATTGCTTAGGTTCGTGGTTCGTTATTTAGCCCCTTTGCCTGCTAAGGGGTTCGGTTCTCAAATCTTAAATTCGTTTCCAGCAATCCCGTTTTGTCATTCCCGAGTGCTTGCTTCTATGGGTTAGCAACAGAGCCCTGAGCGTAAGCGATGGGTAATTAAATCGCCGCAGCAATCTCATTTAGCCCCCGCCGCTCGAGGCGGGGCGTTTTGTCATTCCCGAGTGCCTGCTCTCCTATGGGTTAGCAACAGGGAACCCGCCATAGCCTGTCCCTGACCGCGATCAGGGAGCGGGAATCTCGCTTAGCCCTGTACTGGCAACGCTACTCTCGCCAAGGTTTGTGTGCCTTGTATGCTTCAAGACGCTGTTCGTATTCTTTTTTGGTTTTATCGTCAATTTTTAATCAAGGCTTATATACCTTGATTTTTTGTATGTATTTTTGAGTCAATAATAGTTCTGGTTGTGAATCTAATGCTTTGTTCAATAATTCGATAGTTCTGGAAATATCTTTTCGAGCAAAATAAATGTCTGCTAAAGTCAGATAAAGAGATGTCTTATAACTTGCCCGTGTTTTTGGATTAATAGGAGATGGCATTTTTCGATTTAAACTGATTTCATGAAATATGAATTGTTCTGCCTCATCGAACCGATTTTCTTTAAGTAATAGAAGATTTAATACAATCACAGCATCCGCAGCTTCAAGTGAATCAAAAGTTTGCCAAAATGCAGGAGTTATTGGAAGATTGTCAAAATATTTGAAATAAAACTGAATTGCAACGTCATTTTCGCCTTTAGACTTATGTATTAAGGCTATTTTTCTGTAAAGTTCAAAGCTTTTTGGCAACCGTTCCAGCCCTTTCCCTAATATAACCAATGCTCTTACATCTTGACCTTGAGCAACATATACGTCAGACAATTCTGTGTAAATGGATTTTGCGTTTTCTTCAGATATAAAGTCGTTACGGCTTGAAAAGTGCCACGAATCTTCGTAAGAGCAGAGTTGCATTTTATCTGTTTTATGCATTAAGGCCTTAAATTCCTTTTCAGATTCTTTCAATTGGCCAGCCCGATGTAATGATTTCGCTAAATGATGTTCTACTCTAAATCTATTTTTTTCATCTTTAGTATATCGAGATGCTTGACGAAATGCATTAATTGCTCCCTCAAAATCTTGCAAGTACGTTGAGAGAAACGATCCATAATTTTCCCAGAGAGAACCTTCTTGAGGAAACTTGTCTATCACAGCTGTCCATATTTTTTTTGCGTCTTCGTTTGTGCACCCTAAGCGAAGCTTTAATTGTGAAAGGTTATTAATTATTGAAATATTTGTATAATCATCATAGGTTGTAGCATTTACCCCTAAGACCTTTATGTCTTCATATAGAACTTGATATATTTTTAAAGCTTCGTCAATCTTATTATCAGACTTATATATTTCAGCAAGCTCTGCTCCTATTATAAATTTATACTCAGGTTTTGTCGTTGAGATTTCTTCGTAGAATCTTAATGCTTCCAACTTTCGATCGTTTTCATACAAAAATCTCAAAAATTCAGAGTGTAAAAAACTATTATGTTGACCTCCAGCTGTTAATAACAAGCCCCTGACGCATGCTTCTTGTTGTTTGACGCATTCTTCTAATTCCTCGGAAGAACCTATTTCGCGCAGAGTTAAATGTTTCGTGTCCAATAACATTTTTTTATAAAGTAGGCTGCATTTTTTTGATAAACCTTCATTGCAAACAATTAATGATTTCTTATAATCTTTCTTATCTCTGCAATAAAAAGAGGCTAAATGCTCACAAGCAACAGCAGTCCGGTCAATTTTGTATGCCTTTAATAAATACTGTTCAGCTTCTTCCATTTTTCCCAATGCGACACAAGTACCGGCTAAACCTAAATAACAATTTGGATTCCATGGTTGCATTTCTACTGCTTTTTGATATTCTTTCGCTGCTTCTTCGGGCCTGTTTAAAATCAAGTCCAAATTGAAAGCTACTAATAGATGTGCATAAGTAATGTCTGGTCTTATATTCATCAAAGTATAGCATTCTTCAAGACTTCCACCGGATCCAGCGCATATTTTTGTGAATGCTTTTGCTAACAAAGCTGGATAGAAACTTGGATCCTTATTCATGCTAATGGTAAATAACTCTAAAGCTTCTCGCTCATTTTCGGGCGGGTTTGCCTGTTGTAAAGCAAGCATTCCGAGTATATAAGACTCTTTGGAATTTAGTTTTTCTGCATTATCTAATGTAATGTCTTTAAGCACTTCGTTTTGATGTTGTTCAAGTACTTTATTTTTTAGATATTGTATAATTTTAAAATAAGAATTGATTTTTTCTACTTTTTCAAAATCTTTTAAAGCGCGATCTAAATTCTCACCCAAAACCAAGTTGCTAATCCCCCGGTTAATTAATGCCCACGAATTATTTTTGTCTATCTTGAGCACGTTATCGTATTTTTCATAAGCTCGTCTAGCCGCATTTTCCTGCCCAATTACCGGCCAAGGGTCTGAATTTAAGGAGGCTTGACATAAAAGCAGATCTGCTTCTTCAAGCATTCGTTGTATTTGAGTTGCTGTTTTTACATTAACATCTTTCTGATATTGTAAAAATATGAAGATGCTTAAAATAACCGTCAAAATAATTAAGAAAACAGCCGCACCTTTAAGAGGATTTCGTTGCAATGTTTTATAGGTTCGTCGGGTAATACTTGGTCTCTTCGCAGTTATTGGTTTAAATTCAAGCACATTTTCTACGTCCGCTGCAAAGTCAGCAATAGTCGGGTATCGGTCTTGCGGTGATTTCTCAAGAGCGTGAAGCAAGACCGTATTAAAATCTGTTGAAAGTCTCGGACAGTATTTTTTTGGCGGGACGGCCTCGCGCGATATTACCTGTGTCAATGTCTCATTGACGGTATTGCCTTCAAACGGAGGGTGTAAAGTCAAACATTCATAGAAAGTGGCTGCCAGCGAAAAAACATCGCTTCGGCAATCAACTATATCAGGCCTGCGAATCTGTTCCGGCGAGACATAGCTGGGCGTTCCGAAAAATTCACCCGTAATTGTTATTGATTGCTGTGTTTCAGCCCTTGCTAAGCCGAAATCCACAAGTTTTGCCGTTCCATCGGAATCAATAAGAATATTTGACGGCTTAACATCGCGGTGAAGGATGCCTTTTTTATGGGCATAGTCCAAAGCGGATGCGATGCTGATAATAATTTTGCTTATATTGATAATATAATCAGTATCAATCTCTGCGGTTGTGCCTTTGGCATCCTGATGTTTATCGCCATAACTGGCCGTATTTGTTTCAAGGCATTTGCTCATAACAGCACTTGCCTTGTCGCCGGCCTTTGCATTGCGAATACTGCTTAGAATTTTGTCTAAAGACACACCATCGATATGCTGCATCGCAAAATATGAATATGGTCCCTGTTGGCCGACTTCGTAAATCGGGACGATATTCTGATGGGAGATTTTCGCTAAAACCTTACTTTCGCGTTTGAACCTGTCTAAATTTTTAGCTTCAGCACCGCCAACCGAACTGATGACCTTTAGAGCGACTTCTCTATCAAGTGAAACCTGCCGGGCAAGAAAAACCGCTCCCATTCCACCCTGACCTATCATCTTTAGTATTTCAAAATCTCCAAGTTTTTGACCTATAAGATTGTATTCTGGCGCTGCCTTGCCGAAATCGCCGTCTTCTGCCTGCATAAGGTTATCAAAAAGATTGTCGATTTGCCGCAAATTCTGTATTCTTTTTCTAATCTGGCTTTCAAATTCCGGGTATTGCCTGACAAACTCATCTATGTCCGGCTCTTTCCCTTGTAACTGGGCATCAATAAACTGCTGGACAGCCTGTTCAATAATATTTTCCGGGTTATGTTCAGATTTTGTCATTCTGTATTCTCAAAATTTCCGCTCAACGCACTCATTGCGCTAGCAAGCAGCATCCTGACAGCATCAGGACTCTTGCCTAATTTTTCTCCGACTTCCTTATGAGATAGTCCTTCGATTTTCCTTAAAATAATCACTTCCCTGTATTCAGGTTTCAATTTTTCCATTGCTTTTTCAAGCTTATTTAAATCCTCTCGTTTGGACATTATCAAGCTCGGTGTCATTGTATCAACAGGCTCGGAAATTCCAACGAAAGTATCCTGTGTAGTCGAACTATTATTATTAAGCGGAATTTCTTTGTGAGCATCACGTTTATTTGCGTGAATTTTATCAATATTATCACGAATCCTGTTTTCAGCTATTTTTGATATCCAACGCAGGAAATCCCCTTCGTTTTTATATGTAAAGTTTTCCAGGCTCCTCAAGGCGGAAATAAACGCATCCTGTACCAAATCCATCGATTGCAGTTTTGTTCGCAGTTCCGGCCCCATTCGCATTCGCACTATTCTAAGGACACGCTCGTTATAAACCTCAAATAATTTATTCAAGGCGGATTGGTCGCCGTCCTTGGCAAGGGTGACTAACCGCTGGGTATGAAAATTGAAAGTATTCTCCATCGCTAAATACCCTAAAAAACCGCATTTTTTAATATAATAACCGCTATTTCAAAAAATTACAACAAAATCGTTCGGTTAGGCTTTTTCTCCCGCTGATATGTATAGAGCGGAAAGATTTAAAAAAGTTAATAAAAACCAAATATTTGAAAGGAAACAAAAAATGAAAAAGACAATGACAATTCTGGCAGTTCTGGTAATTATTTGTGTAACAAGCTTTACAGCCAATGCCGATGTGTATGTGCGGGGTTATTATCGAGATAATGGCACTTATGTTCAGCCGCATTATCGTTCAAACCCTGATGGCAATCCTTCTAACAACTGGAGTACATATCCTAATGTAAATCCCCATACCGGCCAAATAGGCACAAGGCATCTGGACAACATAAACGGTTCCCACGTCCCATCGTATCAGAAGCCGAGCACTATGCCCTATTTGCCATCAGGTTTTTCTGGGCAGCATTCATCATGGAACACGACTCCTTCGCTAATGAACCACTGAAGTTTTGGTTCTCTATCATTGTTAATGTCCTGTTGAGCATAAAAAGTTAAATGAGTAAAAAAATATGAATATAGGAATATTAATTAACTGAAAGGAGCCTTAAAATGGCAAGAAACCGGAACTCTGATCGAAATGGTTCAAATTTTGATGAAGCTACTATTGAAGCTGTGTGGAGAAAAGGAAAGATAGAACCAGAATATCCATCGTTTCGCAAAGATGCTTGCGATGCATCAATGAGAAGAGACAAATATGGAAAGACAGAACAATGGGGATGGGAGATAGACCATATAAAGCCCGTATCAAAAGGTGGGACAGACGACCTATCTAATCTTCAACCACTTCAGTGGGAGAATAACAGGCACAAAGGAGATGATTATCCAAATTGGAGCTGTTTGGTTAAAATATAATAAATAGCGGCACCTGCCCTGCTTGCCCTGTGAGATGTTTACCCTGTGAAGTGTCTTTATGCTGCTTCATGGAGCGCCTTAAGACTACTTCATCGGGGCTCGATTCTATAAAAATTCTACTCTTTTTCGTTTCAAACTCAACGACAAAATCTCTCCGTTTTGAACCTTTATCCCGATTTGTCGGGATTGGTTATTCGGATTTGTTTAGAATTTAGGATTTAGTGCTTAGGATTTTCTTCTGTCTACTGTATTCTGAATTCTGTGTTCTTTCTTTACACTTCTGCTATATCGACGTTCTTCGCCGCGGCCGTTTCGTCCAATCTGCCGACGGGTGTGGTAATCGGCGCATCTTTCAGCTTCTGCGGTTCGCTTTTTGCGATTTCTGCAAGTTCAATCATTGTTTGGATAAATGTATCGAGTGTTTCTTTGCTTTCTGTTTCGGTCGGTTCGATCATTATTGATTCTTTTACGATGGAGGGGAAATATACTGTTGGCGGATGGAATCCTCTGTCGATGAGTCCTTTTGCGATATCGATTGCGTGGATACCGGTTTCGATTTGTTTTGATGCGCTGAAGACGCATTCGTGTTTGCAGACTGCCGGGTAGGGCAGCTCGTAATGGTCTTTGAGTTTTTCTTTTATGTAATTGGCGTTTAGGACTGCGTTTTCCGCGACTCGTTTTAGGCCTTCTTTTCCGAGCATAAGGATGTAGACGTATGCCCTCAGGATTATCGCGAAATTGCCATAGAATGGGGCTATATATCCGATGGATTTAGGTTTGTCGTATTCGAGTGCGAAGGTTCCGTCGTTACGTTTTACGACCAGTGAGACTGGCAGGAAGTCGAGCAATTTTTCGACAACTCCGACCGGCCCTGCCCCCGGTCCCCCTGAACCATGGGGGGTGGCGAAAGTTTTGTGGAGATTGAGATGAACGATGTCGAAACCGAAATCGCCGGGACGAGCTTTGCCAACTATGGCGTTTAAATTGGCGCCGTCATAATAACAAAGACCATCAACGGAATGAATAACCCTGCATATCTCCTTTATGTCAGGCTCGAAAATTCCCAACGTATTCGGACAAGTAAGCATAATCCCAGCAGTTTCGGAATTGACGGTCTGTTTTAGCGCCTTTAGGTCCATTACACCCCTACTATCCGAAGGTACAGAAACGACCTTATAACCCGCAATAGCAGCACTTGCAGGATTCGTGCCGTGAGCACTATCAGGAATCAAAACCGTCGTTTTTTTGTTCCCCTTGTCACGATGATAAGCGGCCATAATCATTATGCCGGTCAGTTCGCCGTGCGCTCCGGCCATCGGCTGCATCGTGAAACCCGCCATTGCAGTTATCTCACAAAGGAATTTATCCATATCATACAAAACTTCAAGCGCACCCTGCGTCAACATTCCACCCATCCGCAACTGAGGCATAAGAGGATGAAGATGCGCAAAGCCCGGATACGAGGCGATTCTTTCTGCAACTTTCGGATTGTATTTCATCGTGCAGGAGCCGAGCGGATAAAAATTAGTATCAACGCCGAAATTCCTGCGTGACAGCTCCGTAAAATGCCTTACTACGTCAAGCTCACTCAACTCGGGCAGACCGGCATCAGAATTTCTTAAAAATTCTTTCTTTATATGTACCGTAGTCTGAACATCACTCGCCGGCGGCATCACGCCCTTGCGTCCATTTACGCTTTTATCAAAAATCAACTTCATTCAGCACCTTTAAAACGAGATTCTTCACTGCGCTGCGCTTCGTTCAGAATGACAAATTTCATAGCACAGCCTCCAGCGATTCAGCGAGCATACCGATTTGCTGCCTGGTTCGTTTTTCTGTAACAGCAATAAGCAGCGAATTTTCCATACCTTCGTAATACCTGCTCAATGGGAAACCGGCCGCGAAGCCTTTTTCAATCAGTTTGCCTGCCGTCTCGGCGGCATTGGTCGGCAAATCGAGTACAAATTCGTTAAAGAACCACTTCGCCTCAAAACGCGGTTTCACACCTTTAATAGAAGTCAATTTCTGCCAGGCGTAGCTTGCCTTGTCGGCACATAACTGAGCCGTTTGCTTCAAACCTTCTTTGCCAAGCAGGGACATATACACAAGAGCGGTCAGCGCACAGAGCGCCTCGTTAGAACAAATATTCGACGTCGCTTTGTCTCTGCGGATGTGCTGCTCACGAGCCTGGAGAGTTAGAACAAAACCAGTTCTGTCTTTATTATCTTTTGTTCTGCCGACGATGCGACCCGGCATTTTCCTTACATAATCTTTTTTCGTCGCCATAAATCCGAGATACGGCCCGCCAAATGACATTGTTAAACCGAGGCTTTGGCCTTCGCCGGTAACTATATCGGCGCCCATCGCGCCGGGAGTTTTTAAAATGCCAAGCGAAATCGGATAACAGGAAACAATCAGCAGAGCGCCTTTTTCGTGAGCGGCCGCGGCGATATCGGTAAAATCGTCAACACAGCCAAAAAAGTTAGGGTTCTGCAAGATTATCGCGGCTGTATTATCATCGAGTTTGTTTAACAGTTCTTTCCTGTTAATCGAACCTTCATTATTTTTTGTTTCTTCAAGGTCTATGCTGAGATTTTTGGTATAAGACTGAATCATTACACGATAAATCGGATTGACGCTGTCATCAACAAGGATTTTGTTCCTGCCGGTGATTCGCAGCGCCATCATCATCGCTTCATATAAAGCCGTTCCGCCATCATAGAGCGAGGCATTTGCGGCCTGCATTTCGGTGAGCCGGCAAATAAGAGACTGATACTCGAAAATCGCCTGCAAAGTGCCCTGCGAAATTTCGGGCTGATAAGGCGTATAAGCGGTGTAAAATTCGCTTCTACTGATAATTGAATAAACGGCAGCGGGAATGAAATGGTCGTAAAAACCTCCGCCGAGGAAACAGGTAAGGTCTATATAATTTTTGCCCGCCAGCGAGGCAAGGCAATTGCGAACCTCAAATTCGCTCATTCCAGCGGGCAGATTGAAATTCTTTTTCAGAAACTCCTTCGGAATATCGGCAAACAAGCCGTCCATCGAAAGGCCGATTTCTTTAAGCATCTGCTTTTGCTGGGCCGGCGTATTGGCTATAAAGGGCATTGTATTTACCTTAGAAAAATTTTATACCATATCTTTAATCACAGATTACGCTGATTAAAATGATTTTTATTTAATTTTTTAATCTGAAAATCTGTATAATCAGCGATTAACAAAAAACAATCTATCTAAATTGTTTCAAGATACTTTTCATATTCCTTTGCGTTCATCAAGTGTTTTGTGTCAGGCTTTGAAACCTTGAGTTTGCAAATCCAGCCGTCGTTGTAGCAATCCTGATTAATTTCCTCAGGCTGCGATGAAAGCTCATCATTTATTGCTATAACCTGGCCGGCAATGGGACTGTAAACATCGCTGGCAGCCTTTGAACTTTCCACGACCGCAACGATATCGTGGACTTTGAGCTGCTTTTTTACCGCAGGCAGTTCGACAAAAGTAATCTCGCCGAGCGAATGCTGGGCATAATCGGTTATGCCGATTGTCGCGACATCGTCTTTAATTTCAGCCCATTCGTGGTCTTTCGTATAAAAAAGATCCTTCGGTATCATAGCCGGTCTCCTGTTTAAAATTTTTCAAATCTTTCGACTACCTGTCCTTTGATATCGGCGGTTAATTTTTCGCCGAGTTTTACTTTTTCTTTTCTGCCCTGCTGAATATGTCCGGCATTTCTGGCAAGGTAATAAATGCCGGCATCTTTGCCTGCGACATTATATTCCTTCTTAATCAGGGCAAGGGCGATTTGTTTATCGCCCACGCCGGCACAGCTTAAAACCTGCCCGATGCAAATTCCATCCGTATTTAATATCCCATCCAACTGCCTGATTGGCCTTACGCCGTGCTGGCCGTCAAATTTCAATCTGGCAACTTCGGTATCGAAATCAATTTTTTTAGTAATCGCTTCTTTGCCGATAAAGTTTTTCTTCTGCAGTTTTACCGCCCAGGGGTAACCCGCCTGGAAAGGCGAGATATTAAAGTCGCCGTCAAGCTCGTGGCCGTATAAAGGAAGTCCCGCTTCGATTCGCAGGCTGTCTCTTGAACCGAGGCCGCAGGGAACAACGCCCAGACTTTTGCCCTTTTCGAGTATCGTATCCCAGAGCAGTCCCGCTTTTGCCGGATGAACGAAAAGCTCAAAACTGACTTTTGCGCCGGTATAGCCGGTCGAGGTGATAATCACGTCAACCCCGCACCTACTTTGTATTCCTTCCGCTGGTATTTGTTTATCATTTTTAAGAATTGCAGCAGACTTGCAAGTAGGTTCCGAATTATGGCAAGAATGTGGAGTAGGTGCGGGGTCAAGGTCTTTATATTTCGCAGTGATAAACGACAAAGATTTAAGGCCGTTTGTTTCGACGCCAAAAATATTTTTCAGGCATTGCGCTGCCGCGGGTCCCTGCAAAGCGATATCGACACGAGCATCAGGCAAAGATGCGTCCTTGAGGTCTGCAACTTCGAATTGCCAGTTTTTATCTATTCCAATCGCCTCGGCTCTGACCTTTTTGAGCCAGTCTTTGACTTTCTGCTCATTGGAGGCATTAGCGACCATCATAAAATTATCAGCAGCGATACAATAAATTATTATATCGTCAATTATATCGCCGGTGGGATTGAGAATGTATGAATACTGGGCCTTGCCCGGTTTTAGCATTGATACTTCGTTGGTAGTAAGGATATTCAGGAAATTGAGGGCATTTTTACCCGTAATTTTCAACACGGCCATATGCGTGCAGTCGAAAAGTCCCGCTGTTTTGCGGACAGCGGCGTGCTCTGCGCTTATGGATTGATACCAGAGCGGCATCATCCAGCCGGCAAAAGGTACTATCCGGCTTTTGTCCGCAAGTGCGGTATGCTTTTCAAACAAAACTGTCTTCTTCGCGTCTGTCATTGTTGGGGAAAAACGCCTTTTTGCTTTGATGGAAGGCGGAATAGTGCTAAACTTAAGCAAAATTATGCTATTGTCAAATACAAATTATAACTTAAACCTGTTTTTCGCATAACTCGCTTATTCCTAACTTGTTAGCAAGAAAATCGAGACTGTTTTTCCTGAATTCGCTTATGTCCATATTCAGCAATCGGCTTCTGAAAGGTTCGTTTCTTAAAACAGGAAAATTCAGCGGCGCATATTCATCGTCGCCGGACTGGATTACAAATTTATCCCGTACCAATGCACAAATAACACGATTGGCCGGATTATCATAGATGTAAAAAGTCAATCTTTTACCGTTTGCCGTTCGGAAACTCACGCCTAATTGTTTTTTCCCGCGATGATGTCTAATGGAAATGCCTATCAAACCTGTATTGTTCTTAATAATTACATTAAGCGCATTCTGCCTTGCGGTGACAATTCGAAGGTTACATCTTCGATTGTCCAAGGGGTTTCGATTGATATGGTCAACCAACTTATCTGCCGGCGGTTGCAATAACAAACGGCCAATTGAATAACTTTTTCTGCCACCTGCTATACAACAGCGTACGATACCATGACAGAAATAAAAATTATTAAGGGTTTTATATTTATGATATGGCCTTGGCACTTTAGTTTTATCTTTGACGATTCTGTAGTAAATATCCGGGTCAACAATTAAAGTTCCGAATGGAAATTCTATTTTGAAAAATTCAGGTTCCGCATTATTCATCCCGCACCTTCTTTCTGTTTAATTCTTAATTTAATTAGTTCAAATTGTTATTTCGGACGCTATTCCAATCCCACATCTTAAAAATGATAAATGAATATTTAGAAGGTGCGGGATTCATATTTTCTCCTTTAAAATTGATTTTGATTTGATGGAAATTGAAGTTTTGAGGTTATCCGCCGAAAGGCAGAAATTGGGGATATATTTAGGCCTGTTTTTCCTCGTTTACAGTTTGCCGTCCTCGGCCGATGGCTTATCTGGAAACTGTAAGCTCTTTATTTTAAAGAGATTATGCAAATATAAGCCGTAATATTAACTAATTGTCAAACAGCCCCTGTATTTTACCATATTTTTAATAAAAATCAAGAAAAATAACCGCAGATTGGGCGGATTTTCGCAGATTTTGTTTACCCCCTAACCCCTGTATTTTTCATTGGTTTCCGCTTTTTTTTTAAGGGTATAATCCTGAAAAAATACAGACCCACCACAGACGGACAAGACTCAAAATTCAGCAGACAGAAGGAAAAACAAAAATCAAAGATTAAACTGCAAAATGACAGGGTTGGAGAGAAAATAAGTATGATGTCCCCAGATTAAATCTTGTTCTCGCATATATATTTGTGTACGATATCTTAAGTTCGGGCTGTAACACGGTTAAGGAGATAGTATGAGTAAGGTGCCGCCGAGAGACACTGCTTTCACTCTTGTCGAGCTTCTTGTAGTGATGTCCATAATGTCAATGCTAATGTCGGTTATGCTGCCGGCGTTAAACCGTTCCCGTCAGTCCGGCTCTCGCGTAGTATGCATGTCAAATCTGAGGCAGTTAAGTTTAGCCTGGGATTTTTTTACAAATGACCATGACGGACTGTTAATCAGTCCTGGCGGCATGTGGAATATAGACTCTGATAATTATTCGTGGGTTTGCGACGGTATGACAAGTGCAAATCCCTTAAACAACACCGAAGCTGCAATTAAAAGGGGGGCACTTTGGCCATATTTACAAACTATCGGGGTCTACCAATGTCCGGGGCAGTCTAAAGAATTCCCAAGGTCATTCGAGCTTTCCTGGACTATGGGCGGCAGCGACTGGCTTGACGGGATGCATTGCTTTAGAAACTACACTCAAATCATCCGCCCCACCGAAAAACTTTTATTTATCTGTAATATTCATATGTTCAGCTTAGGCGAACACCGTTCTGCTTCTTTCTGGCCGTTTGGGGATAGTATTAATCCTGTCAAATGGCATGATGTGCCAAATCCTGCTGTTTCTGAGATGAGACAATCGCACCCCGGCGGAACTAATATATCTTATGCAGATATGCATATCGACAAGTGGAGGTGGCAAGACCGGCGGACATTACAATGGGTCAACTGGGAAATGTCCTCTGAGGATGCTTCGCCGGACAATATTGACCTCCAAAATCTGGCGGAAATGATGAACGTTGAATGGAACCAATAAAAAATTCTGCGAATGGATTTTATGATCTGGAAATATTTCTTATACGGCCTTGAAAAACATCTCAAGGATATGGAAATAAGGGAATGGATAAGTGAACATCCCAAACAGATAATTTATATCGCCGCAGGGTCTTTTTTGCTTCTGCTTATTATAATTGTAGCTTCTTTATGGCCGAGCGATCAACCGGAAAAAGCTGAGGTTAAATATGTATGGTTTTATGATTTGAACACAAATAAACTTTTCAAGGCCGATGAGGATATGCGTCCGCCTATTAAGGCACCTTCCGGTCCTTTGCCGGACGGCGGTCCCGCCGGCGTCAGGGCGTATGTTTTTACAACCGCTAAAGAACCTAATGAGCTTGATATTATAATTGTATATTTAGAAAAATTCGCATCACAAGCGAAAGAATTTTCAAAAGAACAGAATCCCCGCGTAGAAACCACTGACGAAATTATCAGAGCCTGGGCAAAAAACAGGCTCATAAAACGGCCGCAGGATGTTAACTGGTTTGCCGCCAACAGCCGTGTGGCTATGGATATAATTCAGCTTCAGTACGTGCCGGAAGAGATGAGATATAATCTTCGTCCTTATACAGCAAAATAAATTTCCTTTTTTCCCCGCAATCCTGTATTTTAATGCACGATGAAAACGCAAATCCTGAAAATAAAAGACCCTGTAAAGGATATCGAGGCGATAAAAAAGGCCGCCCAGTGCGTCGATTCCGGCGGGCTTGTTGTTTTCCCAACTGAGACCGTTTACGGAATCGCCTGCAGGGCGGACAAAAAAAGTCTGGCCAGACTCGATGAGGTAAAAAAACGGGATACCGATAAAAGGTATACCCTGCACATTGGCGACAAAAACAAAGTGCAGGATTTCGTGCCGAGCCTGACTTTGCCGGAGAAAAAACTTGTCAAAAACGGCTGGCCGGGCCCGCTTACGATTGTTTTTGAAATCAATAAGAAAGAAATCGGAAAACCCGGCAGCGAACTCGCAGAACTGCTTTATAGGGATAATACTATCGGCATTCGCTGTCCTTCAAATGATATAGCGCATCGGCTTTTGAGTCTTTGCGATTTTCCTGTCATTGCACCGAGCGCAAATATCGCCGGCAAAGAGCCTGCGACAAATGCTGATGACGCGTTCGAGCAACTCGACGGCCTTGTCGATATGATTCTCGATGGCGGGACGTGCAAATATAAAAAGAGCAGTACGGTAGTAAAAATCTCACCGGCGGGCTTTTCAATCCTGCGGGCGGGCGTATATTCTGAAAGACAAATCTGCAAAATGCTCACAGTAAATATCCTTTTTGTCTGCACGGGCAATACCTGCAGAAGTCCTATGGCCCAGGGGTTTGCAAAGAAAGCACTGGCTGAAAAACTTGGATGCGGGGTTGACCAATTAGTCCAAATGGGATATAAAGTAGCCTCTGCCGGCGTTTCGGCGGTAAATGGCATTGGCGCAAGTGCTGAAGCCATAAGGTTTTGTGAAACGAGAAATGCTGATATATCCGGTCATAAAAGCAGGCGAATTACGGCTGAAATGATTAAAGAGGCCGACTATATTTTTGCGATGTCGGCTGGTCATAAAAATGATATAATTCAGCTCTGCCCGGATGCCCAGAAAAGGTGTCTGCTGCTGAGTGACAGCGGCGATATAAGCGACCCGCTCGGCGGAGATTTCCAGGCGTATAAAATCTGCGGCGGGACGATAGAAAAATCAGTTAACAAAAGGATAAGTGAGCTGTTGAAATGAAATTAAAAGTAGCGGTAGCGAACGACCATAGAGGTATTGAAGCGAAAGAGCAGATAAAGGCCATCATTGAAGAGCTTGGCCATACATGCGTCGACTACGGCACAAGTACTGAAGGCCCGGTCGATTACCCGGACCTGGCATATAAAGCAGCAATGGCTGTATCCAAAAAAGACGCAGACAGGGCAATTCTCGTCTGTGGCACTGGAATTGGAATGTGTATTGCCGCGAATAAGGTGCATGGCGTGATGGCGGCTTTGTGCTATGATGAGTTGAACGCCCGTATCAGCAGACAACATAATAACGCAAACGTACTGTGCCTGAGCGGGGATTTGCTGGGGTCACAGGTGCTGAGAAAAATCGTCGAGGTCTGGCTGTCCACCGAATTCGCCGGCGGCAGACATCAAAGAAGAGTAAATAAAATCTCCGCCATCGAAGAAGGCCGCGACCCGGCAACCGTCAAAAACAACCATAAATAGCCCCCGTCAAAATAGGGCGAAATATCAGAATATTAAATCTCTTTTAAGGTTTGATATTCTGTCCTTATCCTGTTGAAAATCGCCCCACCTGCGATTAAAATTATGCTTTAAAATTGTCAAAAAAACAGGAGTCCAAATTGGCAAAAACACTTACTTATAAAATCCTCGAAAAGCACCTTGTCGACGGGGCGTTCGAAAAAAACAGCCCAATCGGCATTAAAATCGACCAGACATTAACGCAAGACGCTACGGGAACGACGGCGTTTCTGCTGTTCGAATCGATGGGGGCAGAGCGCGTAAAGACTGAGCTGAGCGTAAGTTATATCGACCATAATATGAGCCAGTTCGGGCCGGAAAACCACAATGACCATTTGTATTTGCAGAGCATCGCGGCAAAAACAGGCGTGTATTTCTCCCGGCCGGGCAACGGGATTTGCCATCAGGTACATCTCGAACGGTTCGGTAAACCCGGCGCAACACTTCTCGGCAGCGATTCCCACACCCCCACCGCAGGCGGAATCGGGATGCTGGCGATTGGAGCGGGAGGAATGGATGTAGCGGTCGCAATGGGAGGCGGAGCATTCTATATCACCTGTCCGAAAGTTATCGGAGTCAAACTGTCGGGAACGCTGCCAAAATGGGTGGCAAGCAAAGATATAATCCTTAAACTGCTAAGTATCCTGACGACCAAAGGCAACGTCGGATGCGTGGTCGAATACTTCGGGCCCGGCGTGGCGACATTGACCGTGCCGCAAAGAGCAACCGTTACAAATATGGGCGCAGAACTTGGCGTAACGACGAGTATCTTCCCATCCGATGAACAGACAAAAAAATTCCTCGCTGCACAGGGAAGAGAAAAAGATTATCAGCCATTGGCAGCCGATGAAGACTGCAACTACGATAGAGTAATTGAAATCGACCTGTCTAAGTTAGAGCCGATGGCGGCGTGTTCGCCTTCGCCAGATAATATTAAGACGATAAAATCATTGGCCGGTACAAAAGTAAGCCAGGTCATTATCGGAAGCTGCACAAATTCGAGCTTTACTGACCTGATGATGGTCGCAAAAACACTGAAAGGCAAAACGATACATCCATCAGTAGAATTTGCAATCGCACCGGGCAGCAAACAGGTTATGGCGATGCTGGCGGACAACGGGGCTTTGGCGGATATCGTCGGGGCGGGAGCGAGAATTTTAGAATCGGCCTGCGGGCCGTGTATCGGGCTTGGACTTTCGCCGGCGGATGGAGTCGTTTCAGTGCGAACATTCAATAGAAACTTTACAGGCAGAACGGGAACGAAAAACGATAATGTATTTTTGACAAGCCCGGAAATCGCAGTTCTGGCAGCGCTAAAAGGTGAAATAGTCGAGCCGCAAAAAAGCGGAATCGAATATCCAAAGGTCGAGATGCCACTGGAGTTTACGGTCGACGATAATATGATTCAAAAACCGCTGCCAGCGAAAGAAGCGAGAGCCGCAAAAGTTCTGCGAGGCTCGACAATCGTGGTACCTGAAGCGGCTAAAAAATTGCCGGATGAATTAAAAGGCAAGGTGCTTTTAAAATGCGGAGATAAAATCACAACAGACCATATTATGCCCGCAGGGACATTTCTGAAATACCGCTCAAACGTACCGGAGTATTCAAAATATGTTTTCAATTGTTTCAACGAGCAGGGAAAACCAACCTTCGCACAAAAGGCACTTGAACTAAAGAAAAAGGGAATCGGCGGCATTGTTGTCGCATCTGAAAGCTATGGGCAGGGTTCGAGCAGGGAGCATGCGGCGCTTTGCCCGATGTATCTGGGCGTTAAAATGATAATCGCAAAGAGTATCGAGCGGATTCACAAGGCTAACCTGATTAATTTTGCCGTTCTGCCTGTTGAGTTTGAAAATCCGGCAGACTACGATAAAATAAACGCTGACGATGAGCTTGAAGTGAAAAATCTTAACGGCGCGATTAAATCCGCAGATTTCATCACTGTAAAAGATAAGACGAGCGGCTTTGAATTCAAGTGCAGCTTGAAACTGTCGGAGAGAGACAGAGCAATCCTTCTGCAAGGAGGGTTGCTTAATTTTACGAAGAATTAACCACGAATGAACACGAATTTACACCAATTATTTAGCCACGGAGACTTAAAAAATATATTATTAGCCACAGAGAACACAGAGATATAAAAAAAATAATATGAAACCACAAGGGAAAATACTGTTACCTTCAGAGGGTGAAACGGCAGCTATTACACTTAAGCCAAAAACCGCAGCACTGTGCTTTGATCGCGTTTGGGCAACTTCGGACGATGTAGCACCTCAGCCGATTAGGTGTTGGGGAGGTACTCAAGAAGAATTAAGCGGCGTAGGATTAGCAGCAGATTTTAATATTAAAAGCAAAAGGTCTCCTATTGTTGCCATAGGTCCTGAGGACAAGAAATTAGAAATGCTACGTGCCCAGTCAGACTTGGGGCTTGCCTCGGCGTTCAGAAAAATCTCGATGAGTTTTGCTGCTGAACACAAGACACCTTTGATTCCGGTTTTTGATTTCATCAAACAAAGAGACAGAATGTACAAAGAAGGCGACAGGGATATAATTATTGCTGTTTTGAATGACTTGGAAATTGCTGATGAAAAGCAATTAACCTGGGAACAAGTGATAGAATTTCGAAAAGATAAGGATAATCGAAAGAAATATAAACGTTTCCTGCATTGGCTTGACAAGGAAATGGTTGGAAAGTCACAAAAGTTTATTGAAGATGATATTGCTATAAAAATCGATGACTATGAGAGAGCGTTAAAAAAATACGGAATAAAAACTATTCTTGGAACTATAGAGGAAGGTCTTGATGGCAAGTATCTTCTGGGAGCATCATACATAAGCAGTTCTATGATACAGGCAGGCCATCCGGTCTTGGGCATTCTCTTGGGAGGTGGCTTGGTTGTCGGGAGGATTGGCATTAAATTAATCCAGGTCAAACTTGGTTTTGATGATATTGAACGTGGCGCGAATTCTGAGATATCTTGGGTGTATGAAGCTAAGGATTTGTCCGGCAAATGATCGGGCAATCTGAAAAAGGAAGTCTGAAAAGTTGGGCTAATGATGTCTGAAAAAATCATAACAATTTTCGGGACAAGCAGGGTCAAAGACGGCGATAAGGTTTTTAATCTCGCGTATGAGCTTGGCAAATTGTGCGCCGAGGCGGGATTTACAATCGCCAACGGCGGATACGGCGGGACAATGCTGGCGGCGGCTAAAGGGGCAAAACAAGCAGGCGGAGAGACAGTCGGCGTAACCTGCTCGGCATTCGGCAGAAAAGGGCCAAATGAGTTTATAACAGAAACAATCGTAACCGGGAACCTCGCCCAAAGGGTGGCGAAACTAATCGAAATAGGCGATGCCTATGTGGTTTTGCCGGGCGGAACGGGTACACTTTTGGAGTTTGCGGAAATCTGGGAACTGATAAACAAAGGCTTTGTAAAACCGGCGAAACCTATTATACTTGTACAGGATTTCTGGAGGCCTTTGGTGGAACTAATGGCCAGCGACGACCCTGCGAGCAGCGGATGCGTCAGGATTGCCGCCAGTGCCGAAGAGGCCGTGAAAATGTTAAAGGAATATTGGAAATAAGGTAACCACGAATGAACACAAATAAACACAAATTATTCTCACCACAGAGGACAGTGAGGACACAAAGAATAAAAATTAAACCCCGGTGGGATAGTTGCGACATCCCACAGGGCAGGCACGGATTAACATCCGCCGTCGCCAAAAGGCTATGGCGGGACAGGCGGATTAACACTGTAATTCTCTTTTTTTTAGCAATCCTGTTAATAGTAAATAGTATTTGTCCGGCACAAAATCCAAAGCTCAAAGTCCCGCCTGTGCGCGACGGTTTTGTCATCGACGGGGTCGACGGGAAAATAACAACGGAAGAAAACAGGTGGTTTTTTACGATTTTCGAGCCGATGACGGACGGCAAAGGCGTAATGGGCCCGCCGACGGCGGTTGAGATTCTGCCTTCGAGTACGCTCGAAAAATTCGCAAGCATTTTTTCGAAGGAAAAAAATTCGTACCGCATCTGGGGCAAGCTGACTACATACGGAAATAAGAATTTTATTTACCTGTCATATTATCTGCCCGTAACAGAGACCGAAAATGAGCCGGTGCCGGCTGCAGATAGTAACGATGCGAATGAAGTTAAAATCATACCGGATGACGTACTTTTGCTTTTAAAACCCAAGAGGGTCATAAGCCTGGCAGAACTTAAAAAACCGCTCGGCACGGAAGCGGACGGCGTACTTATCGACAGGACCGGCTACCTGCGGCAGACAAAAGACGGCGCTTATTTCGCTTTCGACGGATTGGGCAGGAACATAGATTTACTCCAACTGCCGATGCTGAGATGCCAGGAACTTGAAAATATGGAAGCCCTGCAAAAACAGAACGCAATGACTATTCGATTCAATATTTCCGCTATCGTTACGAGATACGAGGGCAAACGGTACCTGCTGCTGCAGCGAGGGACGAGACTTTTTGGTAACGACAATTTCGCTAAATAAGGAATAATAAATTTGAACGACATACTTCATCTTAATATTATAGATAGCAACGGAGCGGATTCTACTAATAAGTTGGAAGAAATCAAAAGGGCACTATTAGACGCTGCATGTTTCAAATCTAACGATGATAAAAACAAGCTTGCTGAAATTTGCAATGATGTCTTTCAAAACAAAGACAATGCTGTAGCTAAGTACACCGAAAAATTTGACGGAGTCAAATTAACTCCGGAACAATTCTGTATTTCTATTGAGGATTTGAAAAAAGCACATTCTGAAATAGATAAAAGCCTTTTGGCTTCTATTAGAAAATCAATTTCGAATGTAAGAAAATATCAGGAAGAAATCTTTATTGGTAAGAATAAAATCTGTTCTAATGGTACAGGGATAAAATATACTCCGATAGAAAGAGTCGGTATTTGTGTTCCCGGTGCATCGACGCCGCTGCCGTCTACTGTAATTATGACAGTGGTTCCTGCACAAGTTGCAGGCGTTAAAGAAATAGTCGTTGTATCTCCACCACGATACAAAGGCAGTATTCACCCTATTATTCTTGCGACTTGTTATGAACTTAAAATTAATGAAGTTTATAGAATCGGTGGTGCGCAGGCGGTAGCCGCTCTGGCTCGTGGGACTAATACCATAAAAAAAGTATTAAAAATCGTTGGCCCAGGCAATAAATGGGTACAGATGGCTAAGCGCCAAATATTTTGCCATGCTGACAATTTTGTTGGTATTGATTCTATCGCTGGGCCGAGCGAGGTTTTAATAATTGCCGACGATTCGGCAAATCCGACCTGGATTGCCGCTGATATGCTGAGCCAGGCTGAACACGCTCCCGGCAGTGCGATATTGTTTACTACATCTCAGAGTCTTGCTGAAAAAGTCCGAGAGCAACTTGAAATTCAACGGCAAAGACTTAACAGAAAAAAAGAAGCTACTGAATGCCTTAATAATTATGGCGGTATTTTCGTTTTTGGCAGTATTGAGAAATGTATCGACTGGGCAGACACCCTTGCTCCTGAACATCTTCAAATCCAATGCGGAGATAAAAGCAGAAAGATTGCTGAAAAGATTAATAATGCAGGTGCGATATTTATCGGTAATTATACGCCGGTAGCTACCGGCGATTACTGGGCAGGGCCAAGTCATACTCTGCCAACTGGAATGGGAGCCTGGATTTTCAGTGCTCTTACCAGTAATGATTTTATTAAATCAACCAGTATTATTGAATACAACAAAGATATGCTCGTGAAAAGCGCTGAAGATATTATCCGGCTTGCAGAGGCTGAAGGGCTTGACGGGCACGCAAAGAGTGTAAAGATAAGATTAGAGAAATAAATCACTACGAGATTCTTCACTTCGTCCCGACAAGTCGGGACTTCGTTCAGAATGACACTGTATCCAGTGTCATTTCCTCAGTTTTGTTTTGATAATCTCGGCGGCTCTTGCGATGGCATCGTCGAGTTTTGCGGGGTCTTTTCCGCCTGCCTGAGCCATTTGCGGTCTTCCGCCTCCGCCGCCGCCAACTATGGGAGCAATTTCCTTAATTAAATCGCCGGCCTTTAAGCCTTTTTCTATAAGGTCGTCGCTGACGCCGGCAATTAATGTAACTTTATCGCTTCCCTCGGCCATACCGAAAACAACCGCACAGGAAGCGGCCTTTTTCTTTATCATATCTATCGCGGTGCGAACCTGCTCAACGGGCGTCTGGTCAATTTTGCTTACTATCAAGACAGTCGTGCCGATTGTCTCTGCTTCGGCAAGCAGCTGCCTTGCCTTATCGAGAAAATTGGTTCCGCCGGTTTGTGCGGGAGCGGATTTGAGCTGTTTGGCAAGTTTTTTATTTTCATCGAGCAATTTATTCAAGCGAACCGGCAGTTCTTCGGCCTTCACCTTCATAATCTGGCAAAGCTGCTCGTTAATATCGCTCTGGGCGGCGAGATAATCGAGAAGCGCATTGCCGGCAAGAGCGGTTATCCTTCTTACGCCTGCCGAAATGCTTTCTTCCTTTATTATTTTAAGGCCGATGATTTTGCCTGTGTTGTCGACATGCGTTCCGCCGCAGAATTCCCTGCTGAACGCCTGTGAAAGATTTTTTTCGTCCGGGGCGCCAACGGCGATGACTCTTACGGTATCGCCGTATTTTTCGTTGAACAGCGCCATTGCGCCGAGTTTTTTCGCCTCGTTAATCGGCAAACAAGCAGAAGTTACCGGCAGATTCTGACGGATTTTTTCATTAGCAAGTTTTTCGACTTGTTTAATTTCTTCCGGCTTGAGCGCTTTGGGCGCTGTAAAATCAAATCTCAGATACTCCGGACAAACGAGACTGCCCTGCTGGGCAACATGTCTGCCAAGGGTCTGCTGAAGAGCCCACTGCAAAAGATGGGTCGCGGTATGATTTTTTCTGCTCTGCTGACGGGAGGCATCTACTATCGCATCAACTTCGTCGCCGAGGTTCATTGAGCCTTTTGTCAGTTTTCCCTTGTGGACGATACAATCCGCAATTTTTTCAGTTATCTGGACCGTAAATTCGCCGGATGAAGATTTTATGATTCCTTTATCGCCGACCTGTCCGCCGGACTCGGCGTAAAAACAGGTCTTCTCAAGTATAACAGCGATATCGTCGCCTGCGGCAAGAGCGCCGCTGCTGCTGAAACCTGACTGGTCGATAAAGCCTGTTATTTTTGTTCGTATATTATCTTTGTCGTATTTCGCGGAATCGTCGGTGGCGGGCAGTTTCGTATCGGCGGAAATCGAAACGGCTGCGCCGGTTTTCTGGGCGGCTCTTGCACGCTGTCTTTGCTCGTCCATCAGTTTTTCAAAGCCGACCGTATCGACTTTGAGATTCTGCTCTCTTGCCATAAGCTGGGTTAAATCGAGCGGGAAGCCGAAAGTATCGTAAAGCTGGAAGGCATCGTCGCCGCTGATAACGCCGGTGCTCTGTGCTTTTTCCGCGGCGGAGGCGAAAATTTCAAGACCTCTATCGAGTGTTCTGCCGAAACTTTCCTCTTCGGATTTTATAACGGTTTTGACAAGCTCGGCTCTTTGCTTAAGCTCTTCGAATGCCTTGCTCATCGAATTTATGACAACATCGACTAATCTGTAAATAAACGGTTCGTGCATATCGAGCGTTCTGCCGAAACGCGCTGCGCGTCTTAAGATTCTGCGAAGGACGTATCCCCTGCCGTCGTTGCTCGGCATACAGCCGTCGGTGATTGCGAATACGAGCGTTCGCAAATGGTCGGCGATGACGCGAAAAGCGATGTCGGTTTTTTTGTCCATTGAGCCTGAATACTGCTGATTGCAAAGTATTCCGATGGCGTTGAGCAGCGGCGTGAACAAATCCGTATCATAATTGGATTGTTTATCCTGCAGAATTCGCGTAATTCTTTCAAGGCCCATACCTGTATCGACGTGCTTTGCGGGCAGAGGCGATAATTTGCCGTCGGCGGCGCGGTTGTACTGGATAAAAACAAGATTCCAGATTTCAATTACGCTGGAATTGTCCTTATTTATGAATTGCGCGCCGGATTTGTCGGGTGTGCCGTCGTAATGGATTTCACTGCACGGGCCGCAAGGGCCTGTTTCGCCCATTTCCCAGAAGTTGTCTTTTTTATTGCCCTTGTGAATTCTCTCGTCGGGCAGGAATTTGCGCCATAAATCTCTTGCTTCAATATCTTCGTCAAGGCTGTCGTTAGGGTCGCCCTGAAAATAGGTCGCGTGCAGGCGCGTCGGGTCGATTTTCCAGACTTCGGTCAGAAGCTGCCATGCCCATTCGATTGCCTCGGCTTTGAAATAATCGCCGAATGACCAGTTGCCGAGCATTTCAAAAAATGTGTGATGATATGTATCTGTTCCGACGTCCTCAAGGTCGTTGTGCTTGCCGCCGGCGCGAATGCATTTTTGGCTGTTGACCGCACGTTTGTAATCTGTTTCGGCAACGCCGAGGAAAACATCCTTGAATTGATTCATTCCCGCATTGACAAACAAAAGGGAATCATCCCCAATCGGCACAACCGGCCGGCTCGGCACAAAGGTATGACCTTTTTGAACGAAAAAATCTATAAATGAACTTCGGATTTCAGCAGCAGTCAACACTCAATAACCACCATAACTAAAATTATTTTTCTTTTACGCCTATCGCTACGAGAATTTTGTCGGCGATTTCCTTTGTCAGTGAACTGTTTTCAATAAGGAACTTTTTGGCATTTTCCCTGCCCTGGCCGAGTTTCGTATCGCCATAGAGCAGCCAAGCACCGCTTTTTGCGACAACGCCGCAATTGCAGCCCAGGTCAATCAGGTCGCCTTCGTAGCTTATGCCGCTATCGAACATTATGTCAAATTCCGCATCTCTGAAAGGCGGGGCAATCTTATTCTTTACAACCCTGGCCCTGACCCTGCTGCCGATGGCGCTGGTCGCATCCTTTATCGTGGAAATTCTTCTGACGTCCAGCCTTACGGAACTGTAGAACTTCAGGGCGTTGCCGCCGGTTGTGGTTTCCGGATTGCCAAACATAACGCCGATTTTCATTCTTATCTGATTAATGAAAATAAGACTTGTTTTACTCTTGCATATAACACCGGTGAGTTTTCTCATCGCCTGGCTCATAAGTCTTGCCTGGAGTCCCATATGCGATTGTCCCATCTCGCCGGCCAGTTCAGCAGCCGGTATAAGAGCCGCGACTGAATCGATAACAATAACGTCAACAGCATTGGATTTTATCAGCATCTCTGCAATATCCAGCGCTTGTTCGCCGGTGTCCGGCTGGCTGACCAGAAGACCGCTGACGTCCACACCGAGCCGCTTTGCCCAGGTCGTATCGAGGGCATGCTCGGCATCGATAAACGCCGCGACGCCGCCTGCCTTTTGAGCGTTGGCAATCACATGCAGCGCAAGAGTCGTTTTGCCGCTGGATTCAGGGCCGAAAAGCTCTATTACCCTGCCGCGCGGTATACCACAGCCACCCAGCGCTATATCAAGCGAAAGACAGCCTGTCGGAATGCCCTCAATTTTAGCGTATAGGCTCTCGTCCATCTGCATAATCGAGCCATTGCCGTACTGCTTTTCTATCTGGGCAATCGCCCTTTCAAGGGCAACATTCTTTGTCGTCGGTTTTTCCAATTTCTCGTCAGAGCCAGTCTTCTTTACCTTACTTGTCTTAGTCATTATCATTGTTCCTCTCTAAATCTGTCCGAAGTTAATTTTTCTCAACAGAGTATATACAGGACCGGCCGATGTCAACTGACTTTTATAAAAGCATATCGAATCAGGTTTTACAATGCCGGCGTTGATTTTGCCGAAACTGTCTATAATCTCTGTCAATTGCCTGCTCAGCCGGCCATCCTTAACGCGGGCAAGCGTAAGATGAGCACTGAAAGGCCTTTGTTCTTTTGCAAAACCCAGCTCCTCAAAAGCCTGCTCAATATCCTGCACAAGTTTGTCGAGAGCGGCGGTTTGCTTTTCTATGCCGAGCCAGAGCACACTCACAGGTCTGCCGAAAGTACCGAGAGTCGAAAACTCAAGTTCAAAGCTTTTATTTTTCGCACAAACCTGCTCTATCGCGAAATTAATCATTTCGGCTTTTTCTTCTTCAACCTCGCCAAGAAATTTCAGCGTAAGATGTATAAGGTCAGGTTTGACCCATTTTATGCCGTCCTGATTTTTTACCTGCTTTTTGAGCCGGCTTTGAATCTCCCCTATTTTGGCGCAAAGTTCATTATTAATATCAATCGCGACAAAGCAACGCATAGTCAGTACACAATCAGAATTCAGTCATTTGTTTCAGTTCATTAAGCCTTTTGTCAATCGCAGCCCTGCTAACCGACGCTATCGACGACAACGAAAAACCTTCGATTACAATCGATGCTGTAACCGTGCCGTAGGCTATCGCGGTCTTGAGCGATTTGGCATCTGTTCGTTCCGCCGAAGCAAGATAGCCCATCAATGCCCCCGCAAAGGCATCGCCTGCGCCAGTCGGGTCCTTGAGGTGAGCTGTCGGATATCCGCCAATCACAATCCAGTTGCCGTCGCTATCCAGTGAAATTGAGCCGTGAGAGCCTTTCTTTATTATCACTACTTTCGGCCCCATCTTTATAAGCTCCTGCGCGGCGGCTGCAAGATTGTCGCATTTGGTCAGCATCTTCGCCTCGCCTTCATTCAGAATAAGCGCATTTATCCTTTGCAGAAGTTTTTTTAATTCCTCAGCCTGACCGTCAATCCAGCAGTTCATCGTGTCGGCGACAACAAACTTGGGTCTTTTAAGCTGGTCAAGAAGCTGCATCTGCAATGTCGGATGAGTATTGGCCAGAAATACATATTCGCTGTCCCTGAAATGCTCAGGTACAATCGGCGGCCTTTCCGAAAGAACATTAAGCTCCATCGCATCGGTAATGGCCTGACTCATATCGCCCTGATACGAGCCTTTCCACCTGAACGTTTTGCTGCCCGCCCGGACCTCAAGGCCGGAAAGGTCGACATCTTTGCCGGCAAAGACCTTGGCCAAATCGAATGAACAGTCCGTTCCAATAACACCGACAAAACGCACCGGCGAAAAGAAACTTGCCGCCATTGAAAAATAGATCGCTGAACCGCCGATGCAGTTTTCACTCTTGCCCTGCGGCGTCGTTACCGTATCAATTCCTATCGAACCTGTTACAAGCACACTCATTTTATCTTCCTTAAAATCTTATTTACCGGAAAATTTTTTAATTGTCCGCTCTATTCTGCGAATCGTCGCATCAAGGCCGAGCATATCAATAGATTCAAAAATCGGCAATGAAACCGTCGTGCCGCAAATAGCGACCCGCAGCGGCTGGGCCACCTTGCCGAGACCTGTCTGCTTTTGCTCTGCAAGTCCTCGCAGCATATCCTCTACCGTTTTTTCATTTAACGCTGGAAGTTTTAAAAGCCGTTCTTTTAATTCAGAAAGCATAGCAAGGCCTTCGCCGTTATTTTTAAGAAGAACCTTTTCGACGTCCTTTTGGTTATACTCTATTTTGTCGTCTTCGATAAACAAAAACCTGCTCTTGTGGTCGATTTCGGCAAGCGTCCTTGCCCCTTCGCTCGCTTTTAGCACCCTCTTAAGCAGAGCATCGTCAGCACCTGCGGCAGGCGATTTCACTTCTTTAAGGAAATCTTTATACCTGCTCAAAAGCTCATCAGCAGGCAGGAGTTTTATATGCTCCATATTAAACGCGAGCAGTTTCTTGCGGTCAAAAAGACTGTTTGTCTTATTAAACCTCGAAGGGTCAAAAGTATCTATAATTTCCTGTAATGTAAGAATTTCCTTGTCACCGGGTGAACTATACCCCAAAAGAGCTATAAAATTAATGAGTGTCTGCGGTAAATAGCCGCTCCTGAAGAAATCGACAATATTAATCTCCGGAAGCTCAATGTTCAAAAATTCCGCCATCGCATCCAGTGCCGGCGTATCAGGCACATTATCGCCGGTGAGAAAATCCTCAAGTTCGGCAATACTTATTCCGCCGATAGAAGCAAGTTTCTCTTTGTCCAAGCCTTCTGTCTTTTTTATCACGTTTTTCAGGACTTTTGCCCTGTCGCGTTTCGACATCTTGCCGCCGCCTTCGCTGACGGTTAAAGACATATGGGCATAGACAGGCGTTTTAAAACCAAGCGCCTCCTGCAGGGCTATATGGCCGGGCGTATTCATAAGATGTTCCTGACCCCTGATAACGTGAGTAATGCCCATAAGCTCATCGTCAACGACACAGGCAAAATGATAAGTGGGAAAGCCGTCGCTTTTGAGGATTATAAAATCGCTGATGTCGCTGCCTTTGAATTTAACCTGTCCGCGAATTACATCATCGACGACAATTTCGCCGGGGGGCATACAGAAACGTACCATTACGTCTCTGCCCTGGGCTTTTGCTTTTTCAATATCCGATGTATCGGGAAACTTATTCGGACGTGGATAGATAAAATTCTGTTTTTTTTCAGCGGCTGTTTTTCGCATCTGTTCCAGCTCATCGGCGGTGTCGAAGCAGTAATAAGCTTTACCGGTTGTCAAAAGCTGCTGTATATATCTATTATAAATGTCGAGCCTTTGTGACTGGAAATATGGCCCTGCCGGACCCCCAATTTCTGGACCTTCGTCCCATTTTATTCCCAGCCATTGTAAATCATCCATTACCTGTTTTGCCGCTGTGGGACTATTTCGGCTCTGGTCGGTGTCCTCAATTCGAAGGACAAACCTGCCACCCGTTTTCCTTGCCCATAAGAGGTCAAAAAGGGCTGTACGCGCCCCGCCTATGTGAAGATAGCCTGTCGGAGATGGTGCAAACCGCGTAACCGCCATTTATAGCCTTTCATAAGTGCAAATCACTCGCTAAATTTAAGTGTCACAAATAGTAATGTCAAGGAGATAAACCATAGTTCCTGCATTCTACACTCCAAAAAGTCCTATAACGGGTATCCCAAAATCGCTCGAACAGACACTATGGGCAAACACGATATTTGTCATCTTTTTATCGTCTTTTTTCCCTTTCCTTTTCCCTTTTTCCTTTTTTCTCCTTTTTTTTTACTCAATTTATTTTTTTTATTGACAGAGCATCCGCTCTGTGCTATCGTAGTATATGTATGAAAGAAGCCGATAAAGGCTTGGGCATCATAATATTTAAAGTGCCATTATAATTTTTAGTTTTTCATATTTTTTCGGCCCATCTTTTCAGTCCTCTTTCACACAAGTTTTAAAGTTAAACTGTGTTTCTTACGATGTAATCTAAGGCGTGCATCCTTGATGGTTTAGCGGTTTTTATTGATTCTTTAAAAAATGCATAAAAGGCGCTGTTCTTTGGCTAAAATTAAGTCGTCAACTGAGAAATTTTGCGAAAAACCGACCAAAAGACCGAATTGTGTGGATTGTATGGTTTGCTCTCATAAAATTAAAAACGTTGCCGAAGACAGCACTTAACACAAATTTCTCGGCTAAAAAATAAATAGAAAGGAAAATATTATGGAAAGGCAGAAAATGAAAAAGAAAGGTTTTACATTAGTTGAGTTGCTGGTGGTTATCGCCATTATAGCGATGCTGCTGGCTATTCTTATGCCTGCTTTGGGTAAGGTTAGACAGCTTGCGCAACGTATTATGTGCGGCACAAACCTCTCCGGTATCGGCAAGGCTATATTGACCTACAGCACCGATGACAAATATGAATCTTTCCCGGCTGCAGGAAGTTCTGACTCCCAGTGGGACAGAGGCTCAGGTAATTGTGAAGGTGAAAATTCATTCGACTGGAGAAATGCAAAAGCGTTCCCGGAAACCACCGCCCCGCATAATGTTACTTTGTCTTCCCATCTTTATTTGCTCGTAAAATACGCCGATGTTTCTCCCGACCAGTTTATCTGCCCGGGTTCGGATTTTAAAAAATTCCAATTGAACAACTATCTTCTGACCGGTATAGCGGTGACTCCTCCTCCTACAAATATTGCTATGACTGACGTATGGGATTTTGGTGGTGATTATCTTACTCAAGAGAAAGACCTACATAATAGCAGGAGCAAAGGACATCAAAGCTATTCTTATCAGTCGCCTGTGAAGACTCGGGGTATCACTGATACCGCCCATAAGGCTTATCCTTTATCGAACACATCAAACCCAGCCACTCCGGTTATGGCCGATAGAAACCCGTTCTGGCAGTCGCCGATAGAGTCCGGCCTTAGTACTGCTCGCCTTTATCATTGGGATAACTCAGCCACAGCCAAGAAAGTATACCCAGCTTCAATACCCAATGGAAACAGTACTTATCATCAAAAAGACGGCCAGAATGTTCTCTTTGCCGACCAACATTCAAAGTTTGAAAAAACCGCTAATTGTGGTCTTGAATTGGACAATATCTATACCATATGGGGAGTTGTTACTCTAAATCCGGATGGCAGCGAAGAATATAAGAGACAGTGCGGCAAGAACGCTCCTACCGGTGCTCCACCAGTAATGACTAATGTCAGCGGTCAACTAACCACACCATTACAAACAGATAATACGTTTTTCCCATTGGCCGAGGTGGACAGCTACCTGGTCTCCGATGTAGATAGAGATGATGGTGATGGTCTTCTTCCTTAAAAGGAAGGATTTATAGCAGAAAAAATAAGACTGTATCAGGCTGCAGTCGTACCGGCCTTTCGTGTTAAAGCGAAAGGCCGGTTTGTTTTATAAAATAAAAAATGAAAAATTAAGGTATCCGCCCGCCTGCAGCGGGTAAACCTTAGGCGGATGCTTTTTTGTATTCTGTCTCTTTTTTTACTGCTATTTTACTTCCAATATGGAGTTATATTCCCCAAATGGATTTAACTCAACCTTTTCATTATACGGGTCCTGCTGCCATTGGCCGTCAACAACCATTCTGTAACGATATTTGCCCGGGGCAAGCTCCAAGGCCAGTTCCCATTTGCCATCCTTGCCCTGCTGCATCATCGTCTTGTGCGGCTGCCAATTATTAAAATCGCCTGCAATCTGTACATTTTGAGCTCGCGGATAAAGCGTAACAAATCTGACGGAACCGTCGAATTGGCGAACACCATAAAAATCGTTAAGCTTGTCATCTATATTTTTGCCGGTAATTGCTTTCGCATGGCTGTCCTTAATGCCGGCAAGAAGCTCCTGTGCCGAGGAGCTTATCGACTCAAGATTGTTATCCAAATCTTCGATAATTTCCTTCCTCTCCTTGGCCTGTATAGAAGCCTGTATTGCCACCGGCTCCTGTTTATGTGCCGTGGTTATCGTCTGTTTCTGCTCAACAAGCGTATTGGTGGCTATTAATTCCTGTGCCAAATTTTGGAAATCCTTGTGCCCCCTGCTTGCCGGGTCATACTCGCATATCGGCTGGCCTAAACTGGCCGCTTCCTTCAGCTTGGTATTAAAATTAACAACCGTCCAGAACATCCTGCCGGCGAAATTCTTCCGAAGCTCGGCCAGAATTTCCCTGCCCATCTTTGTGCGGATGTCATACATACTGGCAAGAACCATAACGTTTATATGCTGCGAACATTGTTTGCACAAAATACTCAGGGTATCAAGCTGGCGGCTTAGGCCGTGAAGCGAAAAGTATCCGGTCTCTACCGGCACGATAACATCCGTCGATGCGCGAAGGGCATTAAACGTCAGCAGGCTCACCGCAGGAGGACAATCTATAACCACATAGTCATAATCGTTTGTTACGGCGGCAAGGACATCCCTCAAACAATTTTCACGGTCTGTCATACCATTAGTCTGCTGCTCGAATGCCGCAAGGTCAATACTTGCCGGTGCAAGCTCGAAGTTGTCACTAATCTCCCATAAAACTTCTGTAAGCTTTACAGGTTCGCCGCGCCGCGAACTAAGCAGCACATCGTAAATGCCCTGCTCAATCTGCTCATCCGGCACAGCAAGCCCTACAGCGCAATGACCCTGCGGGTCCATATCAATCAGTAAGGTTCTTTTGCCTTCATCAGCAAGAGCACTGGCAAGATTTATTGAAACTGTGGTTTTTCCACATCCGCCCTTTTGGTTAATCACTGCTATGGTTCTCATTTGAATAATCCTTTATTCACTTAGAATGCGTTTTTAGTACTAAAAACAACGCTTTAAGCGCATACTTAACATAGTCCCATATCTGATTTTTCGGCCTTTGGCATATAATAACTTTAGGCTTTATCGGACAAAAGACAATTTTTTGCCTTTTTTAATACTGAAAATGGATTCTTTTTTGCGAAATACTTCTTGTAAATATAAGATTTTTATAGTCTTTTTCGTGTAACTCTATATAAAACAAGTGATTATGAATGGCTTTACTGCTATTTAGTTATTACTTTATTTAACGTAATATGCAATATTGTTGGACTGTTAAAATCTAAAGGTGCACCATGCATCCCTGAAATACTTTGCCATTCAGCTTCCCAGGTTGAACCATCCTGAGAAATAGTACCGGAAATCGTATCAACACTACTGGCCTCTATCATTTGTCCAACGACGTAAAGCATATAATAATCAGTTACAACTTTAACCGAAAGCCGGCGGGTGTTTTGGTCATAATTGACTTGTACCGGTCCTAAAGCGCAGGCTATCTCTACTTCCGTATCAGCTTTGGCTATTTGTTCATAGGTTTGGCCGTCAGAACTACTCATATAAACACCCAGAAAATTCTGCATTAACGAAATCCTTCCATCCGCTTCAAATGTAAATTCCCATAAGGACTTTTCCGGGTCGGCACTTTTCCAGGTCCCAACAAGGAATTGAGGGAATGGGGTTTGTTTCAAAATTTTTTCTGATTTGGCCTGCTGCGGCAAAGAGGTTTGATTCTGCTGATTACAACCAGAAACAAAACCCAAAAAACCTATGCACAAAAGAACAAAAGTAATTTTAGCCATAACTTATTTCCTTTAAACCATATTTATTTTAGAAACTTATGGCCTTTAAAACAAGATAAAAAAAGGCCTCTTGTCAATACCTGACAAGAGGCCTTAATAATCAAAGTAACTATTGGTTTACTTATTTCTTCCTGCGAAGAAAGAGTCCGCCAAGGCAGAGCATGGCGATTGTTGTCGGCTCCGGGATAACGTTTAAGCTAACCGGCAATAGTGTTGGGTTACCTTCTGCAAGAGTAAGCTGGTTAAGGTTCAGTCCCCAAGTAGCCATATTATCCGGATCTGCGATACCATTAATGGTTACAAGACCAAGACCGGCACCAACGGTGTAAGACAGAGTCATAAGCGTTTCACCAACTGGTACCATATTAACGTCAGAAGCAGCACGAACCATTGACCAATCGTCAGCAGCATAACCAGAAACAGGGTATGACATTGATACTAACAAAGCATCAAGGGATGCGACACTCATACCTGCATTTCCATATACTAAATTAGGGACAGAAGCGCCAGTGAAAGCGCCATCAGAGCCGTTATCCGTTATGATATCAATATCAACACCAGCGGCCCGAGAACTATTTGAACTCAACGCCATAGACAAAGTATCGCCGGGATTAACTTCCCAACCGGGGGCTGCTATTTGTGTTGCCGTGCTGCCTGTGATTGTCCATATCTGGGCTGCGCCAGCCAACGAGGCCAAACCAAGAACTAAAACTAAAACTAACAACTTCTCCATTCCTCATCCTCCCTACAAAATAACCAAAAACTCACTTCCTAATTTAAAATAGGATCCTCTGGAGTTGATTATACCCTAACCGTTGTGTATCGTCAAGATTTTTTGGGGTTCGCCGAGGGTGGGAAAGAAACATTATCTGCATTCGCATCATAAGTCTATTTGTAGGCACTGTTTACAGTTATTAAAAATAAGACAAAAAAAAGGCCTCTTGTCGATACCTGACAAGAGGCCTTAAATAATCAAACTAACTATCGGTTACTTATTTCTTCCTGCGAAGAAACAGTCCGCCAATGCAGAGCAGGGCGATTGTCGCCGGCTCCGGGACAACGTTTAAGCTAAATGGCACTACTGTTGCGTTACCTTCTGTAAGAGTAATCTGGTTAAGGTTCTGTTCCCAACCTACCTGACCCGCATCTGCGATACCATTAATGGTTACAAGACCAAGACCGGCACCAACGGTGTAATTCAAAGTAAAAATCGCTTCATTAATTGGTACCATAGTACCGCCAGAAGCAAGACCAACCGATGCCCAATCGTCAATAGCATAACTGGTAGGCGGCAACAAATTGGCTATTAACAAAGCATTAAGTGATGCGACGCTCATACCTGCAATTCCATTTACCAAATTAGCATGGCCAGAAGCGCCGGTGAAAGCACCAGTAGCGCCATTATCCGTTATGATATCAATATCGATACCACCGGCCGTAGAACTATTTGAACTCAACGCCATAGACAAGGTATCGCCGGGTTTAACTTCCCAGCCGGGATCTCCTGTTTGCCCTGCCGTACTGCCAGAGATGGTCCATATCTGGGCAGCGTTTGCAAACGATGCAACAGCAAGAATTAACACTAAAGTTAACATTTTTTTCATTGTTCGGTCTCCAAAAAAAAGTTACAAATTACATGCTTTAGCCTATAACAGGCACAATTTACATTTAAAAACGTTTGCGCGTTTTAAAACCTGAAAATAGCCACAAAGGCACTAAGACACAAAGATTACTAAGCCAATAACTAAAACGATTGAAACTTCTTCAGCCCCGATTAAAATTGCCAAAAGCTATTGCTATATTTAAAGATAGAAATTCTAATACTATATCTTAAAAGTGAGTTTTCTTTCCCGCCCCATCAGCAATAACTTTATCTCAACCCCATTAACTTGGTGTATTGTAGCAAATACGAAAGCCGAATGCAAGAAAAAAATGAAAATTTTTTATAGCCGCTAAGGCGCTAAGGCGCTAAGGATATATAAATAAATAACTTACAAAATTTCGTGTCCCGGCTTGTTCCGCCATAGTTTAGCAACGGCGGATGTCTTCGCGGCTGCCAATAAAAAAAGGGGCCGATAAAATCGGCCCCTTTTCATTTTTGATAAGCTTCTAAAACTAAAGCTTATTTCTTCCTAATCAGCAATCCGCCGAGACAAAGCAGGGCGATTGTTGCCGGTTCTGGAACAACCCACAGATCAGCCACTGGTGTTGTTTCATTACCACCTGTAAGAGTAACCTCATTGAGGTTCTGCTCCCATACCTCTCCAGCAACTGCGATACCATTAATGGTTACAGCGCCAGTCTCTTCACCAACGGTGTAAGACAGCGAGAAAATCGTTGCATTCACTGCTACCATAGTACCGCCAGAAGCAGCGCTAACCATTGCCCAATCGTCAGTATCATAACCGGATGGGTCCATCTCATATGATACTAACAAAGCATCAAGGTCTGCTACGCTTATGCCAGCATTTCCATTTACTAAGTTAGCATGGACAGAAGCGGCAGTCATAGCGCCATCAGAGCCATTATCCGTTAAAATATCAATGTTGATACCGCCAGCAGTCTTATTAGTTGAACTCAACGCCAGTGTGATAGTATCGCCGGGGTTAACATCATAACCAGTTGTTTCTGTATCCTGTGTTGTTGTACTGCCCGAGATAGTCCAAACCAACGCTGCATTGGCCAACGAGGCCAGACTAAGAATTAAAACTAAAACTAACAACTTCTTCATCTTAAATACCTCCTTAAAAAATTAACATCCAATATGTTAATGGTTTACTTTTTCTTAAACTTTTATACACAATTTTCTAATTACTCTTAAGGCATACAAGGAGCTTTACCGAACGCGTTCTTGTTAGCGTTCCAGTAAGTAACCAACTGCGAGATATCTGCTGTTGTTATCTTACCATCGCCGGTGATATCCATTCCAACAACATAACCAGGTCCAGTCAAAGGAGCTTGACCAAAAGCGTTCTTGTTAGCGTTCCAGTAAGTAACCAATGCTGAGATATCGGCTGTTGTTATGTCACTAGAAGCATTATAGTCGCCTTTGCATATTGTTTTGAATGTCCATTGAACGCCTGTAGTAGTGCCAACGCTGTTCTTTTCATCTACCCGCCAATAATAATTTTTATTTCCAGTCATTGTTCCGGGGTTATAGCTTAAAACTGTCCCATCAGAAATGACCTTGGTTAACGGGGGATTGGCGGTACTGAAAAATACATCGCGTGATGTAGCGCCACTGCCTGCAACCCAAGTTAAAACCGTAGTGCTGCGATTAACGTTAATTGCTCCATCAGTCGGATAAGGAGTAGTTGCCTGACCAGGTGCAGTTGCCCAAACGATAACCTCTGAGTCACTTGTATCGCCCTGCGAGCCGTCTTCAAAAACGAGTCCGCCGCGATAAGTATCCTCATCGGCCAGTGTAACTGTTGAACTGCCACTGGCAGTCCCCTTGGTGATACTCAATCTGCACAGTGTGCCGCTTGATGGCGGGGCATTGGGTTGGCCCCAATATAGTGAAGCAAACTCAAGCACGACGTTGTTCGTGTCAATTGCGCCAGGACTTGGATCGCTTGAACTGGCTATCGGGGTGCCGTTATTGGTAATAGTGCCAGCGCTATCGATAACTATCGTTGCCGGATAGATACCGAAGCCTTTGCTCACGGTGTTGCTCTCGCCAATCTTGAAGTTAGTAACATCGTCAACATAGGCGGTGTTATTGACCTTGATTCTAAAAGCGAAAGCACGAGGCATCTCACTTGCAATGTTTGCATCGGCGCCGCTGTATTTAATATCGACAAGAGCCGGCGCAGTATCTGTGCCAACTCTGTCAAGATAAACACTTAAAGCACCAAATGACTGTGAAGCTATCATCAAAGTAATCGCTAATACTAAAATCAGCTTCTTCATTTCGCTTACCTCTTTCAAAAAACAAATTCTCTTTTTTTCCATATACGTTTCGCTGAGCACCTTACTCAACGAGGTCCTGGTTTCTTTTTTCCTTCCTGTTTCTCCTTTTGCCTGAAAGAAACCAAACAAGCAAAAAACTCAATCAAATAGATAAAATCAGATTTGGAAGGTAAATCTGACCGTGAGCTTTCCCTTCCGGCACCTCCTTTCTGCTTCCTGCAACAAAGGCAAAAAGCAAAAGACAAAAGTTTCTTTTAGTACTCACACCGTTCGGCGGTATGCGAGTACACAGTCATAATATCACCTGGCGGTTTAAAAATCAAGGAAAAAATGAAAAAAAAGCGAATATTAGTATTGAAAACGGAATTTTGGAGCTTTAAGGGTGACATTTCTACTACTGTTTCTGACCCAAGAATGTCCGATAAAATAATAAATTTTTATAAAAAATTTTTTAGAAAAAACTATTCCGAATTATTGATTCAAAAACAGCTGTTTACTTAAAAATAGGCCAAAAAATCAATTTTTATCGGAATTCACCATTTTAAAGGTAATGTGAATAAAAAATATCGTGTTTAATCGGTCTCGGCTGTTAAAATTCTCAAGAAACAGGACTCAAAAGGTTGTGAATACCGAAAAAAAGGAAAAATTACAAAATTCATTAAAAAAGTTTGACATTTTTGTCTGAAATTCTTAGTATTCGGCGGTTTTTGCGCACGCTGAGGCCAAACTATTCTCAAAAATATTTTTGAAAGGAGCGGATACATTATGGCCGTAAAAGACGCCAGACAGTACCTGCAGGAAAAACTGGATAAAGACAATTTCTCGAAATTATCGGCTATCGCAAACGATAAGCTATATCAGTTCATCGCTGATTCTATCGAGTTAGCAAAGCCGGCAAAGGTTTTCGTTTCCACAGATAAGCCTGAAGATGTTGAATATACCCATAAGCAATCAATAGCAACCGGTGAAGAAAAGCCGCTCAAGATAAAGGGGCATACTATCCACTTCGACGGAATGGAAGACCAGGGCCGGGATAGAGAAGTTACAAAATATCTCGTTCCAACGAACGATACCCTCAGCAAGGCCCTTAACCAAATCGAAAGGGAAGAAGGACTGACAGAAGTTCGCGGCCTTCTGGCCGGTTCAATGCAGGGCAGGACGATGTCTGTCCGCTTTATGACGCTGGGACCAAATAACTCGGATTTCAGCATACCCTGCGTCGAATGCACCGATTCTTTCTATGTTTCACACAGTATGAACCTGCTGTATCGTCTTGGCTATGAAGAGTTTAAGCGATTAGGGGCAAAGGCGCAATTTTTCGCTACGCTTCATTCCTGCGGAAAAATGGATAGCCGTATGGTCAGTACCGAATCAGACAAGAAACGAATCTATATCGATTACACAACAGATACCGTTTATTCCGTCAATACGCAGTATGGCGGAAATACAATAGGGCTCAAGAAACTTGCCTTGCGATTGACTATCCGCAAGGCTGACCGTGAAGGCTGGCTGGCTGAGCATATGTTTCTTTCCGGCGTCTACGGCAAGGGCGGAAGAAAAACCTATCTGGCTGGCGCTTTTCCGAGCGCCTGCGGCAAGACCTCTACGGCAATGCTGCCGGGCGAAACTATCCTTGGCGACGATATCGCGTATTTCCGCGCGGTCGACGGTAAATGCAAGGCTGTCAACGCTGAGTTCGGCATCTTCGGGATTATTCAGAATGTTACCGCACAAGACGACCCGGCAATATGGGAAACGCTGACAAAGCCGGGCGAAGTGATTTTCTCCAATGTACTGATAAAAGATGGAAAACCCTACTGGCTCGGCATGGGAATCGACATACCGGCTAATGGCGAAAACTACTCCGGCGCCTGGCAAAAAGGTAAAAAAGACGCAAAAGGCGCTGAAATACCCTGTGCCCACAAAAACGCCCGATATGCCGTAGTGCTGCCCGCACTTAAAAACTGCGACCCGGAACTGGACAATCCCAAAGGTGTGGATTTGGAAGGCGTTATGTATGGCGGACGAGACGCAAAGTCATATGTCCCCTGTCAGCAGGGATTTGACTGGGAGCATGGCATTGTCGCCTACGGCGCTTCGCTCGAAACCGAGACGACCTTCGCAACCGTCGGCAAGGAAGGCGTGCCGGAGATTAACCTGATGAGTATTCAGGACTTTGTGGCTATTTCGCTGGGAAAATACGTTAAAAATAATCTCGACTTCGGCAAGAAACTCAAAAATCCGCCGCTGGTTTTCGGCGTAAATTATTTCCTCCGCGATAAAGACGGCAAATTTACCAATGGTGTCCGCGATAAACACGTCTGGGTAAAGTGGATGGAACTTAGAATACATAACGAAGCAGGCTGTATGGTCGCTCCGACAGGATTAATCCCCTGCTATGAGGACCTGAAAAAGCTGTTCAAAGAAGTGTTGAAAAAAGATTATACTCAGGCCGATTACGTCAACCAGTTTACAATCCGCATAAAAGAGAACCTTGCAAAAATCGACAGGGTTGAGAAATTTCATCGCGAACATGTCGCCCAGTCGCCGGCCGAGGTATTTAAGGTTCTGGCCGAGCAGAAGAAACGGCTCGAAGCGGCTGGTAAAAAGTTCGGCGATTTCGTTTCGCCATTAGACCTTGAAAGTCGTTAGCCACGAAACCACAGATTTCGCAGATTACACAGATATTTGATTAAAAAACCCCGATTAAACGTCGGGGTTTTTGTTTCTATTTGTTGACTTTCAAGCCAAATAACATTAAATTATTATTATGCAGAAAGTTACGCAAATAAATAGGGTTGACCGCAGCAAAGCGGTTTTATTGAAAAATCACATTGAAGACGATTTTGTCGATGCGCCTCCCGAAGTGTGCGTGGACTTTATCTGGGAGCTCACAAGAGAAATATGGTCGCTTAACGGGAGTAAAGATGCTGAACGAAGATTACAAAGACATATTGCAACTCTTCACAGATAACGGCGTTAAATACCTTGTTGTCGGGGCTTATGCACTCGGCGCTTATGGTTTTCCGCGGGCGACAGGCGATATAGACCTTTGGGTGCTTGCCGACGGCGAAAACTCACAAAAGATTTTCCACTGTCTTGCGAAATTCGGTGCGCCAATGGAGCAAATTAATGAAAATACTTTTTGCGAAAAGGACGTTATTTTCCAGATAGGGATTGTTCCGAGAAGAATCGATATAATCACAAAAATTTCCGGCGTAGATTTTGAGCAGGCTTTCAGCCGCAGAGAAGAATTTGTGATTGATAATATTAAAGTGCCATTTATCTCAAAGCAGGACCTTATAATTAATAAACAGGCAACCGGCAGAGATAAAGACAGCATTGATATTAAAAATTTGCTCTCGTCAAAAAAGAAAAAATAGTAAATTGCTGAAAGTAACCCAAAAACCCCGATCAAAAGTCGGGGTTTTTTATTGTTGTTAGACTGATAAAGAGATTATTTGATATCGGCAGTTTTGATTGATTTAAAGGATTTCAATATAAACATGCCGAGGACCAATACCAAAACTCCCAAAACAAGCAGAAGCAAAACTTTGTGCCTTTCAGTCCATGGAACAGGTTTTTGCGGGGTTTTGTCGAACAGAGGATTTTCGATAATACTGCCAAGCCTGGCTTGTACGGCCGCGACTTCAAGAGGATTAGTCAATTTATATGTTATGTCGTACTGTGGAGAGGATGCCAATACAGAACCTATATAAAACAAGAGTTTTTCAGCGTTATCTTCAGCACTAAATACTATTTTATGCGTTATCATTTCAGCCGATGCCGCCGTCAGCGTCAGCGGTTTATCATCATAATTTCTTATCGTGATTTTCAAATATCTATATGCGTGGGTAAAGTAAACCGGCAAAGTTATTTTTTCGTATTTTTTACCATCAGCCGAAATATACCTATAAATGGTGCCGCCGGTTAAACTGCACCAAGGCTCATTGACCTCGCGGAATATTTCCCTGTTATCTTCGCTGTCAATTTTAACTTTACGCTTGAGAGCATTACGGCCTTCAATAGTTATCTGCCTGTAAAAAGATTCATCGGTAATCGATAATTTAATTTCATTTATTGGAAGATTACCAAAGAGAATGTCGTACTCATAAAGGCTTAAATTATTCGCCTCATCTTCGATATGATTTACACGCAGCATATCCACCGGCGTTCTTATCGCGGATTTCCGCTCATTTTCAAATGCCCTAACATCTTCTATAACAGGACTTTTCTTCTCGCCTGCCATAGGTTCAACCGTAATTCTCAGATAACGATAATCGTTCGGAGACAAATCGATATCGCTGAACCGGAATCTTTCCTGATTGTCGACCGCAAATACAAAGGCCTGTCCGACAAGAGTGAAAAACGTGATATTGTCATTTGAGCCTTCGACTTTGACCGCTCTTCTGAAACTGCTGCCGCCTGTTTTAACGTCAATCGAGTTTTTAACGGTCTGTTTACCAAAATCCAAAGTCACCAGAGAATTTTTTCGAGCGTCAATTGAGCGATTGATAATAATCGGAGAATATTGGCGGTTGCTGGTAATATCCAGCGGTCTTACAACCAGATATGGCACCTGCTGACCGTTGGAATCGATAATTCGGATATCGGACAAATCCTGTTTGGCGACACTATAGACTTGAGGCGTAATATCCATTCTGCAATATCCTGAGGGTTTGTCTTCAAAATTTATCTGGGAACAGTATTTCCATTTCGTCAAATCAACCGCCGAAAAGACAGACGCCGCTGCGGCAGAAAGAATAATAATCGTACAAATTTCTACCTTTTTTATTTCAGTTATCATAATTAGTCCTCAAATTTTTCCTCAATTAATATGGCGTCAAAGAAACCTCTTTTTCTTAAAAACTGATAAAGATAAGAAACTCCAACCAGCGTTACACCTGTTGCCAGAAAAGCTGCGATTCGATATACACTTTTAACGGTGCCCATATCCAGGATGAACACTTTAACAAGCAGCAGACCAAAAAGACCGAGTGAAATATACCGCAATAATGCGATTTTGCGCCAGAAACCTGCTATCATCAATAAAATGCCGTAAACTGCCCACATTATCGACATATACATATTCGCCAAAAATCTCCAGTTGGCAATTGGCGTTGTGAATTTATTTTTACAATACCAGTAGAGATATATTTGTTCGCTCAGCAAAATCCACAACACTAAAATCGCACCAATTGCGAATGTATAAGAAAAACCCAGGTCGGTCTCTCTTTCTTGTGCAGACTGCTTTAAAAACCATGCCGCGGCGAAAATTCCCGCTACGAAGAGAATCGCGAATCCAAAATTAACGTTGGCAAAAATTACAAAACCGCTGTGGTAACTCTCCGTTAATCCGAAAATAGCAAAGACCGCCCCGGCGAACCCGACAATAGATGTAGCGCCTTTGCAAAACAAACCTGCCGGGCACAGAGGCCGGGCTGTAAGTAATAATGTAAATATCGCAAATAACAGCATAAAACCGTTAATACAAAAAGTCTCGCCCAGATGTTTATCGGCGATGTTATACTCGCAATGCCAGAACCATTCCATTGCCAGCGTCAGCATTAAAAGAAGACTGGCCGTTGAATAGACAACCTGAGAAATAACATTCCGATAATCTTTTAATATCCATTTGTTTTTTCTGTAAAGAATGTGACAAATGACTGCCGCTATGGAGACGAACAGCCAACTGCCAAAAGCGGGATTGCGTATTAACTCAAAGGCAGCGGCATGCATCGGCAGCTGATTGACCAGCTGACCCAGACTCAGCAAAAACGCAGCCGCGGCACCAACCAGTGTCCATACACTTCGATAGCGAAGTCCGATTATCGTTAAAATAACCGCTTCGGCGGCCCATGCAATAGCAATCGCATACATTTTCAGATAAAGCGGAATCGCAACCGTAAGGAAAAACAGCCCAATCACAAGAAGCATAAGCCGCAAATCCAAGTCTTCTCTGCATCGCCTGATTACGATACTCATCATTACAAGATGGGCAATACACAAACCAACGGCACAGAACGCAAGTTCTATCCGATATCTCGCATAAAGAATATTCCATAAAAAGCAAAACGTAACTGCCGCGTTGACAAGCACCAGCAAAACGTCTTCTTTCTGAGCCTTGATTTTTTTGACCAAACCATTAAACAGCGGCAAAGTCATATAAATCGCAAAAAATACCCCCAGCCAGCCGAGCGCTATAGCCATCTGCTCGGGAGTTTTTGCCGTTACGGCTAATTGCTGCCGGAAAAATTTTTCGAACCAGCCTGTATAAAGAATAAATGTGCCGGCAAAAGCAATCAGGTTAACCGTTCGCCATCGCCTATACCATGCGCAAAGCATAGCGCCTATACTAAGAATAAGAACATAGCTGAACAGCGGTATCGGCAGATTCTCGCCGGTCGAAACCAGCACCGGCGTCAAAAAACCGCCTATCAAAGATATAACTGCAATCAGGATTTCATCGAGGCTTACCGCGTAAAGCATGGCCGCCAGCGTTACAAGAATAGCGAGAATGAAAGTCGGAGCCGAACCAATTAATTGATAGAAACGATAGGCTGAAAAAACAGCAGCGTAAAGTATTGCAAACCCAAGTGCCGTCACCGCTTTGGCAACAATTCCATATCCGCGCCTTCTGGTTATTTCGCCTGCGGCAAGAGCGATAAGACCTGCAACGGAAGTTATGACAACTCTTCCCAGCGGCCCTACAAGAGCATTATCGTAAGCATATTTAAGAAAAAATCCGATGCCTACAATTACCGTAATAACGCCGGCGATAAGAACCCATAACGTACCTATTTTCTGCTCGAGAGCGACAATTTCCCTGCTGTCTCCTTCTTTTTTATGCCTGATATATGAATCAAACATCTTTTGTGATGACTGGGACTGCTCCTGGGGCAAAACAACGGGCAATGGCGGCGGTGTAATCTGTTCAGTTTTTGATGGTTCAAATTCCTGCGTCTGAACAGGCTTATCGTATTCAACGAATGTATCGGCTTTCTTTTGAGATGGAGAATAACGATGCTCTTTTGTTCTGTTTAAGGCGATAAGCGATATGATAAGCGCGACCGGTCCTGTCAAAACACAAATGACAGCAAATACAATTAATACGATAAAGATCTCATCCATTTTTCAACTCCTCAGGTTTTACAGCCTGTTTTTCCAGATAATCCTTTATTTGTGAAAAAGCCGATTCTCGTATTTCCTGGGATTCATTAAACAACTCATGTCGGCAGTTTTCAACTAATTTTATTTGGGTATTACTAAATTTTGATTGAATAAATTTGAGGTTATGTTTCCACGCTACTATATTATCTTTTGCGCCCTGGATAACGAAAACAGGCCTGTCGATAATCGGGGCATAGGCAATTTTCTCATTCCATTTAAACATAGCACCGACCCAATTTAGGGAAATTTTTCCGGCCTGGAGCGGGTCTTTGTATCTGACAAATTTCAGAAAATCTTTGTCCGAAGAAACATTGCGAAAGAGTCTAAAAATATTTTTCGCGAAAGGCCGGTACATCGTATAGCCAAGTTTCGACAAATACCACAAATCGCTTCGCACTAAAGGTGCGGCCAGAATTACTTTATCAAACCAATTTTTTCCGCCCGCCAGATAATCCATTACAACCGCAGCGCCCATACTGTGGCCGATTATATGATACGGCCCATTCAGTTTCGACCTGATAATATTTAAAAAATCGTTCAGCGATTCGCTATATTGCGAAAAATCATCAATTGCTGTCGGGGTGCCGGAAGATAAACCGTGCCCGGGCAAATCGAAAGCGGCAACGGCAAAACCCGACTCAACCAGATATTGGATAAGTTTGCTCAAAAGGCCGCTGTGATTCAGCCAGCCGTGAAGAATAACAACGGCGGCTTTGTAATTGGCAGGCCTGAATAAGTGGCCTGCCAATTCAAAACCATTCGATTTAAAAGACACAAATTCGTGCGCAGCAGCGGCGAAATTGAGTTCGTAAAACTCAAGATAGCTCTCCATTGTATCGAAACGATTGTTAAGCATTTTTGACCTTGTTTTTTGTTTCAGATACACGGACGACGACATAGGCAACAAGCGCAAAAACAAAGAAAACCAGAAGCATCCACGCAATACCCTGAAGCGTCCCGATTGTCGCTCGATAAGCCTCAAATACCCAGCGATCCGTAGTCAACTGGACAATCTCAGCATCTTTATAATATTGTGATTTTGTAATATATTTTTCGAGGTCCCAAATCCTTACGCCGCTGGAAATGCCGGTAACATATATGGCGAACTTAAGATATTTCGACCATGCTTTGCTAATCTGGTCAGAGATGATTCGGTCGAGAATTTTATCCAGCGGGCGGCTGAAAAACAAAACTACAATCGTTGAAACAACAAACGAAATAATAAAGGTCGCAACTAAAAGTGTAATAAACATTTTTTTCTCCTTTCAATAATCCGCTAATATTTAATGATTAGTTACTTTTCAGCGACTGCATTATCGTTGGCATCTTCGGCGAGAAAGATAAATTCCTTCGGTTTATCGAAAATCGAGTTCGCATCATCTATTGCGTTTATGCCGCATTTGATAACAAATCTCTGAAGCTCTTCGGTTTCGGCCGTCAGAATAATCTTGTCGTCCATCTTTTCGTTCCTGACGACATTAGGGTCTGCCTTGATGATTTTATCAACTTTTCCGGAATCCACTATGGCAATTTTCAGAGTCGGATCCATTTGCTGAACCATTATAAACGAATGCGTTCCGAGAAGATGCTCTTTGTAGAAATCGATTCCCGACTCGCCGGACTCAACCGGGAAGACATCCAGTAAAAGAGTATTTTCCAGTTTTCCAAGTCCCGCCGCGAAAGTCCCCTGCTTGCCATCCTTCTGCGTTATAACAAGTTTGTAACCGTTCGCATCTTCGAACCGGCTGAAATGCCAGGTCTCGTTGGAATCTGCCGCTTTCCATACTCCCGAAAGATTCGGGTCGTAAAACACCTGGTCCTGTGTAAAAAGCGGATGCAAAGACGGCTGTACACAGCCGCCCAAAACAACAGCCAGCAGATAAAACGCGATAATTTTAATTTTCATTTTCATTTTCATTTTTTTCTCCTTATCGCTAATACATATTGTTAATATATTAACTATTCTGTCAAAAAAATATAAGTTCAGTTTTATGCCGATTTATTTATATTAGCCCTAACCTTTTCGAGGGCTGCAACAAGTTTTTTCAGCTCGGACTGATTAAAGCCGGCCATTACCTGTTTTACCAGTGCCGCATAGAGAGGCTCGGCCTTTTCAAACATCTTTTTTCCTTTTGTGGTCAGTTTGATTATATTTGTCCGTCTGTCAGCCGAATCGCTTGTTCGCGCAACAATCGCCGCCTTTTCCATTCTGTCTATAAGCGTTGTGGTATTTGCGCGGTTGACGAGCATCATATCGCTTAACTGTGCCTGGCTAAGACCATCGTCCGGGTCGGACTGATAATGCAGAAGCATCATAACGTTAAACTGGACATCCGTCAGACCAAAGGCTTTAAAAAACACATCGGCACGTTTCTTAAGACTCGTCGTCGTATAATAAATATTCAGCATCGCCTCGTGTTCGACAACGTCGAACCCCCTTTTCAATTTTAATTCTTCTTTTAATGCCATAGTAAATATTCCACAATTAGATTGTTCGTATATAAACTATATATGTACTAACAATCTGTCAAGGAAAATTTTGAAAAAATTTGAAATTTCCCGATACTGGGGCGTTTTTAGCCCTTGAAATATGCGCCAAATCCATATAGAATAAAAACTTAACGTAAAAAGAGAAAACAGTATGCAAACTGAAAAAAAACGATTTATCCTTGCCTCGGCCTCGCCGAGAAGAAAAGAACTGCTCACAAAGGCAGGATTCCAATTCGACATAGTCGTTTCCAATGTAGATGAGGCTCAATTATTAACGAAAGAGTTGTCCCCTGCTCAATTTGCCTGTAAAGTCGCACTTGCCAAGGCAAATGACGTTGCCGGGCGTTTCAAAAACAAGCTTATCGTCGCCGCCGATACAGTTGTGGACTATAACGGCGAAATTATCGGTAAAGCCGAGAGTGCCCGGCACGCAGAAGAAATAACAAGAAAGCTATTCAGCGGGCCGCACAAGGTTATAACCGCAATTGCGATGGTTAAAAAGGACATCGGCCTTGAACTTGCCGAATACGATTCAACGACTGTCTATCCCAAAAAAATGAGCGAAAAGCAAATCGAAGAGCATATAGCATCAGGGGTATGAAAGGATAAAGCCGGTGCCTACGCGATTCAGGAAGGCGGCGATAAGTTTATCGACCATATTGAAGGCAGCGAAACAAACGTAATGGGCTTCAGTATGGAATTGTTTGAAAAAATGATAAAAACAGTATTCTAATTCCAGCTTGTAACTTTAAGCCAGTCGTCCACAAATATCGCAAGGTCGTTTATATCAACAGTGCCGTCTCTATCTAAGTCGCCGGGCTGTTTACTTTCAGTTTCCAGCCAATCTATGGCCTGGCCTGCAAAGTCTTCTAAGTTAACAATACCATCATTTGTCAAATCCGCTAACAGTGTCCAATCGTAAGGCGGTATTGAAGCCTCAGCGGTTCCGCCATAGGCACCCATATTTATACGCAAGTTTTCGCCCCATTCATTGTCGGGGTCATCCGGTATAGTTATCGGCTCATCGTCAAGCGGCGAGCCTGGATTACCCGCGTCAATGCATCGGCTTGTAACATCATCATACATCCAGCGATTACGTTTAATATCCCAACTCCAGCCTTCGCTTTTTAAATGATAATCATTATTAACGGAATCAACAAAACACGGGTCAGCATTAATATTGCCAATGCCGCCTAAAGTGCCAGTAAGACCTTGTATACAGTTATAATTAATCTCAAAACTACCATAGTTACGAACTTGTGCAGATTCGTCGGTACCACTACTATCATTGTTGTCCCAAATTATATTGTTTGTCAGCGTTATAATACTGCTTCCATTGTATATTCCACCGCCCATATTTGATGCTGAATTTGACGTAATTGTGCAGTTGGTAAGTGCTGTTTCATTCAAGTTGCATAGTCCACCGCCATATTGGCTGGAGTTACCGCTGAAGATGCAGTTAGTTACTTTCAGACTGCTGCCGTTGTAGTTACACACTCCGCCGCCAATATATGATGCCGAGTTGTCGCTAAAAGTACAGTTAGTTACTGTCGGACTGCTGGCCTCGTAGTTACACATCGCGCCGCCATAAGATGCTGAGTTGCCGTTAAAGGTGCAGTTAGTCAATGTTTGTCTACCGTTACGATTGTACATTGCCCCGCCATTACCTCCTGACGTGTTATTAGTAAATGCACAATTGATTAACACCGGGTTACTGCCGAAATCTGGGCCTGTGCCGGGGTGGTTGTATATTGCGCCGCCATTACCGTTTCCCGAATTGCCAATGAACGTGCAGTCTGTTAATGTCGGGTGACTCTTATTATTCCACATTCCGGCGCCGCTGTCTGCCCGATTGCCGACAAAGATGCAGTTGGTTACCGCAGAATTGCAGGAGTTATTGTGCATAGCGCCGCCATTACCCCCCGAGTTGCCGCTGAAGGTGCAATTGGCCACCGTTGGGCTGCCAAACATGTTTTGCATTCCGCCGCCGCGTGATGTTAGGTCAGCACCATTGGCATTGCCGGCAGTGATAGTGAAGCCGTCGATTACAGCAGTAGAATCAGTGTCAGAACCGATAACCACGTTGTAGCTGTTCTCGCCGTTGTTAACGAAATTCGGTTCATCATCTTCGTTAAGGTCGCCGCTAAGAATTGTTTCATACGTTTTGTAGTCACGAGTGTCGGGACTGGGTGCGCCGAAACCTGCAAAGCCGCCATAGATTGTTACGCCGGATATTAGATGGAATGAAGCATTTCTGTCGTCGGGTGTTTGACGCTCTCCCTGGTCAGGTTTATATGTTCCCTGAGCAACCCAGATATCGTCAATCCCACCGGCGGCGTATGCTGCAACGTATAAAGCATCCTGCAGGAAATTAAAGGCATCGTTCCAGCTTGAGCCATCGTTTGCACCATTTGCGTCATCATCAACATATATAACTGCCGGGACGGGGTCATTGTCAGCTTCAACGGCAGTTACATCGGCAGAAGCAATGCCGTCTGCACTGACACGGATAATGGTTGTCTCATTAAGGTAATCAACATCTTCAGCAGCTTCCAGAATAACTAATTGCGGCGTTGAATAGTTACTAGAATTAAAGTTCAGTGTTGAGCCGTAAAGTACACTAATATCGGTATCGCCCGAGTAGTAAGCAACTGTAACTTCAACAGGGCCGTTTGGGTCAATGGCCAGCGAGATATGGAACCATTCGATATCGCCTTCAGGCACTGTCACCGGAGCACCTTCAATAACAAAAATCTGTGTCGTTCCTTCATAGGCACCCATATCCACAATGCCATTTTGAATTCGCGGCTCACCATCAAGGTCGGTAGGCGGCAGCGGCGGAGTTGTAGTGTTCGTCCCGGCATCGAGACACGGCGAGGCGGGTTTGAGCCGCAGGTTATCGTCTTCGGTACCGATAATATTATCTAAGCCATCGGCATCGACAAAGCAGGGGTCGTCATCTATATTACCAGTACCTGGATAAACACTGGCATCATTGGAGTCATCATCCTGAACACAACTGTAGGTGACAACAGGCACGCCGCCGCTTATTTGTCCCATTTGTATTATTCCAGTGTTGTCCTTATTTTCCCAGAAGATACAGTTAGTTATGGTAGGATTGCTGCTGTTGTTTCTGATTCCACCACCCCGGCCATCCGAGCCAACTGCTGAGTTTTTTATAAATGTACAATTATTTATCTGGATATTGCTGTTATTTTCGTTGTTAACACCAGCGCCATACTTTGCTGAGTTACTCCTAAAAGTGCAGCCGATTAAAGTTGGGTTGCTTAAGTAATTATTTATTGCACCGCCACCGCCCTGGTTTGCCACATTCCCGCTAAAAATACAATTAATCAATGTTGCATTACCATTGTCATAGTTTTCTATTGCTCCGCCATTGTAATTTTCCGCAACATTGCCATAGAAACTGCAATTGACCAGCGTAGGATTACTTACGATGTTAGTCATTCCGCCTGCTGAATCCATTGCAGAGTTTGCAGTAAAAGTACAATCGGTTAAACTCGGACTGCTGCTGTAATTATCTATCGCTGCGGACCATTGTGCCGAGTTTCCATTAAATGAACAATTCCTGATATTGGCATTGCTGTTATTGTTATACATTGCTCCACCCCTGCTGCTTGCATTGTTGCCGCTGAATGTGCAGTTGGTAATATCAGGGTCGCTGTTTTCGACATTTTGTATTCCCCCGCCGTTGCTGCTTGCATTGTTGCCGCTGAATGTGCAATTGGTAATATTGGGGTCGCTGTTATTGACGTTTTGCATTCCTCCGCCGTTACTGTTTGCTGCAACGTTATTGCTGAATATACAGTTGCTCAACGAAGGACTGCTGTTGTTATTATTCATTCCGCCTCCGCCCCAGAGAATTGCTGTATTATCGGTAAAACTGCAGTCAGTCATTATCGGAATACTGCCGCAGCAATTGTCAATCCCGCCGCCATACTTTGCCGAGTTGTTACTGAACATACAGTTGTTCAGGACCGCGATACTGTTATTTTCGTGGATTCCTCCACCGCCTTCGACAGCAGAATTATTAATAAATATGCAGTTACTCATTATCGGATTAGCATTAAAGTTCACTATTGCGCCGCCGTTGCCGGCTGAATTACTGCTGAAATTACAATTTGTGATTTGCGGGTTGCTGCTGTCATTGTATATTCCGCCGCCATTATCAGCTACGGTATTACTGATAAAGTTACAATCCTCAATATCGGGACTGCTTCCAATGTGATTGAATATTCCGCCGCCACTGCCAGCTGAATTGCCGCTAAAATTACAGGCCGTTATCGCGGGGCTGCTGTTATTATCGTGGATTGCGCCGCCGGTGATCACAGAAGTATTGCTATTGAAGGTGCACATAGTTAGTGTCGGATTAGCATTGTAGTTCACCATTGCGCCGCCATTTACGGCGCTGTTATTGCTAAAGATACAATTGATAATATTTGGGTCGCTGTTGTTACCATTGTGCATTCCGCCGCCATTGGTTGCCTTGTTCTGACTAAAGACACAATCTATCAATATCGGCCTGCCGTTGTTATAGTTTTCCATCCCCCCACCATTATCTACCGCCGAGTTGCTGATGAAGCTGCAGTCGGTTAAAGTAATATTACCGCCATTGTGGTTAATCATCGCACCGCCGTTGTATCTGACGGAGTTATTGGTGAATTTGCATTGAACCAGCTTCAAATTGTAGCCATACCAATTGAACATCCCGGCCCCATGGCTGTTCGGCCATGAAACTTCGCTGGCATTGCCGGCGGTGATGGTAAAGCCATCGAGAATCGCGTTGGAATCGGTTCCTGTTACAACGTGGTAGCTGTTCTCGGCTCTTGTTGGTTCGGTTAGTAAATCGCAAGGGTCAGAAACGGTAATATCATTACCAGTTAAATCGCCGCTAAGAATGGTCAGATATGTATTTGGGTCGCGAACATTAGGGTCTGGTTCTCCGAAACCGGCGTATCCACCATAAAGTGCTGCACCGTTGATAAGCCTGAATGTAGCTGTCCTATCGCCCGTATGTGTCTTGGTTACGACATTGTAATCCGGCAGATACATACCATCAGCTACAAGTATCTGGTCGTCATATACGGCTACGTCAAGAGCGGACTGCAGTTCAGCGTAGGCTTTGTTCCAGCTTGACCCATCATTGTTGTCGGGGGTATCGGCATCAACGTAAATGGTTTTTCCAACAGCTGAACCGCTGAAGAAACCGATAAGCAATAATGATATTACCCCCCAAAACCCTAAACTTCTCCAATTTCTCATTTACTCTTCCTCCTACTCCTAAGCTATAAATAAGACAAAAAATAACGATAAATACTATAACGAAATAATAGGAATTATGCAACCTTTATTCGGTAAATCTTGATTAAAGCTCAAAACAGAAGATTTATTACCTGAATAAATAGCTTGAACAACATTGCATAATCCGTATTATTATGCTAATATAGGCAACTTAAAGTTTTAATACTTTTTTCATTCAGGAACTCGATATGGCTGGAATGTTTTACACATTACAGGAAGTTATTGAAAAGCTCGGCAAGACCGAGGCTGAAATTAAAACCCTTGTAAGAGAAGGCAAGCTTCGTGAATTTCGCGACGGCACAAAACAGCTTTACAAGATTGAAGATGTTGACGCCCTTGTCGGTTCTGCCAAGAGCGATACAGCGGTACTTAGCGATTCGCTTGCGATTTCGATTGATGAAGCCGGCGAGGTATCGCTGGCTCCCGAAGAGCTTGACGCTCTGATGGGTTCTGAAGACAACAAAGGCAAGGAACCGAAATTCGAGCTCGACGAAACAGGGGAACTGATGGCCGAAGAAACGCTGGGAGGCACCCCCAAAGAAAAAACTAAAAAACCAAAAACAGATGATGAAATTCTGCTCACGCCCGCCGCGGAAGGCACACAAGCCGCATCGGACAGTATTTCGATTGCAGGCGACACAGCCAAGCAGGGTTCAGCTTTGACCGATGAAGATACGAGAATCTCGGCCGGCGGGGACAGTATAAATGTATTAGGTGAAAGCGATACCGATTTCAAAATTACCAACGATACAAGCAGTGAAACAAAACTGATGCAGAAAAAGCCTAAAGCTCTCGATGAAAAAGGCGGCGAAAGACTCGATGACGATGTCAATCTCGACGCCGGCGGAAGCGGTTCGGGGCTTCTGGACCTTTCGCTGCAGGCCGACGATACTTCTCTTGGCGCTGTGCTTGACGATATTTATCCCGAAAACGCAGGCGGCTCACCTTCCAACCAAAGTCCCTCAGCGGGCGGTGCAGTAGCTGCCGAAGCGGAAAATATACTCGAACAGGCCGAACCTGCCGCAATTGGCGGAGAACCCGTCCCACAGGAGGAGGTAATAACTTCCGGTGCCGTTGCGATGGCGATGGTTGTCGAACCGCCGCCTGATGCTTCGAGCAATATTTTCGGGTTTACCCTTTTTGTGCCGCTTATCGTTCTTATATATACTGCCATTGTTATAATTGCCAGCTATAAACCTATATTGAACCTGCAAATACTGTCCGCCGTTGAACCTATCATCTGGTATGTCATCGGCGGTATTGCTGCGGCTGTCATCCTGATGGTTCTTATCGGGTCTGTTGCGGGCGGCCCAAAACGGCCCAAGGCTCCAAAAGCTCCAAAAGAACCAAAAGTCAAAAAAGTCAAACCGCCAAAGGAAAAAAAGGTCAAAAAAGGTAAAGAACAGCCTCCTGCCAAGGCTTAAGCCGGAAAAACCCGACAATTAAATCGTTTTTTTCGGTAAATTTTTCTCTGGCATTTATATCCGCTTGTGATAGATTTTACTCCCTATTCGTTGCAATAATAAAAAGGATTACTGGTTCCGCCTGAGGCGGACAGGTTTTGTCAGGAAAGGACAAAGAAATGCAAGCTCGAAATTTAACCTGTTTTATAGTTATCTCACTGACAGCCGCTCTTTTGGCAACCGGCTGCACCTCTCAGGAAAAATATGACGACCTTAAGCTGCGAAACCAAAGTCAGCAGCAGAGAATAGATGAACTCGAAAGCCAGCTTAATGTAACAAAATTAAAACTTACACAAACCGAAAAGCTGCTCGCTGAGGCACAGGCCGCTACTTCAGCGGATGTCAACGCTCTGAACAAGAAAATTGAAGCACTTGAGAGCGACATCGCGAAAAAAGAAGAGCTGATTAAGAAAATGCAGGCGGCGCTCGGCGGGGCTGTTCTTCCTCCGGAACTTGCGAGTGAACTGGAAAAATTCGCTGCTGAGAACAGCGATATGATTACTTTCGACGAAGCCAGCGGAATGGTTAAATTCAAGAGTGACCTGCTGTTCGAAAAGGGCAGCGACGCGGTGGCTTCCGACGCGGCACAATTAATGAAGAAGCTGTGCACAATAATCAGCTCATCGGCCGCTGAAGGTTTCGATATCGTAATCGTCGGACATACAGATGATATTCCCATAAGAAAATCAGAGACAATGAGTATGCATCCGACAAACTGGCACCTGTCAGTACACAGAGCCATTGCTGTAGAAAAACTTATGGAATCAAACGGCGTAAGCCCGACACGACTGAGTGTAAAAGGCTTCGGCGAATACAGACCTTTCGAAGCTAACGAAGCAGGCAAAAAAGGCAACCCGAAGAACAGACGAGTTGAAATATATCTCGTGCCTGCCGGAAAATAACGGCTAAATAACATCACAAAAACGGATGTCAGAAAGAACACTGATAATCATCAAGCCCGATGGTCTTCAAAGAAGACTTGCGGGCGAGATTATAGCCCGATTCGAAAGAAAAGGGCTTAAGCTCGCTGCTGCCAAATTAATGCAAATATCCCCAGAACTGGCACAGAAGCATTATGCCGTACATAAGGGAAAAGACTTCTTCGACAGGGTTGTAAAATACATCTCGTCAGGTCCAGTGCTGGTTTTGGTGCTCCAGGGCGAAAAAGTTATTGAAATCACACGAAAAATGATGGGGGCAACTTTCGGCTACGATGCCGCGGCGGGAACTATCCGCGGCGATTTCGGCACATCCCAGACTTTCAACCTTATTCACGGCTCAGATTCGCCGCAATCGGCTGAATATGAAATCGGCCTGTATTTCAGACCGGAGGAAATCCTGGATTATAAAATGCCGGATGATGAGTGGGTGTAAAAGTTAGTTTTTCGCCTCTTGCAAAAAAGCCTTTCAGAACATAACATTACCTGTTATGAAATCAGCCGTTAAACAAAAAATTAAATCGCTCCGTGAACAGATTAACAGATACGATCATTTATATTATGTTTTGAATCAATCTCAAATAAGTGACCAGCAATACGACAAGCTTTTTTCCGAACTTAAAAATCTCGAACAGCAGCATCCTGAACTGATAACACCTGACTCACCTACTCAGCGCGTCAGTGGAGAACCAATTGAAGGTTTCAAACAGGTCATGCACACGATACCAATGTTGAGTATCAATAACACATATAGCGAAAAAGATTTACGAGCATTTGATACTCGAGTCGCTAAAAAACTAAAAAATTACAGTTATGTCGTAGAGCTGAAAATCGACGGTCTGGCAATAAGTCTGCGATATGAAAAAGGCCTGCTTGTCCTCGGCGCTACACGCGGCGACGGTTCAACCGGCGACAATGTTACAAACAATATCAGGACAATAAAAGCTATACCGCTTTCGCTTGACGGCGATGTGCCGGATGTGCTCGAAGTCCGCGGCGAAGTCTATATGCCGAAAAAAGCATTTGCGAAACTAAATGAAGAACAAGAAAAATATGGCGAGCCTTTATTTGCCAATCCGAGGAATGCCGCCGCTGGGTCTCTCAGGCAGCTTGACCCCAAAATAACTGCAAAACGAAATCTTTCTTTTTTCGCGTATTCGCTTGGCAATCCAAGACAGCTAATCGCAAAAACGCATTTTGAAAATCTTGAAAAATTGAAAAAATTTGGTCTGCCGGTAAATGAAAATACAACAAAAGCAAAAGATATTGATGAAGTAATAAAGATTTGCGAGAAATTTGAAAAGCAAAGATTCAATCTTGATTACCAGATTGATGGTTTAGTAATAAAAGTAAACCAGCTTGAATATTATGAAACTCTCGGCACAACCGGCAAAGCACCGCTATGGTGCATGTCGTATAAATACGCCGCAGAGCAGGCCAAAACAAAAGTCGTATCAATCGATATTCAGGTCGGCAAAACCGGAATTCTTACACCTGTTGCTAATTTTGAGCCGGTACTGCTTGCGGGTACAACCGTAAGAAGAGCAAGCCTGCATAACTTCGACGAAATCGACAGGCTCGATGTTCGGGTCGGCGATACAGTTATCATTGAAAAAGCTGGAGAAATAATTCCGCAGGTTGTCGAAGTAAAAAAACAACACAGACCTGATGGTACTGAACCTATTAAAAAACCTGAAGTTTGCCCCTCTTGTGGTGAAAAAATAAAGTTAATTACAAAACAAAGAACTGGTAAAAAAGAAGAACTTGCCAATAAAAGTAAAGAAACACACAGCTACATATGTACGAATAAAAATTGTATAACTTTGCTCAAAGAGAAGTTGATTTATTTCGTTGGCCGAGATCAGATGGATATAGAAAATATAGGACCAGCTCTAATAGACCAGCTAATTGAATCTGGATTGGTAAAAAACGCTGCTGATATATATAAACTTAAAAAAGAGGATTTGCTAGAACTTGATAGAATGGCTGACAAAAGCGCAGATAATATTATTAAAGCAATTCAAGAAAGTAAAAATAGACCCTTATGGAGATTGTTAGCAGGATTAGGAATTAGACATATTGGAGGACAGTCCGCACAAACTCTGGCGAATTATTTTGGTAAAATAGAAAAAGTACTATCTGCTGATAAAGAAGATTTGAAAAAAGTTAAGAAACAAACAAAAGATGAAAAAGACATATTGAAGAAAAAACGTGATAGGCATGAAATCAGTATAGAGGAATATAAAGAAAACCTCAAAGAATTAAAGAAAAATGAGAAATTAAAAGACGTAGGCGATGAAATGATCGATAGTCTTTGTGATTATGTAAAAAACCCTAAAAACAAAGCAATAATAGATGAATTAATATTAGCAGGAATTAACCTAAAACCGCCAAAAAAGACTGAAAATAAAGATGAATTGGCAGGAAAAATCTTTGTTATAACTGGAACATTTGCAAACTTTAGCAGACAACAAATTGAAGAGGCTATTAGAGATGCTGGTGGTAAGACTAGTTCGAGTGTTAGTAAAGTTACTGATTTTGTATTAGCAGGTGAAAATCCAGGTAGCAAACTTGACAAAGCACATGAATTAAATGTTAAAGTGATTAATGAAGATAAATTTCTCGAACTCATTAAGAAAAAAATCCAGCCCAAAAAAGAGCGTACCTTATGGGAGTAAAAGAGAATATCGAGATATTGGCCAAAAGTAGTTCATCTGATACTCCCTATACTGTCAAATGTTACTTTGAGGAAAATAAAATATCAATTTTTTGCTCTTGCCCTGCCGGAGATAACCGAAAATTATGTAAACACGTAAGGCAGATTATAGCTGGTAATGAATCGATTCTATATGACAAAAATCAGAAAGGTGAATTAGAAGAAATCAGCAATCTTTTACAAAAAACACAAATTCCTTTGCTTTTGTCTGAGATAAATAAATCCGAAGAACTTTTGGAAAAAACAAAAAGGAATGTAGAAAAAGCAAAGAAAAATTTAGAAAATGCAATTTTGAACAAAACAGAAAGTCAGTGTTAAAGTCAGTGTCAGTCTGTGTTATGCGATTAGCATTAGAACTTGCAGCCAAGGGTATGGGAAACGTTGAGCCTAACCCGATGGTGGGAGCTATAATTGTTAAGAACAATAAAATCATCGGCAAAGGGTTTCATAAAAAATTTGGCGGACCGCACGCTGAAATAAACGCTCTGAAAAGCTGTAAAAAATCGCCTCGCGGTGCGACAATGTATGTCACACTTGAACCATGCTGTCATTTTGGAAAAACGCCGCCTTGCACAGACGCAATTATCAAAGCCGGTATTAAAAAAGTCGTCGCGGCAGTAAAAGACCCAACAAGTAAAGTAGCAGGTAAAGGTTTTGCCATACTTAAAAAAGCAGGCATTGAAATTCAAACAGGTGTCTGTAAAAAAGAAGCCAAAAAATTAAATGCTCCTTTTTTTAAACTCGCCAAAAGCAAAAGGCCCTGGGTAATAATCAAATGGGCGCAAAGCAAAGACGGTTTTCTTGCTCGAACCGACAAAAAACGATGGATAACAAACGCAAAAAGCAGAAAAGACGTTCACGGGCTGCGAAGGAAAGTCCAGGCGATTCTTGTCGGCATAAATACCGTCCTCGAAGATGACCCAATGTTGACAGTTCGCCGCGGCGCGACCGCGTCGCAACAGGCAAGACTCGATACAGGCAGACAACCCTTAAGAGTCGTCCTCGACAGCCGGTTAAGAATCCCGCAAAACTGCAATTTAATAAAAACGGCAAAAAAAACGCCCGTCTGTATATTCACGACAATAAACAAAATAAAAATAAAACAAAAAGGCGTCCAAATCGTAAAAGTCGGAAAATATAAAGGCGAAATAAACCTCAAAGCCGTACTTGCCGAACTTGGCAAAAGAAATATTCAGCAGCTTTTGGTCGAAGGCGGAGAAAAAATTATAACATCATTTCTAAAACAAAAACTGGCAGATGAAATCATTATTTATACCTCGAATGAAAAACTCGGCAAAAAAGGCAAAGTAAAAACCTCACAAATAATGGAAAAAATATATAAACTTTACCGCCATAGAAAACACAAAGGTAAAAAAATATGAAAAAAATCGAAGTAATGGGATTGCAGACGATACCGGAAATCAAGGCGGGCGATAATCTTGCAAAGATTATCTGCGATTGCGCAAAAAACGAAAATGTCGGTATCAATGAAAAAGATATTCTCGTTTTGACAAGTAAAATCATCTCAAAAGCGCTGGGTCTCACGAGAAAAAAATCTGACGTCAAGGTCAGCAAAAAAACATTAAAGATTTCCCAAAAAACCGGGAAAGACCCTGTCTGGGTCCAGATGATTTTTGACGCCGGACACAAAGTTGTCGCGGTAATACCGCTTGGCGGGCCAATAACCGACTATATCGCCGCCACATCAGGGGATGCCCAAACCAGTCGAAGACTCTGCGATAACGAGAAGTGTCTTTTTGTGACAAAAGGCCCGACCGGCCGCATCCATACCTGCGATGCGGGAATCGACGGCTCAAACCATCCGGAAGGAATCGTCAGCCTGTTTCCGGATAACCCCGATGGCGAGGCTTTGAAAGTCAGGAAAGAACTTCAAAAAATTACCGGTAAAAATGTCGCCGTCATTCTGGCCGATACTGAACTGGTTCCTTACGGCACAATAGATATCCCTGTCGGTTCGTCGGGCATAGACCCCTGTCCTATGGTATTCGGAAAAAAAGATAAATTCGGCAGACCGAAATTCGGCGGCGCTGACCTGGCGGGCCTTGAGCTTACCGCCGCTTCTGCGCTTTTGTTCGGCCAGACGGACGCGGGAATTCCTGTAACTATAATAAGAGGATACGATTACCAGTTTGATGAAACAAAAAATGTTTCTTCCGCTCCGCATTATTCAGGCAATAAAAAAGAGTTTTACCAGATTATGCGAGGAACAATGAAAGCAACCTCTTACGTCGTTAATAGCCTTGGCAAAAAACTCCTTCTCCGCATCGGTTCATGGCTTATACGATAAATTAGTTGACGGATGCGATTTAGCGTTTACAATAACCGGATATGGGAAATACAGAAATAAAAGAAAAACTTGCTAAAGCATTGGAGGGCTGCCCGCATCGCCAAGCTATAAAATCACTTGCTATCTTCGGCTCTTATGTCAAGGGAACTGCCAACAAAGACAGTGATCTTGATGTACTTGTTGAACTTGTGCCGAAATCGGGAATAGGTTTTTTTGAGCTTTTTGACATCCAGGAAGCTCTTCAGGCCAAAGTAGGGATTCATATAGATTTGCTTACACCGCAGGCAATTAGTAAATACTTCAGAAACGAGGTTCTCGCACAGGCCGAATATATCTATGAAGGATGACAAAACTTATCTCAGGCATATTCTCGATGCGATTGACAGGGCCCGGTCTTATATTGAAGATACGACTTACGATAATTTCATCTCGAACGATATGATGATAGCTGCTGTTGTGCGGGAACTCGAGATAATTGGTGAAGCGTCCGGCAAATTAAGCGAACCGTTTCGCAAAACCCACAGTGGTACTCAGTGGCAAAAAATTGTTGCGATGAGAAATTTTCTTATCCACGAATATTTCGGCGTAAATACCGAAGTAGTGTGGTCGACCTGTCAAAATAACCTGCCAAAGTTAAAAACAGTTATCCTGAAAGCTTTGGAAGAATAGCTTTTATATGAAACATATAAAAGGGCTGCGGATAAAACCACAGCCCTTTGTGTTTTATATGCGTTTTTTTCTCAAAACCTGCCTTGAGCGACCCGTGGTGAGCGAAGTCGAACCAAGCCGAAGGGTTATCCCGCCGAGAGAAAGTAAAATAATCGTTGCCGGTTCGGGAATTTCAGCAACACGAAAACCGAAATTGTAATCCTCGTTGTACGGGAGGTAGGGGAGCTGGTAGGATGATTCAAGGTGCGAGGCAGGAGAAACATAGAATGAACCACCACGCGTACCACGATAGGCATCAATCAAAGTCTCATTCCATTCCCAAGCATTTCCCATCATGTCAAAAGTGCCATTCTGTTCTTGCATACCTGTGCCTACATCCCAAGGTGCACTGCTAGTATAGTTATAATTCGATTCCACACCCGGGATGGGGGTGGTATTAGTTCCATTGGCATAAAGTGAATAACCGCTGCTATCGGGCTTGAAATAAGTTGCCTTGTACCATTCATTCTCGGTTGGGATGACATAAACCGTACCGTAGGCCGATATAGCCGAGGCACGGCTAATGGTAATGCTGCCGTCTGTACCAAGCTGATAAGCACCAAGAGCCTTATTGCCACTGGTTAAATAGTTGCAGAACTGGGCTGCCTCATACCAGCTTACCATATTGGTAGGTTGCTGAGCCCCGGTGAAATATGCACTGTTATCATAAGCCTGGCTTGGATTGCCTGTTGGGACACCGGCAGCGGCTGTAAAGGCATTCCACTGAGTATTGGTTACCTCGTACTTGCCGATACGATAATTGTAACCGACTGCTCCACAGCCGGGAGTGCCACCCGTATCAGCAGTATTTCCCGCATGGCCGATATTTACAAAATCAACGTTAATTCCTTGTATGGTGTCAGCCAAAGCAAAATTTGCCACTGCCATCAAACATAAAATAACGACTAAAATTATTAAATTTTTCATTTCTTCTCCTTCCAAAAATTGTTAAAAATAAATTGTGGATTCCCGTTTTTACGGGAATGACGAACCGCCGGTAAAACCGGCGGCTAAATATTATAAAAAGTCTCTATGGTACGATTACGACGAATTGATGAAATGTTTCATTTTCTCTTCCTCCAAAAAAGACCTCTATATTTTATCTCGATTTTCTCTATCCAGTATAGGGGGGGGGTAAAGATGTCAAGAGAAAAATGGCGGGTGCAGAAGATTGAAAAACCCGCCGTAAACCAGTACCGGAACGGAACTGGCGACGGGCTAAATATTTTTAGATTAGTGTCGATTCGTGTTCATTCGTGGTTCATTTTTCACCAAGGTTTTTTTTGCGGCGTAAGATGTGATGATAATGCTGGGCGAAACGGTGCGCTTCATCACGAACATACTGCAAAAGTTTTTTAGCCGGATTAGTCGCAGGCAGCTTTAACCCCGATTTATCGGGGCTTCCGGCGATATAAATAATTTCCTCTCTCTTTGCTATCGAAACAAGAAGCGGCATTTTTACATTTAATGCCTTAAACGCGTCCTGAGCCGCGTGAAGCTGGCCTATTCCGCCGTCAACCAAAATCAAATCAGGCCAAAGCTCCTCACCTGCCGCTGCGTGACGAAAACGCCTGACCAAAACCTCCTTCAAACAGGCATAATCATCGATTCCAGAAACCGTTTTGATTTTGTATCTTCTATAACCTGCTTTAAAGGGCCTGCCGTCTATAAATCTTACCAGCGAGCCGACTGTCTCGGCGCCGGCTATATGGGCAATATCGAAACCCTCGATTATCCGGACGGGATTAGGGCTATCCAAAATTTTCTGCAATTTTACAAGGGCCTCTGTCGGCTCAACCGCAAAAACCTCCGGCTGAACATCTTCTGAAACAGAACCTCTCTTGTCGAGATTTTCAATCAGGCGGATTCTGTCGCGGTACATTGCCGCCTTTTCATAATCACGTGCCTTTGCCGTCTCATCCATTTGTTTTTGCAATTGCTTTAAAACCATAGTCCTTTTGGAATTAAGAAATTTAATAAGGTCGTTAATCGTTTTTTTGTAATCAGCCTTACTTATCCTGTCCGCACATGGAGCGGTGCATTGCTTGATGCTGTACAAAATACAAGGTCTGAAAAACCGCCGTTTATCATCAGAGGCTGAAATTTCAAGCCGACAGGTGCGAAACTTAAAAATCTTTTGCAGAACAACCATCGCCCCTCTCAAGTCGCCGACGTTGGCGAACGGACCAAACAAGCGGCTGTTAGTCCGCGGCTTGCGGGTTATATAAACCCCCGGAAACTGGTCGCGAACCGTAATCTCAAGATACGGAAATGATTTGTCGTCAGTCAAATCGGAATTGTACGGCGGACGAACATCTTTTATCAGTCTGGCTTCCTGCAGGACAGCGTCAACTTCGTTTTTAGTCTCGACGAAATCGACCGTATCGACTTTGGCAAGCATCTCCGCGATTCTCGGTCCGCGGTTCGATCCGATATCGGCCGACGGCTGGAAATAGCTGGCGGCCCTCGACCTCAGATTCTTGGCCTTGCCTATATAAAGAACCGTTCCCCTCAAATCTTTCATAAAATACAGACCGGGGCCGGTCGGAAATGCGCGAATAATCTGTCGAATTTTCTCAAATCTGTCTGCCATAAATTTATTGTACTTGATATCCCCTATATTATCAATTGCTTGCGGACTTGTTAAATAAGGGATTTCCTTTATAATCAGATATAATATGAAAAATATTAAAACATTCCTTCTATTTTTGGTGTTCGTTATGGTAGCTGATTCGAGGGCGGCTATCGACAGGCAGGCTTTGGTCGCCAGGCATAAAATCGTTATAACAAAAATTGACGCCGCATCGCCGCTGTCTATCGGCAATGGACGCTTCGTTTTCACCGCCGATGTGACGGGATTGCAGACATTTCCAAACGTGTATGAGAACGCCATGCCGCTGACAACAATGGCCGAGTGGGGCTGGCACAGCTTTAAAAATCCAAAAGGTTACAAATTAAAAGATACATTCGTTGATGTGCAAACAGAGAATAGAAAAGTCCCTTATGATATTATTCAAAAAGGAGAGGCGGCAGATTGGCTGCGCTCAAATCCGCATCAGACAAGCCTTGCAAAAATAGGCTTTATTCTGAAAAAAGCCGATGGTTCACCTGCCTGTGCTAACGATATAACCAACATCCATCAGGAACTGGATTTGTGGACGGGATTACTGACAAGCTCGTTTGAGCTTGAAGGAAAAAAGGTATTGGTCAAAACAGCCTGTCATCCGGACTTTGACGGCATCGCTTTTGAGGTGCAATCAGATTTAATTACGGAAAACAGGCTAATGACGGAAATCGCCTTTCCGTACTCAAACGGCAAATGGGGACCAGGCCCAGCCGATTGGACCGCCCCGGACAAACACAGCACCAAACTGAAAAAGCTGTCCGAAACACAAATTCAAATTCTGCACGATATGGATTCTTTGGTTTATAACTGCAAAGTGCAATTTACCGATGGAACGCAGATAGAAGAAAAGCAAAAACATTATTATGTTTTTAACCCGTCAAAAAATAATTGCCAATTCAGCGTTGTTTTTGGAGAAAAGGTAAAAGACATCAGCGATTTCAACTCAACCGTTCAAAAAAGCACAGAATATTGGAAGCAATTCTGGACAACCGGCGGTGCGATTGATTTGTCTCAAAGCAGCGACCCGCAATGGAAAGAGCTGGAAAGGCGGATTGTGCTTTCGCAATACCTGACGGCAATTCAATCAGCTCAAAAATATCCCTCTGCCGAAACGGGACTGACCTGCACAAGCTGGTTTGGCAAATTCCATCTCGAAATGCACTGGTGGCACAGCGTCCATTTTTCGTTGTGGAACCGGATAGAACTATTGACACCAAGTCTTGAATGGTATGAGAAAATTTTGCCGCAGGCTCAAAAAATAGCAAAAAGACAAGGCTATGACGGTGCCCGCTGGCCGAAAATGGTCGACCCGTCAGGTCAGGATTCCCCTTCGGGTATCGGGCCGCTGTTAATCTGGCAGCAGCCTCATCCTATATATTATGCCCAGTTGTGCTATCGGGCAAATCCATCCACGCAAGTCCTTGAGAAATATAAGGATATAGTCTTTGAAACTACTAAATTTATGGCATCTTACGCTTCCTGGAACGAGGATAGGAAATATTTTGAACTTGGCCCGCCGTTGGTTTCGGCGCGTGAATTTAACGTAAGTACTTATGAGCAAAACAAAAACGCCGCTTTCGAGCTGGCCTATTGGCGATGGGGTTTATTGACGGCAAATGAATGGCGAAAACTATTGAAAATGCCGCCTGAACCGGAATGGGAAAAAATCGCTAATAACCTCGCACCATGGCCGACGCAAAATGGCGTGTATATCGAACAGGAAACAACGGTGGTCGATGATGGCGGACATCCTTGTATGCTCGGTGCGTTCGGAATTTTGCCTGAAAGTCCCCAGCTTGACAAAAAGATAATGGAAAAAACTTTAGAACACGTTCTGGCCGACTGGCAATGGGATGATACGTGGGGGTGGGATTATCCGATGATGGCAATGACCGCGGCAAGACTGGGAAGAGGCGATTTGGCAATAAAATCGCTTTTGTTGGACGTTACGAAAAACACTTACCTGCCCAACGGCCACAATTATCAAAGGAAAAACCTGCCTTGTTATCTGCCCGGCAACGGCGGAATATTGACAGCAGTGGCGATGATGGCCGCAGGATGGGATGGCTGCCCGGATAAAAATGCACCCGGCTTTCCAAACGATGGCAAATGGGTCGTGAGATATGAAAATCTCAGCAAAATGCCATAGCATACCGGTGGGTATGCAGCAACGTCCGATAAATAAAATTTCACGGGGTTTTTCGAACAGTTTTTTCGAACTTAATCACCCCGCCAACAATTAACAGGAGGAGAAAAAAATATATAATCAAAAAAAATTTCTCGCAGGTTCATAATCGACAAGGATTAACAAAATTTTAATAATTTTTTCATTTTTTAGGTTGATAAAATTACGTCCTATTCGTAGGATATTTTATAGAGGTAACCACCTATATATTGTGGTTTAGCCCCAATATTTACAATATATTGTGTTTTTAGCCGCAAGGAAGCGATTTTTGTAGGGAGGCACAATGGCCACGGTTAGCAATTCGAATGATTTTATGGAAAAAAACGAAAAAGGAAGTATGAAGAACTGGCAAAGTCCCGCTAATTCGAGGCCGAAGGGACTGAAAATAAATCAGTTTTTCTCAACGCCTGCGGTCCATCCGTTCGACCAGATTGAATGGGAAAACAGACAGGCAAAAATCTCCGGCGACGGCGGTGAAGTAATCTTTGAACAGAACGATGTCGAAGTTCCCGCTTCGTGGAGCCAGCTTGCGACAAAAGTCGTCGTCAGCAAATATTTCTACGGCGATATCGAATCGGGTCATCGTGAAAATTCCGTCAAGCAGCTTATCCATCGCGTCTGCCGCACCATCGCAGACAGAGGACACAAGGATGGATACTTCACTACTCAAACAGATACGGAAAATTTCTATAACGAACTTGTCTGGCTGTGCGTCAATCAATACGGCTCATTTAATTCTCCGGTCTGGTTCAACGTCGGCCTCAAAGATGTTTACGGAATAGAAGGCAGCGCACACAACTGGCACTGGGACCAAAAACAGAATAAAGCGGCGCCGTGCAAAAACAGTTATGAATATCCGCAGGCTTCGGCCTGTTTCATCCAGTCCGTAAAAGACACAATGGAAGATATAATGAATCTTGCCGCAAGCGAAGCGATGCTTTTCAAGCACGGTTCGGGAACAGGCACAGACCTTTCAACCCTCCGCAGCAGCAAAGAGAAACTTGCCGGCGGCGGAAAACCTTCCGGCCCGCTGAGCTTTATGCGAGTTTACGACCAGATTGCGGCTGTAGTAAAATCAGGCGGCAAGACAAGACGTGCCGCGAAGATGCAGTCCTTGATGATTACCCATCCGGATGTCAAAGAATTTATCTCCTGTAAAATGGAAGAAGAAAAAAAAGCACGCGCACTCATAAAAGCCGGTTACGGCGGACCGTTCAATAACGAAGCGTATAACAGCGTAATGTTCCAGAACGCGAATCTGTCGGTAAGGGTTACCGACCAGTTTATGCAGGCTGTTGAAAAGGACGAAACCTGGACAACTTACGAAGTTACCAGCGGCAAACCCTCGGAAAAATACAGGGCAAACGAGCTTATGGACCTAATTGCCGAGGCGACAAGGTTTTGCGGCGATCCGGGCCTTCAATATCATTCAACCATAAACAGATGGCACACCTGCCCGAACGCCGGCGAAATCCATGCCTCTAACCCGTGCAGCGAATATATGTTTATCGACGACTCGGCCTGCAACCTCGCCTCGCTCAATCTTATGAAGTTCAGAAACGACGATGGTTCGTTCGATGTGGAAAAATTCAAGGCCGCGATAAGAATATTTATCATTGCCCAGGAAATCCTCGTCGACAACGGCAGCTATCCCAACGCCCCAATAACCGAAAACAGCCATAATTTCCGCGCTCTCGGTTTGGGTTTTGCAAATTTGGGCAGTCTTATTATGAGCCTTGCGCTGCCGTACGACAGCGACCAGGCAAGAACCATGGCCTCGGCTATAAGCGCGATACTCACAGGAACAGCATATATCGCAAGTGCTGAACTGGCCGCAATTAAAGGCCCGTTTGAAAAATATCACGAAAACGCTCAGCCTATGCTGAACGTAATAAATATGCACCGTGAGCAGTGTAGAAATATTTCCGAAGTATATTGCCCTGATTACCTGCTCAGCGCCGCAAAGGACGTCTGGGACCAGGCCCTCGATTCCGGCACAAAGTTCGGGTTCAGAAACGCTCAGGTTACCGTTTTAGCGCCGACAGGCACTATCGGGTTTATGATGGACTGCGACACAACGGGAGTCGAGCCGGATATCGCGCTGGTAAAATATAAACTTCTGGCCGGCGGAGGAATCCTGAAAATCGTCAATAAAACAGTTCCAATGGCGCTCGAAAGAATCGGCTACAGTACAGAAGACATAAAACGCATCTGTGACGATATCGATGAAGACGACTCAATCGAAACAAGCAAAAAACTCGACAAGACCCATTTACCAATATTCGACTGTGCCTTCAGGCCGCAAAAAGGCTCGCGAAGCATACATTATATGGCGCATCTGAAAATGATGGCCGCCGTTCAGCCGTTTATCAGCGGTGCGATAAGCAAAACTATCAATATGCCGAAGGAAACGACCGCTGAGGAAGTAAGGTCGGCATACATCGAAGGCTGGAAAATGGGATTAAAGGCGGTCGCTATTTACCGCGACGGCTCAAAACTGCTCCAGCCGGTAAAAACAGACGAGCACAAGGACGATTCTAAAGAAGAATCCAAGCCCGTCGTCGCAGTGGCCAAGCCTTACAGGCGGAGACTGCCGGAGACAAGAAAGAGCCTTACGCACAAATTCTCTGTCGCGGGCCACGAAGGCTATCTAACCGTCGGCCTTTATGACGACGGCCAGCCGGGCGAGCTGTTTATCACGATGGCAAAAGAAGGCAGCACCGTCGGCGGTTTGATGGACGTTGTAGGAACGTGCGTTTCAATGGCGCTGCAGTACGGAGTGCCGCTGATTACGCTCGTCGATAAATTCAGACACGCAAGATTCGAGCCGGCAGGAATGACATCGAATAAAAATATTCCGTTCGCAAAGAGTCTGATTGACTATATCTTCTGCTGGATGGGCTGCGAATTTATTCCGGGCTATGCCGAAAAGAACACACCGAACCGTTCAGCGGCCAATCCGCCGGACAATAAAACCACAACTACTGCCAAGACACTTGTCGAAAAGACAAAGGACCTTGCGAAAAAAATAGCAGAGGCCAAGGCGGCCCAGCCGAAACCGCAGATAAAATCCATAGATGATTCGGACTCGCTGTCGAACCGGCACGAAAAAAGCAGATTGGCCAACATAGCCGACAGGGCCGTTGCAATGGTAACCGGCGTTGTCAAAGGCGGTAATGAAACTCAGGCAGAAGCCGCGGCTATTCAGCAGTTCAATGCTCAGTTCGAGCATTTTCAGGATGACGCCCCCGTTTGCGATATTTGCGGCTCAATTACCGTTAGAAACGGCTCCTGTTATAAATGCTTTAATTGCGGCAATTCAATGGGCTGCAGTTGAAAAGCCCATTTAAGACGATATTAGACCGGCCAAGTCGACAAATACTCGATTTGGCCGTTTAAATTACATTAAAAAAATGCGTTGACACCTCCATTTTGGCCGTTATAATGTGCCGTTTCCAAAATATTAAGAAAGTAGAGTCTATGAACTGTTTTTTAGCTAAAAAAGAAGAAATTCAGCGTAAATGGCTTATAGTCGACGCCGATGGCGAGATTCTCGGCAGATTGGCCGCAAAAATTGCCCCGATTCTAATGGGCAAAAACAAGCCGACTTATACACCAAGTGTCGATACCGGCGATTTTGTTATTGTCATAAACGCTGAAAAAATAAAAGTTACCGGCAAAAAGGCTCAGGAAAAAGAGTATTATAATTATTATACATTTTATCCGGGCGGACATAAATATGTGAGCTTCGAAGCTATGATGGCAAAAAGACCTGAAAAAGTTATCGAACTTGCCGTCAAGAGAATGCTGCCCAAGAACGCTTTGGCCGAGCATATGTTTAAAAAATTAAAGGTCTATCGCGGCCCTGAACACAAACACGTCGCGCAAAACCCGGAAAAAATACAATTATAACATTAAATTTACGGAAACTTAAAATATGACAGAAAATCCAGCAAACACCCCGTTGTCAGGAGTAAAGCTGCCGACGCCGGTTGCTGCACCCGCGCAAAAAGAAAAGCCCAAAGACGGCTTTGTCTGGGGCACCGGCAGAAGAAAAACCTCCGTCGCAAGGGTAAGAATCGCACCGGGAAAGGGCGAGCTTAAAATAAACAAACAAGAGCTTACCAAGTACTTCACAAGACCGCAGGATATCAGCAATGTTACCGCTCCGCTGAAGATAACCAAGACTGAAAAGAGTCTCGATATCCTCGTCAATGTAAAAGGCGGCGGTACCACCGGCCAAAGCGGCGCAATTCTGCTCGGTATCGCAAGGGCATTGAAGAATTACGACCCATCGCTGACGCAGGCGCTCAGGGACGCTGGACTGCTGACCCGTGACGGCAGGATGGTCGAAAGGAAAAAACCGGGCCAGTCAGGCGCCAGAAGGAGATTCCAGTTCTCAAAACGTTAATTGCAAAATTTATCAGGGATTATTACAATGGCCGCGAGAACAAAAACGCGGCCTTTTTTTTGGAGAATTGAAATGCTGCAAGTTGCTATTATAGGCGCAAGCGGATATACAGGAGCCGAAGCTATCGAAATCCTTCTGAACCATCCGCAGGCAAAGCTTACCTATCTTACCGCTTTGCCGGAAGAGTGCGGAAATGTTGCGGATATATTCCCTCGATTTAAGGGACGCTGCGGTCTTGACATTGAGCCGCTGCAAATGAACAAACTTATAGACAAGGCAAAAGTTGTTCTTTGCTGCCTGCCGCACAAAATTTCGATGGAATTTGTGCCGAATTTGCTTAAGGCAGGTTTGAAGGTAATCGACTTCAGCGCAGATTATCGAATCAAAGACGTCAAGGTCTATGAAAAGTATTACCAGCCGCACAATGACAAGGAAAATCTTAAACACGCTGTTTACGGATTGTGCGAACTGTACCGCGATAAAATCAAGGACGCAAAACTGATTGCAAACCCCGGCTGTTTCCCAACCGGATTTATGCTCGGGGCTGCCCCGCTTTTGAAAAATAATTTAATCGAAAAATCGGTTATTGTTAACGCAGTTACCGGCACAAGCGGCGCGGGCAAAAACCCGTCGAAAAATTTTCATTTTCCGAATATGAACGAAAACTTTTTCGCCTATGCCATCGGCAAACACCGTCATCAGCCGGAAATGGAGCAAATTGCAGGTGAAATATCCGGCAAAAATATCGAGGTGCTGTTCCAGCCGCACGTCGGACCGTTCGATGTCGGGATAATGTCGACAATTTACTGCCAGCCGAAAGAAAAAATAACAAACGAGAAATTGGCCGAGTTGTACAAGGATTTTTATAAAAACGAAAATTTCGTACAGGTGCTCAATACCGCTCCGATGCTCAAAGACATTGCAGGGACAAACTACTGCCATATTTATCCGGCCACCTGCAAAGACAAAGTCGTAATCTTCAGCGCATTGGACAACCTGATAAAAGGCGCATCGGGCCAGGCTATCCAGAATATGAATATTATGTACGGTTTTGACGAAACTGCCGGACTTTTATAGCCACAGAGAACACAGAGGTCACAGAGAAATATAATGGAATTAAAACCAATTAGTCCAAAAAGAAAAACAGGCAGAGAACTGTTTATATACAATAGAAAAAAACAGAAAGTTACTCTATTGGACTTCTGGAAATGGGCGGATTCAGATTTGATTGGAAATACCGCCAGAGGTGTACTGGCTGAATTCATCGTAGCTATGGCGTTAAAGCAACATAAAGGTATCAGAATGTCGTGGAATGCTTTCGATTTACTGTCAAAAGAAGGAATAAAAATCGAGGTCAAATCGGCAGCATATATACAAAGTTGGTATCAAAAAGATTTCTCAAAAATAGTATTTTCAATAAGACCCGCAAGAGAATGGAAGTCGGAAACTAACCAACTGGCCAAGGAACAGAAACACCATGCCGAAATATATGTTTTTGCATTACTGAAACATCTGGATAAATCGACAATTAATCCGCTTGATCTAAATCAGTGGACATTTTTTGTGATTTCTACAAAGCGGCTTCCTGATGCAAAAAGTGTTTCGCTGAAAAAACTTCAAAGTATGCAGCCCACAGAATGCTCTTATAAGCGGTTAAGGAAATATATAACAAGAGAAACGGCAGCCCATTGATTGTTCTGGCTTCTACTTCCAAAATTGGTATTATTTTTCTGTATATCTCTGTGTTCTCTGTGAGCTCTGTGGCTAATTAAAAAGGAAAAACTCTGTGGCTAAAGGAATTTTGAAAATCGCGACCTGTCAGTTTGCTGTCAGTAAATCTGTCGAGCAGAACTCGAAATACATCCAGAAATTCCTCAAGAAAGCGGAAAAACTCGACGCTGATATAGTTCATTTTTCCGAATGTGCATTGAGCGGCTATGCTGGGCCGGATTTTGACGGCTTCGAGGGATATAACTGGCCGCTGCTCATCGAGGAAACAAAAAAGATAATGGCTCTGGCCGGCAAATTACAGCTATGGATCGTCCTCGGCAGTTCACATAAACTCACAAAGCCGAATAAGCCGGCAAACTCTCTCTATCTTATAAATCCGCAGGGCCAAATCGCTGACAGATATGACAAACGATTCTGCACTGAAAGCGATTTGAATTATTACACGCCGGGCAACAGGTTCGTAACTTTCGAGCTTAACGGCGTTAAATGCGCACTGCTTATATGTTTCGATTTGCGTTTTCCGGAACTGTATAGAGAATTAGAGAAATTAAACGTTCAATGCATATTTCAATCTTTTTATAATGCACGTCAAAAAGAACAGAGCGTCCATAAACATATAATAAGACAGACAATGCAGGCAAACGCCGCCTCGAATTATTTCTGGGCAAGCGTCGCGAATTCCTCCGGCGAAATCGCTCCGTATCCATCGTGCTTTATCCAACCGGACGGCGAAATCATAAACGAATTAAAACTGAACAAGCCCGGCATAATGGTAAATACTGTTGATACATCGCAAAGTTTTTACGACCCATCGGAAAAATTCAGAACTCTTGCGATGAAAGGGATTTTGACAAACGGTCCGCAAAGCCTTGACGACCCGAGAAGCAAAGATATAAAAAATATTTAGAGTAGGAGATAATTTATGGCTTTCTATAAACAATTCGATCTCGCTCTTGATGAGTTGTTTAAACAAAGAACTCACTGGTTGCGTCATAGTCTTGGGAACAAAAAACCAGGAAAACTTCCGAAATTCGATAGGAAAAAAGTTGATAAAGGCATAACTATACTTCAAGAACTTGCCTCTAAAGCTTTTTCCCGTAGTTTGGCAAAGGAACATTTTAAAAAACATATTAAGCAAAAAAAATCCTGGAAAATTAAAGGTTACGGAGTGAACACAAAGAAGAAATTGTTCAGTAAATGGTATGAAAAATTAAATATAAAAAAAGGATGTGTTTATGTAATCCGAGGAAGTAAAAAATATCTTTATGTCGGCAGAACAGGTACAGGAGGTGTTCGGCCACAGAACCATTTCGAAAAATATTGGTTCCCCAATAAAGGACTAATTACAATATTTGAAGTTAAGGGAAAAAGTCATATATCCAAAATCGAATGTCTTGCTGTTCACCATTTTCGGCCCAGAAAGAACAAAATCACACCTTCCTCAAAAAAATGGACGAAAGCCTGCCCACTATGTGAAAGACATAAACTTATTAAAGAAGAATTACGTAGCATATTTAAGTTTAAATAACTCCTTAGAGGCTGCCAATAGCCTCTATGCCTTTTGTCCCTGAGCTTTGATAATATGAGTCAGTGACCGCAAGGCCTGATTAACTGACCTCGGCGTCTTAAATACTTTTGCAACATCCGGGTCAAGTAAAACAATATTAGTCCCAGCCCTGTATCTAGCGGCATATTTACCCCTCACACCTTTGCTGAAATCATATTCTTTTCTCATATCAACACCCTGACAAAAATAACTTGCTAACCCTGTTCATACTGTTTTCTTTCACTTCCCGTAACTTTGCGTGCGTTTATAATACGTATAATATCGCCACGATCCGTATGCACAACCACAATAAGTCTGTTTTTAACAGATGTTCCAATAGTAATAAATCTGTCTTCGCCGATTGAATGGGCGGGATCAGGAATAGTGAGTGATAAAGCATCGCCAAAAACTGTAGATGCTTCTTCAAACGTTATTCCGTGCTTTCTCTTATTTACTTGAGCCTTCCTGCTATCCCATTCAAACTGCAAAGCCACTACTTAATCCCTTAAAGTATAACATCTACTATTTTAATATAATAGCGTAAGCATGACAAATATAAAGTCTTTTTTCTTTAAATAACCTTCTTCGCAGTATATACTAACGGCAGTTTTTCATTAACCTTTATTGAGGTACTATCGTGAGTAAAAACACTACTATAACAGCGCCAAAGGGATTTTTGGCGGCTGGAATAAGCGGCGGAATAAAAATATCAGGCAAAAAAGATATTGGGATTATATGTTGTCCGACCGGAGCCAAGGCTGCCGGCGTCTTTACGACAAATAAAATAGTATCGGCGGCGGTTACCGTATGCAAAAAACATATAAAAACCGGTAATACTGAAGCAATTATAGTCAATTCTGGAAATGCCAATACCTGCACAGGCAAACTGGGCTTAAAAAACACTCAAATTATGTGTCAAACTGCCGCTCAGCTAATCCACTCAAAAGCAAATCAGGTTCTTGTCGCCTCAACCGGCATTATCGGCCATCAATTGCCGATGGAAAAGGTTACAGCAGGACTCATTTTGGCCGCTGCGCAGTTATCGGCCGGTCCGAAAGCGGGAAACGATTTTGCGCAGGCAATAATGACGACCGATACCCGCTGCAAACAGGCATTCAAAACCGTTAATATTGACAATGTTAAAATCACAATTGCCGGCACCGCCAAAGGTGCCGGAATGATTGGGCCCAATATGGCCACAACTCTTTGCTTTATTACAACTGACATTGCTATAACAAAGGCTCTGCTTCAAAAAGCATTGAAAAACGCTGTCGGTGATTCAATAAATAAACTTACCGTCGACGGCCATCAAAGCACAAACGATACGGCGATTATCCTCGCTTCAGGACTTGCGGGAAATAAAACAATAACTAAAACGGATACACAATATAAAAAATTCTCTGTCGCCCTTTCGCAGCTTACTACAGATTTAGCCAAGCAAATGGCTCTCGATGCTGAAGGCGCTACAAGAATGTTTACCATTGTTGTAAATGGCGCGGCAAATAAAAACGAGGCGGCAAAGGCCGCTCGCGCAGTCGCAAATTACGACCTTGTCAAATGCGCTATCCACGGCGGCGACCCCAACTGGGGAAGAATTATCTGCGCTGTCGGAAGCTGCGGCGTAAAATTAAATCCCAAAAAACTAACCTGCAATATCGGAAATATAACTGTCTTCAAAAACGGCCAGCCGGTAAAATTCGCCTCAAAAAAGGTCTCTAAAATCATAAAACAAAAAGAACATACAATTACGGTAAATCTGGGAACGGGAAAATTCACTGATTTCTGCTATGGATGCGATTTAAGTAAAGAGTATGTAACCATTAACGCAGATTATCATACATAATTTGCATATTTTGTTTTTCAAATCACCAAATCATCCAGTTTTTTGGGGGCGATGTTTTCCTGCCGGCCGACAAACATTGACAAAGCAAAAGTCAGTGGCCCCAGCCTGCCGGCATACATCAAACCGATAAGAATTATTTTTGACATCGCTGTTACCGAAGAAGTAATCCCCGTACTTAAGCCTACTGTTCCAAGAGCCGAGGCCGCCTCGAACAGCATCTTTTCGAAATCTATCGCCGCATCGCTTAATGTCAAAAGATATGTACCTATCAATAAAAAAATCACATAAAAGCAGAAACTCGCACTGGCCAGCTGTACCCGATATTCAGGAATTGTTCTCCCCCAAAAAGATACTTCCTTTCTTCCTTTCAGGATGCTTTTTGCAAGGCCCCACAAGGCTGAAAAAGTGGTCGATTTCAATCCGCCGCCCGTGCCGGAAGGAGAAGCTCCGATTACCATCAATGTTATAATCAATAAAAGAGAGGCACGTGAGAGACCGCCTATCGGTATAGTATTAAATCCTACTGTGGTCATTGCGGTCATTGTCTGAAAAAATGATGCCAGCAGTCGTCTATCCACAGGTAACTGCCGTATTGACGGCTCTGTTATAAAGAAAATTACCGTGCCGATGATGCTGACGTAAAACGTCGCCCACAGAATAATTTTTGTCGTTAAAGTTACGTTCTCAATTTTGCCTCGCAACTTTCGCCAGACATCGACAAAAACGATAAAGCCAACCGCTCCAAGATAACTCAAAACGGCAATTACAATATTCAAACTGAAATGCGATGAATAATTCTCAAAACTGTTGTCATACAGACCAAACCCTGCGGTACAAAACGAAGAGATGCTGTGAAATATTGCTGACCAGAATGCGTTCTCAACCCCTGCCCTTAGAAATAACACATAAAGTATAATTGCTCCGGCAGTTTCAATTGAAGCCGTAAATATAATTACGCTTTTGATGAATTTATAGACCTTAAACGACTCCGGCAGAGCAAAAACCACATTGGCGATATTCATACGCTCTTTGCTTAATGGTTTCCTCTGAGCCAGAAAAACAAACGACCCAAAAGTCATATAGCCGATTCCGCCAAGCTGAATCAGAATCAAAACTATTATTTGGCCTACAATATTATATGTACCGGACACACTAACGGTAACTAACCCCGTTGTCGAAACTGCCGATGTGGAAATAAACAAATGGTCGAGAACGCCTGCCGCAGCGCCGGACTTATGCAAAAAGGGGAGACAAAGCAGCACCCAGCCTATCAGAATATATGCCAGATACCCGAGTACGACATGTCTGACCGGATGTATACTGAAAAAATAATTTACGATATTTTCCAGATTCTTTTTCCAGCGAGAACCCATAGAATTCCTTCTATATTCCTTAAAAAGTGGTCATTTAAGTATATCCACCGACTAAAAAAAGTAAATTCTTGTTTGGACTGCTAAATACAAGACCTTCAATGCCTTTTTACCCATAGTAAAAACCTAATAGTTTTACAGCATAAGTGCTTGCTATGTAAGGATTAACGCCGATTATCATACTTGATAATAAGGGCCTTTTTCAATTGGTCTAAATTTTAGACCAATTATGCAGTTTTTACCGTTAATTTTCTTGCAAAAAAATCGTCTTTCTATACACTGTCCCTAATTTCGCGCGTATTAAACCTACGGTTTTCTTTATAAGGAGTTTTTAAGGTGAAAAATACAATCGTAAAAACAGGATTTCTTATCGCTGTATTGGCAATCTCAGCAGCAGCGTTTGCGCAGGAAGGCGCCAACATCGGTGAACTTGGTCAGGTTCCCGAACCTGTAACGCAAGTTACAACACAAGCATCATCTTCAACACCGCTGCTTTGGTGGATAGCGCCGATTTCTTCACTGGCTGCATTGTTCTTTGCTTATGTATTCTTTAAGCAAATGATGAATGCCGAAAAAGGCAACAAAACGATGGAAGAAATTGCCTCATACGTTCGCGAAGGCGCTTACGCCTATTTGTTCAGACAATATAAAGTAGTTACGATGATTTTCATTATCTTGGCCGTAATTTTCGCCGTTTTGGCATACTACGGGATACAAAATCCGTTTGTGCCGATAGCGTTTCTGACAGGCGGATTCTTCAGCGGCCTGTGCGGCTTCATCGGTATGAAAACCGCAACCAACGCATCGAGCAGAACCGCTCAGGGCGCGGTACACAGCCTTAACAGGGCATTACAGGTTGCTTTCCGCAGCGGCTCGGTTATGGGCTTGATTGTCGTAGGTTTCGGCCTTTTTGACATTGCATTATGGTATTTAATTCTCGACAAACTTGTTTACACTGCCGCTCATATGTCTGAAGGCTTTAGGCTCTTCGGTGTAACGCTGGTTCACGAGGGGATGGACCCAACCACTAAGTTAGTTGAAATCACTACAACAATGATTACATTCGGTATGGGCGCTTCGACACAGGCTCTTTTTGCACGTGTCGGCGGCGGTATCTTTACAAAGGCTGCTGATGTCGGAGCAGACCTTGTCGGTAAAGTTGAAGCCGGCATTCCGGAAGACGATCCGAGAAACCCGGCCACAATCGCTGATAACGTAGGCGATAACGTTGGCGACGTAGCAGGTATGGGCGCTGACCTCTATGAAAGCTATTGCGGCTCAATCCTGGCAACAGCCGCTCTCGGTGCTGCCCTGCCATTGACAGTTCTGTCTCAATATGGAATGGACCCGCTCAAGGCTGTTCTGGCGCCAATGATTGTAGCAGGCATCGGAACGGTTCTCTCAATTATCGGTATGTATATGGTACGCTGCAAAGAAGACGCAACGCAGAAAAATCTTCTCAGGGCTTTGCTGACCGGAACGCTGGGCAGTTCGGTTCTGATTCTCGTCGCCGTTGTCGGCTTAGTATATGCCGGCTGGATTAGCTGGGGCGTTTTCGGCTCAGTTATATCCGGTCTTATCGCAGGCGTGTTAATCGGCCAATTCACCGAATATTACACTTCCGATGAATATAAGCCGACAAGAGGCATTGCTGACCAGGCTCCGATGGGCGCAGCAACAGTGATTATCGACGGCTTCGCAACAGGTATGTACTCTTCAGGCCTGCCTGTACTTACTGTCGTAGCCGGTATTTTGTGTTCATACGCTTTCGCAGGCGGATTTACCAATATGGCAATGGGAATGTACGGCATAGGATTTGCCGCGGTCGGTATGCTCGCAACGCTGGGCATTACACTTGCGACTGACGCTTACGGCCCAATCGCTGACAACGCAGGCGGAAACGCTGAAATGAGCCACCTGGACAAGGAAATCCGTAAGAGAACCGATGCCCTGGATTCATTAGGCAACACAACCGCTGCAACAGGCAAAGGCTTCGCAATCGGCTCAGCCGCTTTGACAGCTCTTGCCCTTCTGGCCGCTTATATTGAAGAAGTTAGAATCTGGATAGGCAGAATGGCTGTTAAATCTGCTGACGGCCTTTATCAGGTCGGCAACATTTCTTTCTATACAGACCAAGTTGCTGATAAAGCACAGGCAAGTTTCGCCGCTCTTATTGTAAAAGCTCAAACCGCAGGACAGGTAATACCGGAACTGGTAAATGTCAAAACGGCTTCGCTTATGAGTTTCGTCGCTGCTTATGACTTGAATATCATCAATCCAAAACTTATTTCCGGTTTGTTCATCGGCTGTATGATGGCGTTTGTGTTTGTAGCGATGTCAATGAAGGCTGTCGGACGCGCGGCCGGCAAAATGGTTAATGAAGTTCGCAGACAGTTCAGAGAACATCCCGGCATTATGGCTGGAACTGAAAAGCCGAGTTATGCCGAATGCGTGGAGATTTCCACCGCAGCGGCTCAGAAAGAAATGATTCTGCCTTCTCTAATGGCAATTATCGTTCCTGTGCTGACCGGCCTGCTTCTCGGCGTTGAGGGTGTTATGGGTATGCTGGCAGGAAGCGTAGCCTGCGGTTTCGCACTGGCCGTTTCGCTCAACAACGCAGGCGGCGCATGGGACAACGCCAAGAAGTATATCGAAAAAGGCGCTCACGGCGGAAAAGGCTCCCCAGCTCATAAAGCCGCGGTTGTTGGCGATACAGTCGGCGACCCATTCAAAGACACTGCCGGACCAAGTATGAACATCCTGATAAAGCTGATGTGTATGGTTAGCGTGGTATTTTCCGGCGTTATAGTCAAATTCGCTCCGGCAATCTCGGAGTTTCTGCATTTAGGCAAATAGTTGACTTATACAGCAATTGAATGTATCCTATCGGGGTCGGGAATGCTTCTCGACCCCGTTTTTTTATGGAAAGACTAAATTGGCAAAAAAGAAAAGTACTGCAAAAAAGAAGACCGCTTTAACAGCAAAAAAATTCGTCCTCGAGGCGGCCAAAATCGCCATCGAAAGTAACTGCACCGACGTAGTTATACTCGACCTTACCGGCAAAAGCCCCGCAACCGATTATTTCCTCATCGCTACCGGCACAAGCAGCCGCCAGACCCGCACCGTCGCCGATGAGATTAAGGAATTCGGAGGACAGCATAATTTTAAAATCTTCGGCCGGGCAGGCTACGAACAAGGCAAATGGATACTCCTCGATTTTGTCGATGTAGTTGTCCATATCTTCGATGAGGAATTCAGACAATATTATGATTTGGAACTGCTCTGGGGAGATGCGGAAAAATTGAAGATTTAAAATTGAAAATTTAAAATTTGTATCTCTGTGCTCTCTGTGGCCTCTGTGGCTAAAATAAAAAACTCTGTGGCAAAAAATGAAAAGCGTAATTGAAATAATTTCAGAAAGAATCTCTGATGCCATCCAAAAGGCGACCGGCCAAAATATTCCTGCAATCGTAACAGCCGCAACAGATGCAAAATTCGGCGATTATCAAAGTAATAATGCCCTCGCGCTGGCGAAACAACTAAAAGCAAATCCCCGCCAGCTTGCCGAAAAAATCATCGCAGAACTGAAAGTTGACGATATCTGCCAAAAACCTGAAATTGCAGGAGCAGGATTTATAAATTTAAGATTGAAACCCGAATTTGTCGCGGAAAACCTGCTCAAAATAAACACCGATAAAGACCTCGGCCCAGAAAAAACAAAAAAGTCTCAAACTGTCGTTGTTGATTTCTCCGGCCCGAACATCGCAAAACAAATGCATGTCGGCCATTTGAGAAGCACAATCATCGGCGATTGTATCTGCCGAATGTTGGAGCAGGCAGGCTATAATGTCATCCGCCAAAACCACATCGGCGACTGGGGCACACAGTTTGGAATGCTTATCGCATATTTTAAATTAGAATGGCCTTATGTTGATGAAGATTATTCAAAAGTAGAAATAAATGACCTTGAGCAATTTTATAAAAATGCAAAACAACGATTTGATAATGATGAAAATTTTGTTGCTGTTGCACATCAACAAGTAAGAAGGTTGCATCAATCTGATCCTGCAACAATGGAGCAATGGAAACATATTGTAGACGAATCACGTAAACATTATTTACCTATTTATAAAACATTAGATGTAAATTTAAAAGTTGATGATGAATGTGGTGAAAGTTTTTATAAAGATATGCTTGCTGATGTTGTCAATGACTTAAAAAAAGTCGGTATTGCTATCGAATCTGAAGGTGCGATTTGTGTATTTCCAGAAGGTTTTAAGACAAAAGAAGGCGAGCCTTTGCCTTTTATCATTCAAAAATCCGATGGGGCTTTCCTTTATGCTACAACAGATTTGGCGGCCATTCGATACAGGGTAAACGAATTAAAGGCTGATGAAATTATTTACGTAACCGATGCAAGGCAGAAACTGCATTTTGAAATGCTCTTTGCAGTTGCGGAAATGGCGGGTTGGGTAAAGAATACAAAGCTCGTTCATATTACTTTCGGTTCAGTCCTCGGCGAAGACGGCAAACCGCTTAAAACACGCTCGGGCGAAAATGTAAAATTAAAAGAATTACTTGATGAGGCTGTAAAAAGAGCAAAACAAGTCGTCCAGGAAAAAAATCCTGAACTGTCGGACAACAAAAAAGAAAAAATCGCTCAGGCCGTCGGAATTGGCGCCGTAAAGTATGCCGATTATTCGAATAATCGAACGAGTGACTATATTTTCAGTTTCGATAAGATGCTTGCGTTCGACGGCAATACTGCCCCTTATATGCAGTATGCCTATGCCCGAATTAAATCAATAATGCGAAAAGGGCAAATTGATACCGCAGAATTGAAAGATATAAAGGAAATTCACCTTAACGAATCAGCAGAATTTGAGCTTGCAAAGCAGCTTATCAGGTACGGCGAGGCGTTTAATTCGGCAATTGCTGATTTTAAGCCTAATTTCCTGACAAGTTATCTCTATGAACTGGCCGCCAAATTCAGCGCGTTTTATAATGCCTGTCCTGTACTTGACGCGGGGCCGAAAATCAGGCCATCGAGACTTTTGCTTTGCGAACTGACTGCAAGGACAATTCAGCACGGCCTTGAAACCCTGCTCGGCATTAAGACTATTGAAAGAATGTAAGAAGAAACTTATGAAGATTTTGAATCATTCATTTACTGTCAGTACGGGCAAACGCTGTGAATTTGTCGATATCACGGGTAAAGTCGAAAAAGCGGTAGCCGAGGCTGGCATATCCGAAGGCACTGCTGTCGTTTATTGTCCTCATACAACAGCGGCGATAACCATCAATGAAAATGCCGACCCTGATGTGGTACACGATATTCTGCTGACGCTTTCGGCTCTTGTGCCCAAAGACAGAGCCGGCTACCAGCACTCCGAGGGCAATTCCGACGCTCACGTCAAAAGTTCAATTGTCGGATGCAGCGAAACAATACTCATCAACAACGGGCAAATGCTGCTGGGCACCTGGCAGGGAATTTATTTTTGCGAATTTGACGGTCCGAGAAGAAGAACGGTCATCGTCCAGATAACAGGACAATAAACGCCACTTTTGCTTAAAAACCAACCCGATTATATCAGCGGAAAAGCTCTGCGCAAAAAAATGGCGAGACGGTCAAAGTGGCTGGGGGGGAACCACTGTTTTGACACTGCCTCGCCGAGGTTCGTTAAGCTGCTTTGCGCAGCATATTTACAACTTAAGTATTATATCAATTTTAAAGAACAAAGTCAATGGAATTTCCTGCTACCCATACATCCTATAAAATCAGAATCCAAACGGTCTGTCAAGCCCTTTATCGTAAAAAAATGCGGAAACTTTAGGCTTGAATTACATTTTTTTACGCCTTAGATTATGTGTGTTAATTTGTTGAAACAAGATAAAATAATGGGGAATTCTCCTATACGTTTTGACAGGAAGCGATAATATATGACTAAAAGAAGCGATTCGGCCGTTGCCGAAAAAATAACAAACACCGCCAGGACTATTCAGGATAAGATTCTAAAAAAGCAAAAACCGACTATGTCCACGCCTGTCCGCTCGCTCGGCAACGTTAAATACCGCTCGGACGATGGACATTTTGAAATCCTCGGTAAAAACAAGGTCAGAACCCTGACGGTAAGTACGGTTAAAACCTTCGCTCAGACCCTGAAAATGATGTCGCTTTCGAAGGAGCTTATCGAAAAAAGCGATATGGCCACAAAAAGAGAGGCTTATTACATCTCAAAAAACTGGGGCAAGGCGGGCTTTACCGAACAGCCTGAATCCGACACGATAATGGACGACGTCGAGGCAATGTTCGGCGTCAATCGCGAGCAGCTCAAATTTATCCCAGAGGAAAAAGGCGGCGAGGTTGCCGGCAAACTTATCGTCATAGACTCCGACGCCAAAGGGGCCAAACTGAAAATCGACTGCACACGGTTCGGCTCCGGCTCATATTCCATTCCAATTGATGTCGAGGAACTCGATTTTTCAAGCAACGCTAAATTCATTCTCGCTATCGAAACAGCCGGTATGTTTCAAAGGCTCGTCAAATACGACTACTGGGACAAAAACAATTGCATCCTTATCAGTATGGGCGGCGTTCCGACCCGAGCATGCAGAAGATTTATCCGAAGGCTCTCGGACAAACTTAAAATACCTGTTTATGCTTTTGTCGATGGCGACCCTTACGGTTATTTCAATATTTACAGAACGCTTAAAGTCGGCTCAGGCAATGCCGCACACCTTAACGAATTTTTTTGCGTTCCAAAATCAAGATTTCTCGGCGTAACCCCGCAGGATATTATCGACTACAAGCTGCCGACGCATCCGTTGAAGGACGTGGATATAAAACGGGCTAAGGATGCCCTGAAAAACGACCCGTTTGTGAAACATCACAAGCCCTGGCAGGCTGCGATGAATCAGATGCTGAATATGGGTGTTCGTGTCGAGCAGCAGGCCTTCGCAAAGCACGGTCTCGATTACGTCGTAACCGAATATCTGCCGCGGAAACTCAAAAACACGGCAAAGTTTTTGCCATAAACACTATCGATTATACGAATGAATAAAATCGCTGACAATCTGCAAAAGGTTCGTAACAACATAGCCGCTGCCTGTGCCAGATGCGGACGAAAAGATTCTGAGATAACGCTTGTCATCGTAACAAAATCAGCTAATTTCGACGCCATAAAGCAGGTTGTTCATCTCGGATGCACTGACCTCGGCGAAAACAGGGTACAGCATCTGAAAATTACTGCTGACGATATCGAAGCTTTTCTGAAACAGAATCCCTCCGACCCTGCCCTGCCGCAGAAAATCAACTGGCATATGATAGGACATCTTCAGCGAAACAAAGTCCGTCAGCTATTGAGAAATTCAGAAATTATCCATTCGGTTGACACGCTTCGTCTCGCTGAGGAAATAAGTAAAAATGGTGAAAAACTCGGTATCTGCCCCAAAATCCTGATGCAGGTAAATTGCTCAGAAGAACCCCAGAAATACGGCGTTCCGGTAGGCGCTGCCATTCATCTTGCCGAGCAGATTGTTACAATGCCAAACATCAAACTCGTTGGCCTTATGACTATGGCCCCTCTTACCCTCAACAAGGATATTGCAAAAGCCTCTTTTGTCCGCGCACATGAGTTGTTCGAAGAAATTAGCGGAGAAAAAATCGCAGGACCCGATTTTGTACACCTCAGTATGGGAATGAGCCAGGACTACGAAATCGCCATTGAATACGGCGCTACAATCCTGCGAATCGGCTCAGCGATATTCGCCTGACGGCACTATACCTGCTGCTGCGGTTTTTTCGCTATCGGCCAATTTGAAAACGCAAGAATACATAGCATTATTATCGTGCCGAAAGGCGCTAATATCAGCAGGCTGAATGCCCCACTATATCCGGTTTTTGAAAAAATCCGCCACCAAAGAAAAATTTTAAACAAAAACACGCCGAAGAAAAACATCCCGAAAATCACAAAGAACACTAACATAAATGGCGCCGCTACACACGCTGGATTTATACCGCATTGCTGCATATTTAACCCTCTCAAATTTACCCGCCTAAAGCGGAAATTATTATCAAAGACCGATAAAATCTTAATATATTTAACATTTGCGGTCAAGTGCCCCTTTTGAACATAAGTCGGGCCATAAAACTGTCGAAATAAGCTTGTATTAAATAAATTGCAGACAAAAAATGACAGAAATTCTTACAAAACCAACTAAAAACACGATAGATACTATTGACGTTCTGGTCATCTGCGATGGAGGAACTATTAGTCCCCAAATCCAAAAAATTCTCGATAATGAACATTTCAGCTGGCAAAACACTGACTGCAATACCCTCCTGGAAACAGCATTTAACCTCGGAAAAGTTGGAACAGCCATAATTGATACGGAATCCGCGACAGACTACAATGAAGAAAAATGGCTCGAAATTGCTGAGATGCTGGACAAAGCAAATATCCCGACCGTACTTTATGGAAATACTAATAATCTCGACATAAATAAATTCGAAATGCTCAACGTAATCAAAAAAACATCTGCCCGGCAGATTATTCCTGTGATAAAAATCAGCAATATCTATCACAAACGCACCACCGCAATTAAAAATCACAATCCAGATGTTTCGGCCAAAGACAATCACGCTCAACAACTCGAAAACCAGTTAAAAATGGCCGGTGCAGTTCAACGCGATTTCCTTCCGCAAGTATTGCCGGACAGCAATAGAATTAAATGGGCCGTAACTTTTATGCCCGCCGACTGGGTCTCAGGCGATATCTACGATATCGCAAGACTGGATGAACAGAATATAGGATTTTATCTGGCTGACGCCGTAGGGCACTCTATGCCGGCTGCCCTGCTGACTATGTTCCTCAAACAGTCGATTCAAATGAGACAAACACTTGGCAACGAGTATAAAATCTTTTCGCCTCTGAATGTAATAGACAGTCTCCACCAGAAGATGTATGCCCAGCATTTAAGCGGCTGCCAGTTTGCGACCTGCTGCTATTGCCTGCTGAACACGCAGACGCTGAATTTATCTTACTGCAGAGCCGGCCACCCGTATCCGATTCTGATAAGGAAAAACACTCCGCCGCAGCAGCTCCAGACAACAGGTTCGCTGCTTGGCGTTTTTGACAATGCTCATTTCGAACAAGCCTCGATTCAGCTCGAAGCCGGCGATAAATTGCTTTTATACTCCGATGGCGCTGAACCTTTTATCGGTGCAGTTGAAGAGAATGGTCAGCCATTTAAGTTGAATAGCCATTTCCTCCAGATTGCAAATCTGCCGGCCTCCCAGTTAACTTCGGAATTCGAATCGTTCATCCGGCAAAACAAAGACTTGGCTGAACCTGATGATATTACCCTGATAGTGCTTGAAATCCTGTAAATTAAACCGGCAACGAAATCTCAAAAAATCATACCGATGACATACCTCGTGCTGATTATTATATCTACAAAAACAGCGGGATATATGACAAGCATTCTTGTACTATGCCAGGCAAGATTTGCCTGAGCGATATAAGAAACAAGTAAAATTGCTGCAACGCCGACGCCATACAGCCCGATGGCTTGAGGAAAAGTACCTGATTTGCTCGTCAGCAAAACGTTAAGCAAAATAACCGAAAATAAAATCGCCACCAATGTCAGTAGCCATTTTGAATCCGCTGCACCGGCAAGAATCAGGGTCTCGAGTCCTTCGGCGATCATTAAAGAACAAAACAGCACAGGTATAGATGCCCATACGACAGGCGGCACGTTAAGAAAAGGCCTGGAAAACGCGGCTAAAAAAGCTACGGCAAACAGCATCATTGTCCATATTCTCCTGGTCTTAATCAGAAGGATAAAACCCATAATCAGTCCCGCCATGGGCACATGATAAAAACCTGGCGAAAAAATATCAGGTTTTACACCGGTCGGATTTATAATCCCAGCCATGCTTTGAATTGTAAGAAAGGTATGTAATGGTATTGGGTAGAGACGCATTCCCGCAGCAACTTCATAAGCGGATAAAATAAAAAAAATCGGCAGCATAAGAAACAGACCCGAGAAAACTGCGACAACTTTCGGCTCGAATTTTGCCCAGTGGTAGAAATAAACAGCCGGTATAAAAAACCACGGCAGAAAAGCGTTGACCATGCCCGCGGCCGGATGGTAACAGAAAAAAGAACAGGCAAATGTACCAAAACCAAAAACCGCACCACCGGCAAGAGACGCGAAAAATGAAAGTACCCATCTCCTGCTCAGGATAAAAACCCCGGCCGCTCCTATAACAGATGCGACAGGCCAGAGAAACTGGGTAGTTGAAAGTTTTTGAGTATAAGGATAGAAGAGCCAGCCGGCAAACGCCGCATAAATTATTACCGCCGCTGGGAACGAAATAAAGATCGGAGGCCTTTTGTTCATTACCAGACCTTTCCCTTATTTTATTATTACGTTTCCATTTCCCCTACGGATAGTGCCTATTTTATACACCGTCTCGCCGTATGAACGCAACTTTTTTATCACCGAATCGGCAAAATCTTTCGCAACTACAAGCACATAACCGATTCCCATATTAAATACGCGAAACATTTCCTCTTCCTCGACAGGACCGTTTTTCTGCAGAAAATCAAAAACGGGCTGTTTCTTCCAGCTCGATTTATCCAAAACCACATCGCAGTTGGAGGGAACTACTCGCGGAACATTGCCCGGCAGGCCGCCGCCTGTAATATGAGCCATCCCATGGACAACTTGCTTCACTTTATACTGCGAAAGCAGCTTTATTATCGGACGAACATAAATCTTTGTAGGAGTCAATAAGCAGTTGCCTATCGATTCATTGCCCAGCTCAGCTATTCTTTCCTCAGGTTTTAATTTTAATTTTTTGAAACAGATATGTCGTGCAAGGGCAAAACCATTACTGTGCAGTCCGCTCGAGGCAAGGCCCAGAACAACATCGCCCACTTCAATTTTTGAGCCGTTAATGACCTTGCTTCGCTCCGCTATGCCGACGGCAAATCCTGCCATATCAAAATCATCCTTTTTATAGATGTCCGGCATTTCGGCTGTTTCTCCGCCGATAAGCGCACAGTTGGCAATCCGGCAGGCGGCAGCAATACTTTCGACAAGTTCGGCCACTTTTTCAGGTTCAAGTTTATCCAGCGCTATATAATCGAGGAAGAACAGCGGTTCGGCACCCATCACGAGCATATCGTTGACATTCATCGCGACAAGGTCGAAACCCAGCGTATCGAATTTTTTCATATCTCTTGCGACCAGCATTTTTGTACCGACCCCATCGGTACATGCTGCCAGGACTGGGTTTTTATAATTTTTTTTGAATATCTTTTCGTCATAGTCGAGGCGAAACAGACCTGCGAAACCCCCATGGATATCGATTACCCGCGGGCCAAAAGTGCTCTGCACAGATGAGCGAATCCTTTCTACCATCTCGTCATTGGCGTCGATATTGACGCCTGATTTGGCATAGGTAATGTATTCAGTCATTACAATTGCGCCGGTTCGTCTTCGAAAAGCTGCATTTGGTATCGTTCCATCGTAAATTTGTTCACTACCGTTTGAACAGGAATCCGATAATTTCCCGTCCAGCAGGCCGTACAGTAATGCTCCTTGGGCAAAGAAGCACAGGATAGCATCCCTTCAAGTGAAATATAACCAATGCTGTCAACATCAAGAAATTCCTTTATCTGCTGCATATTTCTCTCATTAGCAAGTAATTCCTGTTTTGTGGGAAAATCCACGCCGTAAAAACAGGGGAATTTTACAGGCGGACAGCTTACCCTCATATGAACTTCCTTTACACCGGCCTGCCTGAGAGCATTGATTTTGCCCCTTGTGGTTGTGCCGCGGACTATTGAATCGTCAACAACTATAACACGTTTGCCTTTAATAACTTCGGCAACTACGGCAAGCTTAAGCTTGACCGCAAGGTCTCGCATGTCCTGAGTCGGAGAAATAAAAGTTCTGCCGATATAATGGCTTCTGATAAACCCCATATCAAATGGTATTCCGCTCTGCCGCGAATAGCCGATAGCGGCTGAAGTGCCGGAATCGGGAACGGGTATAACAACATCAGCCTTGACCGGATGCTCTTTGGCAATCTGGGCGCCGAGTCTTTTTCTGAATTCGTGGACATTTTCTCCGAAGATATTGCTGCTCTGTTTGGCAAAATATACATGCTCAAAAATACAATGTGCCGGCGTGACACTTCCCGGCTTGACAAAATATCTGCTGCTCAAGCCCTGTTCACTTAAGGTTACAATTTCGCCCGGAGCAACATCCCTGATATATTCTGCTTCAATAGTGGCAAATGCGCAGGTCTCGCTTGCAACGCAGTAAGCCCCGGCTTTTGTTTTGCCGATGCACAAAGGTCTTATGCCGTAAGGGTCCCTTGCCGCTTCAATTCTGTCTGGAAATAGAAAGAGCAGAGAATATGCTCCCTGCAGATGATTAAGAACATGGCCCAGCGGGTCCGGCTTTGCTACATGCGACGGTTTCGCTAAGAGATGAATAATAATTTCAGTGTCGTTTGTGGTTTTAAATATATGACCATAGGCCTCGTATTCGTCACGAAGCAGTGAGGCGTTGATTAAATTTCCATTATGAGCGACGGCAACCTGTCCGCGTGAATATTCGCTCAGCAGCGGCTGGGCGTTGGCAAGATTTCGCGAGCCGGTCGTTGAATAGCGAACGTGGCCGATTGCTATCGGGTTTCTGAGCATACCGAGTACATCTTTTCCGCCTCGGAAAACTCTGGTGACGTGTCCCATACCGGTATGAAGGGAAATTGCCTGGCCGTTGCTTGAGGCAATGCCTGCCGATTCCTGGCCGCGATGCTGGAGACTGTGAAGAGCGAAAAATGTCTTATCAACAGCCTCGGCATCGCCAAAAATCCCGAAAAGACCACAGTTTTCTTTTTTGTCCATAAATATTACCCAGATAAAAAGTTAGAACCGCCGCGGCATTTGTGAAAATCATGCCTTTTGAAGTGCAATCAGTGTATCCAAACAGAGGCTCTAAGTCAAGCAGGAAGGAAATCCAGAAAAATTAAAAAAGAGAATATTGAGAAATTATTGCAAAAATAAGGATTTATCTGTATTTTATAGACTATCAACAGTTTGTTCGAAAAGGATTTTGCCAGATGCCTATGACGAGGATAAGGCCAAAGGTTGTTGTAGTCGGCAACATATACGTTGATATGGCGATACGCTGTGAGCAATTCCCTGCCACTTCAGAAGTTGCGTTAGGCAGCGGTTTTTCCTGTATCCCGACCGGCTGCGGTCTAAATCAGGCGATACAGGCGTCACTTTGCGGCTGTGAAGTCTACCTCGTAGGTAAAGTGGGTAAAGACCAGTTCGGACAAATGGTAAAAAACAACCTGGCGGACTTCGGTATCAACTGCGATTTTATTTTCGAAGCTGAAGCGAAAAATACCGGCGTAACCGTCTCGTTTGTCAATAGCACCGGGGCAAACCGCACCGTCGTTTCCGAAGGCGCTAACAGGGCCCTTGTGCCCGGCGATATTAAGGGGGCCGAATTTGAAAAACTCATTTCCTCCGCAAATGCCTGTCTTGTTAATGGTCAGTTACCCTCGGATTTTGTGTCTGCCGCCATAAGGGCAGGTAAACTTTCGCATACAAAAGTTATACTCGACCCTTCTTTATCGGGCGAGCAGTTTCAGCGGCAAAGCGTCGAACTGCCGATGGATTATTATACGGCTGATATTATAGTACCAAATTTTGCCGAGGCCGCCGAGTTGAGCACCGCTCAAAACCATAATATTCACAACGCAAAACTCATCGGCTCAGACCTTATCGCCCGCGGCGCAGGCTGTGCCGTAATCAAGCTCGGCAGACGTGGTGCATTAGTTGTCGACAAAAACGGCGCAGACCATATTAAGCCGTTTGAGGTAAAATTCGTTGACCATACAGGCTGCGGAGACGCCTTTGACGGCGCGCTTGCCGCAAGCTGCGCGGTCGGCGATGAAATAAGAAAAGCCGTCAAATTCGCTTCTGCCGCCGGAGCTTTGGCCTGTTCAAAATTCGGCTCGCAGGAATCGCTGCCGAAAAAAGAGGAAATAATCGAGCTGCTGCAGACTTTGCCGTAATTAGAATAACAGTTTAACCGCTGCCGCGGCGGCAAGAATTTGCATAATTATATTAAACCACTTCTGAGGCACTTTTTTAAGGATAATTATTCCTGCAACCGCTCCAACAACAATCAACGGCAGCATAACAATATCCGCAGCGGCAGATTCGAGCGTTATTCTGCCTTCGGACATAAATATCGGGACCTTGAGCCAATTGAGAATCAGGAAAAACCAGGCGCTTGTGCCGATAAATTCGAGCTTGGGCAATCTCATCGCCAGAAGATAAATAATCATAATCGGTCCGGCGGCATTGGCAAGCTGAGTCGTAAGCCCCGCGAAAAAACCCATTGCAACGGCAAACAGCCAATGATGCGGCAGCCTGGAATCTTCCTGCCGCCTTATATCTCTAATGTAATTCAAGACCAGCATTAGAATTACAATCACGCCTATTACAGGGGCGAGTTGAGCGTCGGTAATACGTCTGATTACAAAAGTTCCTGCCGCCACACCGAAAAGAGCGGCTGGAAGAAGTTTTATAATGTGCTCCCATTTAGCGTGGTGATGGTAAAACCCTACTGCGAACAAATCGCCGGTCGTCAGCATCACCAAAAGCAGACCTGTCGAACTGCCGGCTGGAAAAAATGACGCCATAAGAGGCACAACAACAATTCCCATACCCGGCAGACCTGTTTTGTTTATACCGACACAGACCGCGCATATACACAATATCAGCCATTGGACAAAAGTGTAATCCTGCGGTAATAAATTTATAAAACCTGAGAGCATAATAAAGGAATCTTATCAGTTTGATTAAATAAAGGCAAAAAAAATGGCTGTATAATAAGTTCTATTACACAGCCGCTTTTTTAGTTGGTCTATTTATTTTTACTGCTTTACAGGTGCGTTTGCATCAGTGACTTTACATCCTGTTGTCTTTTTCGCACAGCAGGGCTTCTTGTCTTTCATTGGGCAGCCTTTGGGAGTGTTTGCATCAGCAACAGTGCATTTGCCCATTTTCTTCACGTCGCAGGACTTGGCGCTTTTCATTGAGCAGCCTTTTTTGTCTTTCATCGGACAATTCTTCATAACGTTTGGGTCAGCGGCACATTTCTTTGCCATTTCAGCGCTGCATTTATTTTCAGCCTTTTTAGCACAGCAGGGTTTTTTACCGTTCTTTGGACAGGCTTTCTTATCTTTCATTGGACAGATTTTAGCGGCATTCGCATCCGCAACTTTACCTGCCATATAGGTCCTTGAGCTGGTTTTCAGTGCCTGGTCGCCTGACTTGGCCTGTTTTTCGCAGCCGTAACCTATTACCATCAAAGCTGCTAACGCTAAAACAGACATAACCAGTAAACTTTTAGACGATTTATACATTATCTATCCTTTCAAAAAGAGGTTTTTGTATTACGCAGCTTGTTAATACTGCCAAGACAGTAAATTAGTTCGCAAAAATCCCACAATTATATTTTCGGCTTGTTGCCGAGGTATTCTGTTTTTGGCAGCCAGCCGGCCAATGGCAGTGCATATTCGACAAATGCCTGTGTTACACCGTTACCGTTTTTGTTAATAAATTCATTAGGCATCGACTTTGTCTTTCCAGCAACATTGGCAAGTTCTGTCCTGAACAGTTCGACTCCGTAATTTCTGCCGTTGCCGGTTCTCTTCATCGCGACAGAGCCGTTGAGATTTGTCATCGCAAGTTTAACCGCTTCAGCGCCGCATCGGCGAGCTTCGGATGCGTCAACAGACGACTGCAGGCCTGCAAAACTCCTCTGCAGATAACCGAACGTATCGGCTCGAACACGTTTAACCTTCAGTTTCGCCTTTATCCGCATCGCCAGGTAGTCTGCCAATGCGCCTGTGCCGGAAAGCTGAACGTTGCCGTGCGAGTCGTACTCGTCCGTCTTGGTAATTTTCTCCGCCCAGGTCTTGTGGTCGGTATCGCTTATTCCTTCGCTCACCGCGATGACGCATCTGCCGAGCTTTGTATAAACTGTCTCTATATCGGAAAGAATCTTTTCCATTGATATAGGTCTTTCCGGCAGATAAATCAAATGCGGCCCGTCATCATCTCTCTGTTTGCCGAGAGCCGCGGCAGCGGTAAGAAAGCCTGCGTGCCTGCCCATAACGCAATCTATCTTTATCCCCGATAGTGCCCTGTTGTCCAAATCGTCGCCCATAACGGCGCAAGCGACAAATTTTGCCGCTGTGCCGAAGCCGGGACAGTGGTCTGTAACAAGCAGGTCGTTATCAATTGTCTTTGGAACATGAAACGCCCGTAAATCGAATCCGATTTCCTGTGCCATTCTATTTATGAGGAAACAGGTATTGGCCGAATCGTTGCCGCCGATATAGAAAAAGTAGCGGATATCCCGTTTCTTGAATACATCAAAAATCTTTTTGCAGTATTCAACATCCGGCTTGTCCCTGCTTGAACCCAGCGCCGATGATGGACTTGCCGCGACTGTTTCAAGGACATCGGCAGAGATTTTCTTAAGGTCTATAAAATCTTCTTTTACGATGCCGCTTACCGCGTGAATAGCACCGTACAGATTTTTAATTTCTGAATGTTTCTTAACTTCTTCAATAACACCGACTAAAGACGCATTTATAACGCCTGTCGGCCCGCCGGACTGGCTGACAATTGCGTTTGCTTTCGGGGCACCTGACATCTTTTAAACCTTTCAAACTTAAATCTTAACTTCTTTATGGACAGGCCATTATACACATTTAACCGCCTACGACAAGCGGAAACTGACTTTACATAACCTCGGCTCTCGTTTAGGATTATAGAAAACCGTCGATTTTAAGGAAACAGTATCTATGAAAATCGGGATAATCAGCGACACTCACGACCATCACGCAAACGTCCTAAAAGCCGTTGAAATCTTTAAAAATGAAAACGTTCAGTACATCCTGCACGCAGGCGATATCGTTTCTCAGTATACCGCAAAGGCTTTTGGGGATGTAACGAACGCCAGGTTTATCGCCATTTTCGGCAATAACGACGGCGAAAAACATATGCTTAAAAACGTAATAGAGGGTTTCGGCGGCGAAATCCACCACGACCCATATCACGGCAAAATAGCAGACAAAAAGATTTTCCTGACACACAAGCCCAGCCTTGTAGACGAGGCTGCCGCAAGTGGAAAATACGACATTATCATTTACGGCCACACGCACTTCAGGGACATCAGGACTGTCGGCGTAACGCTGATTATAAATCCCGGCGAAGCGACCGACTGGGTATGCGGCAAAGGAAACCTCGTAATACTCGACCTCGACAGCTTAAAAATAACAGAAAAAGAACTTTAATAATTTAAATCAGCATCCCTGCGATTGTCGCCGTCATAAAACAGGCCAGCATCCCAGCTATCATCGATTTAAAACCCAGCGTCGCGAAATCCGTTCGTCTTTCCGGAACAAGCGTGCTCAAGCCCCCTATTAAAATAGCAATCGAGCCGAAATTCGCAAAACCGCAAAGTGCGTAAGTCGCTATCGTAAACGAACGCGGAGAAATCACATCTTTATATTTAACAAGGTCGAGATAAGCAATGAATTCATTAAGTACCGTTCTTTTGCCGAGCAGCGACCCGACTATCGAGGCGTCTTTCCATTCGACCCCCATAATCCAGGCCAATGGCGAACAGAACCAGCCGAGGATTCTTTCGAGCGTAAAAGGCTGGCCCCTGAAACCCGGCAGAAACGAAAATAGCCAGTTCACAAGGGCGACAAACGCGATAAAGCAAATCAGTACTGCCGCGATATTGATTGCCAGCTTGACACCGTCAATGGCACCGCGACAGGCCGCCTCAAGAACATTTACATCCTGTTTGGGAATTTTGACTTTTACCGTACCTTTTGTCTGGGACTGCTCGGTTTCCGGCACCATTATCTTGGCTATAACCAGCGCAGCGGGGGCAGATATTATCGAGGCCGTCAGCAGATGTCCCGCATCTGCGCCAAAACCTGTGTATGCGACCAGAAGAGCGCCGGAAATCGTCGCCATTCCGCCGGTCATCATCGCCATAATTTCAGAACGGGTCATAGTGTTTATGTAGGGCCTGATTACCAGCGGCGCTTCAGCCATTCCCATAAAAACATTGGCCGCCGAGGCCAAAGACTCCGAGCCTGCGGTATCCATAACGTAAACCATTATTCTTGCCATAAACTCGACGATTTTCTGCAAAATGCCGAGATGGAACAATACTGTCATAAGGGAAGAAACAAAAATAATGGTTGGCAGAACTGAAAACGCGAATGGATGTTCTTTGAAATTCTCGCCGAATACAAACTCTGACCCTGCCGCGGAAAAACCGATAAGTCTTGTTATAAGAATCCGTATGCCGTTGAAAATAACTTCTCCCGGCCCGGTGCGTAAAATAATAACCGCAAGTGCAAGCTGTAAAATAATTCCGCTGACAATCAGCCGCCAGTTCATTTTCCTGCGGTTATCGGAAAGCAGCCACGCCAGAAAAACCATTACAAATAGACCGGCGAAACTTATCAATCTGGGCATAAAATCACTCCATAATTAACCGCAAACAATATAAAAGGATAGAACTGGCAAATCAATCTCTAAATAGCATTTGCCGCTTTAATTGCCTTTTCGGAATGTGCCGATATGATCACCGTGGTTCAACATCTTTACACGCGTAAGTATGCCTACACCGGCTTTTTGGCTATACCAGAAATCCTGTAAAACAGGAAAGCCCTTATCAAGGGAGAAATTTCCCCCGTCTGCATCGCCGATATTATAACCCGGCCCGAGACTAAAAATCACCCATTTTACAGGACTTTTTTTCCTGTCTGAATATGGAACAAGCACATTGTCTGTTTTTTCTGGAAAGCTGGTAGGCATATAAAGAGTGAAGTCTTTATAAGCCGAACCTGAGTAGTCATATTGCGGTCCGGGCGCCATATATTTATAGGTGTGTCCGGGGTAAAATTTATCTTCAATATTACTAAAAAGGATTGGTTTTTTTTTGCTGCCTCTTGTGCCGCCCTTTGGAATATACCCGCCTTTTACCAACTCGTGCGGCAAAGCATAATAATGTCCCTGTTCCTGACAGTCCCATCTTACGGGGGGCCAGGAGTTGTTGCTGAATTCGTACACTTCAAGGGCAAGGCCTATCTGTCCAAGCTCCTGATTAACCACCAGAATTTTAGCCTGCAGTCTTGCCCTTGAAATCGCAGGGGACAAAATCGCCAGCAACATCGCTATAATCGCTATAACAACGAGCAATTCGATTAATGTAAAACCTTTTGGATTTTTACGGTATAGTACATTCATAGAACGAAGAGTTAGAACATTTAAGCCAGTTTTGTGCCATAATAGCAAAGTCTATAAAATCAACAACACAGTCTTTGTTGATATCGCCTGCGAAATAACCATTCAACCCGCAATTATCGGTCAATACGCTGCCGTTGCCGTCATAATTTACAACCCATATCCTATAGCCGGCTTCGTAGTCGGCAGACTCCTGGTCGAATATGCCAATCAAGTCAATTTGGCCTGTCGGTGCAGAATACTGCGAAAAACCGGGGCCGCGGCCAAGTTTGAGTGGAAATGTTCGGCCGGTAGAATCCTTTATCGTCATTGTATTATCTATTCCCCATGTCCCGCTGGAAATATTAATATCATTTACTCTTACAAGCACTCCCTGATAATGCTCACAGCCTGCTGCCGCCGTATAGTCGAAGATAAAACTATCATTCGAATCTTTTACCATATTCAGAGTTATCACATTCGGCTCGGGTAGTCCCGCATCCGGGTCAATCAGGTCTATCGTAAAATCATAATTAGGGTCAGTCGTATGTCTTTCGTTTATGTTGGTTTTACCGTTATAAAATTTCAGCAGGCCCGTTATCTTAATCCTGTCTCCCGGATGAAATTCGTAGTTGCCGTTCGGATCATTTGAAATCCTGTCAAGCTCATCTGCCCATTGCTGGTCGGAATATGTACCACCGCCCCAGTTGTTTTTTCGCATATAGATTGCCGTACCTGCATGGTCGCCGCCTTCACCTTGAACATAAATTTGCCACTGGGCGGCAGTACCTGTGATGTCAACCATATATTCCGGCCTGTTCAAAATAATACCTTCTACTGTAATTTTGTTCATCGTCTCCAAATCTGGATGAATACCGTATCCATCTTCATCAACCGCCTGAACATTACTGTGCGTCTCTGCAAAACAAAAAGTTGTAAATAAAAACAAAACTACACAAGCTGCTCTTCTACTTTCGCTCATTATCTTCCTTTCTCCTGAAAAAAATCAAAATCATCTGCGCATAAAAAAACAAAAATCGTGCTACTAACCGATAAGATACAGCAGCCTGTTTATCCCTGCAAGAAAAAATGTGGAAAAACCAAAAAAAATGTGTAAAATTACCCAATACTACTATATGGAAAGGTGTATAAGTGCCGATGAACAAGCCATTTGTTGAACTTTTAAACGAAAAACCGCAGCATCAGCCTCTTTTGACGGGGATACCCCAGACCAGCGGAATGCGCTCGGGAAAGGTAAACCTTCTGCCAGGCGCCGATTGCGGCCAACATTCCACAGAAGCAAACGAGGAAATGCTGGTTTTCCTTTCCGGAAAAGGCCGGGCAGTTATCGGAGATAGCAAAACCCTCGAAGTTGGTATAGGCAAAATCACCTATATTCCTCCATATACGGTACATAATATAATAAATGATTCAAACGAACCTTTGTGTTATATTTATTGCGTGGCTCCGGTGAACGGAAAAGGAGAACAAAAATGAGTGATATAGAACGCATAGGTGTTTCTCTTGAAACTGCGCTGCTGAAGGTATTTGACAAGGTTATCGGTGAGAAAGGCTATAAAAACCGTTCGGAAGCGATTCGCGACCTTATTCGCGAGGATTTATCGAAACAGAAAATCGAACACAAAAAAGCCCCCGCCATCGGTGCGGTTTTTCTTGTTTATGACCACCATACCGCTCATATTTCAACTGTATTTAAAAAACTGCAGCACCATAGACCCATTAAGACGATTTCCTGCATTCATGTTTATATCGATAGTCATAACTGCCTTGAAGTTCTCCTGCTTAGGGGCCTGGCCTGCGATATAAATAAGGCTGGCGAAAAAATGATAAGTCTGCGGGGCGTAAAACACGGCTATATAAATCTTGTAGCTATTGAGAACAACAAGCACTGACCGCTGTCAGCTGTGAATCAGCAGATAAGCTCTTAACACCTCTGCCACGCTCCAGGCCTGCGCGAACGCCCCTCGCGGTTCGTATGGTGAATCCCCATCAAATATCTCGCTAATACTGCCTATACAGCCATCGCTTCTTAAATGCTCAATAAGCGGTTGGAGCCAGCCGGCACAGGTATTCTTACTTTGTTTGCTGTGATTATTAATCTTCAGATACGCTTCGATAAAAGGCCCAATCAGCCATGCCCAGACCGTGCCCTGATGATATGCGCTGTCCCGCTCCTCTGGTCCTCCCTCGTATTTTCCCTTGTATTTTTTGTCGCTTATAGTAAGTGTTCTAAGGCCGAAAGGAGTCAAAAGATTTTCTTCCACGCAATCCGTCACCGCCTTTTGCTGCTGGCTGCTTAAGGGTGAAAATGGAAGCGAAACCGCCAATATCTGATTGGGTCTTATGCTCGTATCTCTAAAATCGTCTGTTACGCAGTCATAAAGATATTGCCCCTCCTGATACCAGAAGCAGGAGCAAAAATTATGAGCGATTCTGTCGGCCATTTTGCTGAATTTTTCCGCCATAACGGCGTTTCTGCTGCGATAGAACTCCGCGCAGTTGCAAATGGCGTTATACCACAATGCGTTTACCTCTACAGCCTTGCCTTGTCTTGGCGTAAAGGCGATATTATCAAATTTAGCGTCCATCCAGGTAAGCTGCGTATCAACGGAACCTCCGGTTATTAAACCGTCGGTATCCGCTTTTATATCGAATTTAGTGCCCTGCTGATACGAATCGATTATCCAGCGAATCACAGGCATTAGTTTCGAACTAAAACCTCTCAGGTCGCCGCTCGTTTTGTAATATCTGAAAGCCGCGTGTATAAACCACAGCGATGCATCGATACTGTTGAAATGTGCTCCGCTCTCGTCGTCGCCGAAGAAGTTGGCAATCATACCTTCATCGGCGTTACACGTAAAGTTGAGCAGAACCGAACACGCCTCTTCATATCTGCCGCAGCACAGCAATATTCCTTCAAGAGCGATAAAGGCATCTCTTCCCCAGTCCATAAACCACGGAAAGCCCGCCAGGATTGATTTTGTTTTCAGGTTATTGATTTGCCGGTCGATAACGAACTGGTCAGCCGAAACCGCAAGCGACTGAACAACGGGGTCTTTAACTTTCAGGCCGCTCAACAGCTGCTTGTGTCTTAACTTAAGGTCGTCGGCAATCACGTCGGCGTCCAGCCCTGTCATTTTTTGCGATATATCGCCGCTGCCGAAACCCGCCCAGAGAACGATTCTAACAGGTCCGTCGATGGTTCTCCTGAAAAAGCCCGGCGAGAAAAGGTCTTCGGTATAATCGAAACCCCTCGCTTTTTCCTGTCGGTAAAAAAAGTTGTACCACCACTGCTTGTTTTCTATAAAGGCCATTTCATCGGTCGCCAGTAAAAGCTGTCCTTTGGGCAGATTCCTGTTTTTGACCGCAAGAAAATCATCCTGCCATTCGATATAAAAATTATCGCCGGCCCTTGCAAGACTGTGATAGTTCCTCATTGCGGCAAACGGCCTTACGATAAACTCGAATTTCTGTTGTATCCCGCTGAATTCGTATACGATCGCGGTTATATCGTCTTCCGGCAGCAGGTAAATGCTTTTGGTGAGATTAAATTGGTCGCCAGTGTAGTCGAAATGAACCCCGACATCCTTTCTGAAACCGCTCGGCAGCGGCTCAAACTTTTCATTCGAAGGCGGGTCGAATTCAAAATTATTAAGATTATACTGCTGATTCTCGGCAGCAATCGTTTCAAGACAGTTTGCCAGTGCGACAATTCTTTTCGCCGGCGGCGCAAGCGTTCCTGTCAGCAGTCCGTGATAACGTCTCGTATTGCAGCCGCATAATGTACCGCAGGCAAAACCGCCGCGCCTGTTGGCCAGCAGCCACTCGGTCTCTATCAGCTTTTCAGGGTTATTCTTTTGTACCTGCTGCTGTTTCGGCTTCGAAATCTGTTGGGCAAGCTCCGTCATCACGACAATTCCTTTTTTTTACCTCAAACCTCTGCCCTGAGCTGCTTGAGAACTTTTTGACGGCTTTGTGATGGTTTCCCGCACCTTTTTTCAAGATTCCCCATTATATTCATAAAATTAATATATGAGTCGTATGGCGAATCATATGGATTGAAATACTTATGTACATCGCCGTCCGCAAAATATTTGGTGCACATATAATAAAAATGGTCGGAACTCTGAAGTTTCCGCCAGTCAGACAAAATCGAGCTGTCGCCGGTCTTTTTTACTCTTTGCTCCATACGATAAAGTTCATGCAGAGCGTTCGACTGCATCGCGTTGCCCAGCCACGCCGAAAGGTCTCTTTCCGTATCGGCCCAGCTTATCAGCCCCGGCACATTTATCACATCGGTCGCAGGGTAAGCCTTTATCACCTCGGACGGCGTCTTGAAATTGTTATCCGGATGTTTCATAATCTCGTCCGGCAAATGCTTCATAAAATTGAATATGCCGGTATCTTCCCACTGATGTTCGCCGAAAGTTTCATAGTCCATAAACAAATTGACCACGTATCCGTTGCCGTTCACCCTGTTTACCCAATGGCTGAATTTACCCGCCATCAGCGGCCATTCGCACCAGTCCCTGTTCGAGAACCGAAATGCGATATCGTCGCTCAAGGCATAGTTTTTCAGCAGCAGCTTGATTTTTCCCTCTTTCGGCGACTTGTAGAGAAAATTAGGACTTCTGCCTCCCAGGATTCTGTCGGCCCCTTCGGTAATAACTCCGTCGAACACGCCCATTTCTTCAATCGTGGTCGCAAGGTCATTGCTGTAAATAAGTTCCGTATTACGGAAAATCTTCGGCCGTTGTCCGAAAAGTCTTTCTACCGTGTCCATATGCTTGAAAATCTGCTCTTTGAATTCGTCGTGCGAATACAAAAAGCTCAGGCTGTGGTAATACGTCTCGGCAAGAAATTCCACGCAACCGGTTCTGGCTAAAGCGTCAAATGTGCTCATTACCTCAGGGGCGTACTCCGCTAATTGTTCGAGCAGCACCCCCGTAATACTGTATGCCACACGGAACTTTCCCTCGTGGCGATTTATCAAATCGAGAATCAGCCTGTTCGTAGGAAGGTAACATTTATTCGCGACCTTTTGGCAGATTGCTCTGTTCTTGAAAGTATCAAAATACCTGTGGTCTTCATCGAAAACAGTGTAGTGACGTAATCTGAAAGGCTGGTGGACTTGAAAATAAAAACATACAGAAGGCATAAATCAATCCTTTGATAATTTTTTTTCGGCCATTCTCAGCCGAGCTTGCAATTTCAGACGCAAACCGACTGCTCGATGAGTTGTAAATATATCTGCCTGCACTTTTCAGCAGCGTCTTCCCATCTGAGCTTTCTGACCTCAAAGTTTCCATGTTCTTTCAACGTTATTTGTAATGGCGGATATTTCAATACCGCGATAATTTTATTCGCTATCTCGTCTGTATCCCAGAAGTCCACCTTGAGAACGTGCGTCAAAACTTCCGACACTCCGCTTTGCTTGCTTATAAGTACCGGCACATCATGATTCAACGCCTCAAGCGGTGCTATGCCGAACGGTTCCGATACGCTGGGCATAACATAAAGGTCCGCTCTTTCATAGACCTTGCGGACGTCCTCGCCCCTTAAAAATCCTGTGAATAATATCTTGCTGCCGATGCCCAGCGAAGCTGCAAGTTCAATCGTCTTTTTCATCATATCGCCGGAACCAGCCATAACAAATTTTACATTGTCCATAACCTCAAGCACTTTTTTAGCGGCGCCAAGAAAGTACTCCGGCCCTTTTTGCATTGTAATCCTGCCTAAAAACAGGACAATTTTTTCGTCTGTCTTTATATCCTCTTTCCCAAGGTTGAACCCGTTGCCGTTTCTTTCGATTCCGTTATAAACGACCTCTACTTTATCGCCGGGCACGCCATATCTGGCAAGAATTATGTTTCTTGTAAGATAGCTTACAGCTATTACCTTATCGGCCGCGTGCATTCCGGCACGTTCGATATCGTAAATCATCTGGTTGACATTTTCGCCGCTGCGGTCGAATTCAGTCGAATGAACATGTATCACAAGAGGTTTGCCGGTAACTGCCGCTACCGCTATTCCCGCAGGATATGTCATCCAGTCATGCGCATGGATAACGTCAAAATCCTCCTGCATCGCCAATTTTACCGCCGCAGAGGCATACCTGTGTACTTCGGTGTACATATCGCCGGAATAATGTGCCCTTTCGTCAAATTCGTTGCCTCCGGCGATTCCCATACCGCACTGTCTTTGTTTGTTGCGTATCATCTCCTCAATTTCGTGCCGGTATGTTTCTCCGGTAGCATAAGGCTTTAACGCTGAATCTATCGCCTTGAATTTTATGTTTTTCAGCTCTTTTTCGTATGATTCCCACTCAGCTTTGCCGTATTTCACATCCGCTGGCGTCCGCATCTGCACACAAGACGATGGATTATCCATACGTATCGCCCGTGGCAGGACGAATGTTACCTCAAGTCCCAGCTTACTCATCGCTTTGGTCAAGCCATAGCATGCCGTACCTAAGCCGCCGCTGATATATGGCGGAAATTCCCAACCAAGCATAAAAATCTTCAAGGTTCTATGAGCTCCAAAAAACAAAGTAAAAGACAATACCTCTTATGGATATAATCGGTTTTTTATCGACCCAGGTTTAATAAATTGTTCCCATAAAATCAGATTTCAGTATCGCCAGCCCCACTTTTCACAGTTTATCGGACTTTTTGCTTGGAAAACTAGGAAAAAAGACAAAAATAATACAAAAAAGCCTGTCTGGCCGGATTTTCGTTAAGTAAAGGCAAAAAAAAACCGACCTCTGCCTATCTGTGCACAGGTCGGTTTCGTTGCTTCACAAAAATGTAAAATTTCAATCTTACAGGTCTTGTGGCTTCAGCGTGCTTCTCCTATTGGCCTTTGTGCGTTCACAGCCGCAATCGAGAATAGCGTAAACCTTACTGCTCAGAGCGCCAAGTGCATCGGCCGATGTCATCATCTTTTTGCTCTTGACATAAGCTTTTACCTTGCTTGCCACAATCAAAGACTCTTTTCCACCTTTTTTCTTTGCCATGTTAGATATCCTCCATGCAAATTAAACAAGTATCCCTTTTTTATCGACCCTTTACGACAAGGTCGACTTCTGGGGCGTATTTTGAGCAGTTATAAGACCTTTTGCAACAAAAAAATCTCTTAAAACTACAAAATTTTGCACTTATTCAGCCGTTCGACCCATTTTTTAGATTATTTGACCCTCATTTTTGGCCGAAAACAGCTTAGGAAGCCCTTAAAAGGCCCTGTTTCGATATTGTCAGATTGGGAGTCGAATTATGAATATCAACGATAATAAAAATGGTGGCAACAGAGCGTCTCTGGAGGATTATGTTACTATTGCTATCGCCGAGGATATTGACCTTGCAAACGAATATCGTGATATCCTTGCAAGGCACGACATCCCGGCCGTAACCACAACCCAGAGAAGCTATTCCACAGATATCCTCGGAACAGCGGTTATGGTTCCGGAACAATATCTCGAACAGGCACAGGAAATCATCGAATCCCAGCAGGATTTCGATAATTTTCTTGATGACGCCTTCAACGACCACGACAACTGGTCCGATGAGCCTAATCTCGACGACTTCGAGGAAAAAGATAGTTTTGACGATGACGATATTATCTGATTTGACTGAAAATTAATGAGGTGATGAAAGTGGAAGAATATAAATCAAATATTGAAAATAGCTTTTCAACAAGACGCCAGGCTGCTGCCGACAGACGCTCGCAAGGCAGGAGAGCCAACCTAACCGACAGAAGGTCCGACCTCGACAGACGTCGCGGCCCCGGCAGACGACGTCCCGACGATAGAAAATCCGCCGAAGAAGGCCAGATGACCGATGAACAGTTCGAGTTCGTTATGGCTGTCGACCAGTACAAAAAACTCAACGCAAGGCCCTTCCCGACCTGGACAGAGGTACTTGATATTATAAAGACCCTCGGCTACAGAAAAGTTGCCCAGCCTTGCGACCTCAAAGACCTGCCAAAGCAGGATTCTCCAGAGCAAAAAGAATAAAAACTCGTCCCCTGCGTGCGGATACAAAAAACATTTGTCTTACTGCCGCAGGGGACTTTTTTTATCCATCAGCAGAACCGTCTTTTCATAAAGGGCGGGACTTAATTTCTCCTTCAGAATTCTCTTGGCGTCCACGATATATGTCCGCTGGCTCAGGTGCGTGATAATAACGTGTTCGTTATCAAGTTCGCCGAGCATCCTCGCAAACTCGTCAATATGCATATGCTCGCCCGCAAGCGCCCTGTCGATATGCTCGTTGTCGACAAACGTGCACTCGGCAATCAGTATTTTGCTTTTGACGATATAGTCGAATTTCGCGAAGTTATGGTATCGTGTATCGCCCAGGTACGTTACCAGCGGTATCTCAACCGGGTAATCTATCTCTATATTTTTTTTCTTCAGTGCGACAATCTCGCTGCCCGACAGGCCCAGGTACTCATCCTTGAGTTTTTTCTTTTTCTCCAGAACGCAGAACCCCAGCGACCCCCTGCAATGTTTTGTCGCAAAAGTCTTGATAATAAGATTCGGCTTAATCTGATATTCATCGCCGGCGCACATCCCCACAAGTTCAGCCGGTATCTTATTTCCGTCGAGCCTGCCCCATACATCCAATACCTCGCGTATCGGCAGTATCAGGTTCTCCGGCGCAAAGACCCGGCCCGGCCGCTGACCGCAGAATTGCCTGTGCGAAAGATAATACGCGATTCCAGCCGAATGGTCCATATGCCCGTGGGTAAGCAGCACGTTATTTATGCTTATAAGCTGGTCAGGCGATTTGCCTATATCGAAACAAACGTCAAGCTGCGGAATACCGATAACGGTCTCTTCGCCCGCTACCGAATAGCCGATTAATTCGAGGTCGCCTATTTTTATTTTTGCCAGGTTATGACTTGCCATAAGTCCTTATTCGAAAAACTGGTTAAAATCATACTAAATTTTCAGCTTATCTCAAAGATGTTTATTTTTTAAAAATATACCTCGGATGTCGACAATATGGCTCAATATATGACGTTTTTAGCCATTAGAAGGTCTTGAACACCGCAAAAGAGGCATTTAACTGTGTTTCTGTGATATTTTGGCCTGTTCTTAAATATAAGGGCGATTTTTCATATCTTCAATTAGATATATTAGCTGATTGTTAATATTTTAACTTATGCATTTTAGCCTTTATTAGCCCTTACAACCCATAAGACTATTAGAATCAATACCCCTTTCCGACAAAATTTAACCAAATATAATAAAAAAATCTGTTGAACCGTTTTTTTTCCTTGACGTATAATAGGTAGAAATGATATTTTAGATAACCCACACGTACCTCCTCCTCTTTAGGAGGCGCACACGGCATGGCGGTTTCTCTCCTCGGCCGCCTGCCATTTTTTTTGTACATATAGGCAAACCCTCTTGTCGGTTTTATCGTATATTAAATGGGGATATATCTCCGTGATTTTTCCTCAGGGCAGATGGCCGCTCCTCCTTGGCCTTCTGCCCACTGTTTTTATAAGCACTTCTGTTCCGATAATATCAAAAAAATGTTATAAAATCCCAAATTTGTCGATGAATAGATATATAGAAATATTTAAATCCTGTCCTTTTTAAGGAGATAAGTTATGACAGCCAGCCTTGTTCTATTGGCAATTTTTCTTATCGCAATGGTAGTCATCGGCATCTGGGGAATGCGAAAGACGGCAACGCTTAACGATTTTTTCCTTGGCGGTCGGACAGTCGGGCCGTGGATTTCAGCTTTCGCTTATGGAACAACATACTTCAGCGCCGTTATCTTTATAGGATTCGGCGGAAAAATCGGATGGGGCTACGGCTTAAAAGGTCTGGCCATCGCTATCGGCAATGCCTTCATCGGTACAACTGCTGCCTGGCTCATTCTCGCCAGACGAACCAGAAGAATGACGCACAATCTTGACGCAATGACTATGCCGGAGTTTCTGCATGAACGCTTTGGCAGCAAATATATCAAAATGTTCGCCGCTCTGATTATCTTCGTATTCCTGATTCCATATTCGGCGTCCGTATTTAAAGGATTGGGTTATCTGTTCGAAGCAAACTTTAATATCCCGTATAATTACGCGCTCCTGAGTATGGTTGCTATTACAGGTTTGTATCTGATACTTGGCGGATATTTCGCGGTTACGCTGACTGATTTTGTGCAGGGTATTATTATGCTGTTCGGCGCAATTATTATGGTAATAATTCTTAGCGGAAAGGCTGCTGAAATTGCGGGAACAAGCGGATTTACTGGAGCGATAACGGCGGCATCGGACAAATATAATCTATGGCACAGCGCACTGCCGCCCGAAAAACAGCCGAGTATGCTGGCGTTGGGAGCACTTGTGTTTATGACATCGTTCGGCGTTTGGGGTATGCCGCAAATGGTACAGAAATTTTACGCTATTAAAAACGAAGCAGTCATTAATAAAGCGGCTTTGATTACAACTCTCTTTGCGGTGATAATCTCTTTTGCGGCATATTACACCGGTGCGCTGACGCACGTTTTTTATGATAAGCCTCCGATGGGGCCGGCAGGACCGGACTTCGACAGAATTATACCGGAACTTTTGACACAATATCTGCCCAGTGGACTTATGGCTGTTATAATGCTGCTGATTCTCTCTGCGTCTATGAGTACTCTCTCGTCACTGGTGCTTGTGTCGGCATCGTCGGTCGCTATCGACCTTTACAAGGGGCATATAAATCCGGATGTCTCCAAGGAAAAATCGCTGTTGATGATGAGGTTTTTGAGCGCACTTTTTGTCGCGATTTCATATCTCGTCGCAAAATATCAGTTTGCTTTTATTGTGGAACTTATGGCACTATCGTGGGGTGCGGTAGCCGGTGCTTTTATGGCTCCGTTCTTTTACGGGCTTTACTGGAAAAAAGCTACGCACAGTGGAGTTGTGGTCGGAATGGTAACGGCACTGGTGACAAATACGGTTCTGTATTATCAGTTCGGTCCGAAAAATTCTCCGATTGCCGCCAGTCTTGCGATGATTGTGCCGTTTATTGTGATACCATTGGTAAGCTTCGTTACAAAGCCGCCGGCTGAAAAAATTATCGAAAAGGCCTTCGCGTAAAAACTATACTTTTCTAAGCTCTGCGCCGATTGTACCGCAGAGAGTAGAAACTATATCTTT